>JAAUYM010121124.1_pt1 | contig 10696 bp, 8 predicted proteins | sample 7278001 | NCBI WGS metagenome assembly JAAUYM01 (sample SAMN14350224, study PRJNA611818) | marine sediment metagenome | isolation source: surface marine sediment (1.8m) | place: French Polynesia: Moorea | collected 2018-08
GAGAAGAGAAGGGGAAGAGGGAGCAGAGGGAGCCGTCGGGTGGATTGGCCGGGGGAGGCGAAGATGAAGGGCGGAGGCGGCGGCGACGGCAGCGACGGCGGCGACGGAGAAAGAAAAAAAAAAGAATCAAATGTTGGGCAGATGTCGCCATAGGGGCTTTCTCTTAAGTGCTGCCATCTGGCGAAGATTTATAAATAAAAATAAATTTGCTGACCGAAAGTTTTGTTCTATGTTCCAAGGCTTAAATTAAATTAAAATTATTCGATTGAAAACACCGAACAATTTTAATCCTTAAAAAAATTGTAGGAACATTGCTGGATAAATCACTTAATTGGTTTTAATCGTTTAAAGCCTTACTCGGATCTCCTGGGAATAAAACAAAGACGTCCCATTCATCAATGGCATTAAGTTGTGCATTGTACAGTCATAGTACAACTTTATTTAAGTGCGATACAGATTTTCTAAGAACTTCAGATTTTCAAAAAACTAAAAACAAAACAAAGAAAAACATCGATGCTACAGTAGTAAAAAACTCTTTTTTTTTATCTGCTTCCTACTCCGGCCTGAAGGATTGCGGCGGCGGCGGCGTGTTCTGCTGCAACGTGTGGAGGCACCAGAGTGCTGCTCCTGAATACCTTCCCGCAGATGGGGCACGGGTACTTCCTCTCCCTCCTCGTGTGCTTCTCGCTCCTGTGCACCACCTGCTTCCTGCGCGTGGGGAAGGCCTCCCCGCAGATGTCGCAGATGAAGTCCCTCCCCACCTCGTGGACGGCCTCGACGTGCTCCCTGAGCAGGGACCTGTTGAAGAACCCCTGCCCGCAGTGCTTGCAGGAGACGTGGGTCTCTCCCGTGTGCTCGAGGGCGATGTGCTCGCGGATGTGGTAGAAGCCGTAGCCCTTGTGGCAGTGCGGGCAGGTCTGCTTGTTGTGGTGGATGTTGAAGTGCTTGACCACCTTCCCGCGCAGCGACGGGTGGGAGAAGTCGCAGCCCTCCTCGGGACAGCGGACGATGCCGGAGGCGTCGGGCTTGATCAGCTCGATCTTTGGGTTGTGGTTTGGCACCCACTTCCAGTTGGGCGGGCCCTTGCACTTCTTCCGGTGCACCTCCATGTCCACGTAGACCGTCCTCCGGCAGACGTCGCACTTGCCCCTGGACGTCTTGCCCAGGGACTTGGAGTCCCCCGCGCTGGCCACCTGCTGGTGGTGTTCGTTCGCCACGTGCTCGATGATGGTGAAGTACGAGAACTTCTCCTTGCAGTGGGGACACTCCTGCGGGTTGTGCTGCTGGTTCAGGTGCCTGATGAGCTTGGGGCGGGTGGTGACCGTGACTGGGCACCCTTCCTCCGAGCAGGCAAACAGCCCGGTGGCCGGGTCGGCTTCCTTCGGCAGGTCCTTGATCATCGGGTGAGGGACGGGCCTGAACACGTCCGGACGCGCGTACTTGGGTATGTACCTGGGCTTGAGCTTCCCGGTGCAGATGGACTCGTGAGAGTTCAGGTAGCTCTTCTGGAACTCTCCCCCGCAGAGGTGACAGATGGCCACTGGCTTCTGGTGCCCGTCCTGGCTGTTGTGGACCTCCTTCATGTGGGTCTTGCGGTCCTCCTTGCTGGCCATGACGGCGTAGCACAGGCCGCAGCCATGGAGGGTCTCGTGGTGCACCTTGGCGAAGTGCCTGCGGAGGACGAGGCTGAAGACCCTGCCAAGCTGGTGCGGGTTCCTGCCGAAGAAGCAGACGCAGTGGGGACACATCACCTTCCCGTGCTCCACCGCGTAGTGCTGGCATATGTGAGACCTGTCCTCGTGAAAGAACTCGCACCCGCCGGCCGGACACTTCTCCACGCCGGGCCTCTCCGGGTCCCGCTCCAAGGGGACGACGATTCTGCCGTCGTGGTCATCCTGGACGTGCCGGTTCAGGTCCTCGACTTCGAGGAACGGCCTGGAGCACACGCGACAGGTCTCCCTCGGCAGCGTCGGGTGCTTCCTGGTCAGGTGCTTGCGGAACTCCCTGTCCTTGGTCGACAGGCTCTTGCCGCAGTACGGACACCACACCTGGCTGTGGCTCCACCTCAGGTGGGCCTCGATCCCCACGCGCTGAGGGTGGGAGTAGCCGCAGTCCGGCTCGGGGCAGGCGAGCCAGCCGGGCTTCTCCGAGCTCTGGACGCTCGCGGTGATGTGGTTCCCGGCGTGGGACAGGTAGCGGTCAAAGTCGGAGAACTGCTCGGAGCACCTCTCGCATTCGAACTCGGTCGGCATCACTCTCGGCTCCCTGACGGCGCCCAGACACTTCTTCCTCTTCCTCTGGGGCTCGTAATCCTCGTCGTCGCTGCCGTAGGCGGCGTCGCTCGTCTCCAAGAAGTCTCCTCCCTCCCCGGCCTCCCCCGCGGCGTCCGCTGCGTCCCTGGCGGCCCTCTCCATGAGGACCGCCGCCTGCTGCCTCACGCTGTGCGCCAGGAGCACCTTCGAGTCGGCGGAGGCGGAGGAGTGACCCTGCTGCTGCCTGTTGTTGCGCCTCCTCCTCGGCGGGTGGTGCTGGACCTCTCTCTTGAAGAAGTCGTCGTAGTAGCCGAACCCTCCGTCGGCTCCCCACCAGCCGCCGTTCCAGCCGTCGTCGTCGCCGTCGTCGTCCTCCTCCAGGCGGCGGTAGCATTCCTCGTCGTCCTCGTGGGAACGGTCCTCCTTCTCGATTTTCACGTCGACCTCGACCTCGAGGGTCGTCGCTGGCCTCCAGCGGAACCCCACGTCGTCCAGCACCCCTTGGACGTCGGAGAGGTCCACCGTCTCCTCCGCGGCCCACCCGCCGCCGAGCAGGTGGAGAAGTTTGTGCACCTCCTCTGGGGAGTGGGCAGGCATCAGCACGGTCGCCTCCTCCTCTGCCGGTGCCGACGCCAAACACCTGAGAGCACAACATTTTTTCCCCCCATTTCAATTCACTGATTGTCCACAATGGTTTCCGTGCCAATTGGCGAACCTGTAGAGGACGGAGCAAGCTGCTGCCAAGAGCGCCCGGGGGGCCGCGAGGGTGGCGCTCTCGTCGCCGACCACGAAGCGGACGTTGCTTTCCGCGTGGACGCTCTTGTCGCTCCGGTCGGGTGTCAGGTAGTACAGGGGAGAGCGGAGCAAGATGCGGGAGGAAATTCCTGGAAGTAGTAGTACAGAGAAGGATGCGATCCATCCATCCGTCTTTCTTTCTTTCTTTGCAGCCTCTATCTCGTAGTCTTGTCTGCCTCGCCCTCACCCTCGTCCTCCCCCATCTCCTTGTCTGTCGCCACGTTGGTGGCGCCTCCGAGCGCCGCGTGAGGCGAGAAGTCGTCGTCACGCGGGGGGCTGCCCCGGAGTCTCGGACAGATGGGCTCAGTCGTCATCGAGGTTTGCTGTGACCTGTCAGGAAATGCAGTTGAGGTGGACAATCACAAGTAGGAAAAAAAAAGAACAAAAACTCACAGTACCTAGGAGAAAGTCCGTTTCGGCTCAACCGTCGGTCCAGGTCCTTGTGTGGCATCTGTGCGAACATGTAAAGAAAGAAAAATTAGGCACAAAAATTTGCCTGAGTCTCCCCCATAAGTTTATTTAAGTTTTATTTATTGTTCCGAAATGGTGACGAAAATGGTGATACAATCACTAAAACTTGCGACAAGATAGTCCGTCCACTCCACGGTGACTTCAGGGATCTCTAATCCCGTGTGCCTCCATCATGTGCGGCTTGATGAGGGTCCTGCTCCTGAAATATCTTCCGCACACCGAGCAGGGCCACTTCCTCGTCCTGGTATGCTTCTCGCTGCGGTGGTTGACCAGCCCCCGGCGGGAGGTGAAGCCCTGGCTGCAGAATTCGCAGACGTAGACAGGGGCGGCCACGTGAACCTCCTCCACGTGCTGCCTGAGCAGGGTTCGGTTGAAGAACTTCTCAGGGCAGTGCTCGCACTTCACGTTTGTCTCGCCCGTGTGCATGGTGGCGATGTGCTGAAAGATCTGGTAGGCAGAGAGGTTCCGTCCGCAGTGCGGACAGTCCTGCCTGTTGTGCTTCCTCATGAAGTGGGAATAGACCTTGTTGGACTTGTCGGCCCTAAAGGTGCACCCCTCCTCGACGCAGTGGTACATGCCGGAAGCGTCCTTCCTTGCCGGGAGCGCCCTCCTGAAGCTGGGGAGCAGCTCATGTTTCCTGGAGGGGCGTTCCGGCTTTCCCTTGCACTTCTTGACGTGGCTACTTAAGGACTTGAGCCTGATGGACTTTCCACAGACGTGGCACATCATGGTTTCCTCCCTGCGCTTGCAGTCGTTCTTCCGCCTGTGCAGCTCCAGGTCCTCCTCCTCCCAGAAGACCGCGTAGCAGGTGGTACACATGTGGCTGGCGAACTTGGAGTGGAACTTCGCCTGGTGGTTCTTCCAGGTCCCGACGCTGACATGGACGACCCCGCAGAAGGGGCACATGGCCTTGGTCCGGTGGTCCACCATGCCGTGCTGGACCATCTCCAGGCGGTCGTTGGTGACGAAGTCGCAACTCCCGGTGAAGCACTTCTCCATCGGGCCCCCGGAGAGGTCGGTGTTGTCCTCCAACTTAACCTGGAAGACAGAAAGGAAAGAGAGAGAGAGGGGGGTGCAAGCTGCTTGAAATTTGTGTTTCATTTCTGGTGGTGAGTACATACCATTTCCTTGGCTGTGTGATCGCAAACCATGTGATGCTTCCTCTCGACTTGCGACGCGAAGGTCTGATTACATATGAAGCAGGGCTTGCACGGCTGACCGGAGTGCATCAGGCGGATGTGCCTCGACAAGTCCTCCACCTAGGGCGAACGGCGGAGGATAAATTAATAAAAGTATTTCTGTTGGTTCTCTTCTAGTCCGTGAAAAATAGCACTCCAATTTTCTTTACAATTTTTTAATAGCGATTGCAAGACATCATATTTTCCCTCTCTCTCTCTCTCTCTCTCTCTCTCTCCCTCTCTCCGTCTTTCTCTCACCTTGGGATAAAAGTCTCCACAGAAGATGCACTGCCTCTTCATGTGCGTCCAACGGAGGTGGGAAAACATCCCCTTGTGGGACGGGTGGGCGTAGCTGCAGCCCTCTTCGGGACAGGTGACCCATCCGGCGCGAGTGGACGACGGGGGAAAGTCCCCGCACGAATCCACCAGCAAATGTTCGGCAACCTGGGACAAAAACGGATTTTTCTCAATGGTCCTCCAGGGGGCAACTGCGAATCCTCCTCACCTTCGTGTCGGATGTAAAGAGCGACCAGCACTGCGTGCACAGCCTGTTGGCCTTGTCGTCTTCGGTGTGGGTCCGCTTCAGGTGCTTCTGGAGGCCGCGGGAGTTGCTGGTAGTCCAGAAGCAGTACTGCAAGTACGTTTAAAGGGTACAGGATACTCATAATACTCTTCCTGCTTCCACATGAAAAATGTATGGACTACTACTAGGTACTAGTACTTATTGCCACTTCCAGGCATACCTGACACACGAAATCTCCGTGCGCCCTTGCAATGTGCTGGCAGACCGCACGAAGATCGGCGTCGGAGACGGTGCAGTCCTTGAAAGGGCAGAGGAACTCCTTTCCGTCCTCGTCCTTCTGGATCGTTGTTAAGGCGCGCTCCTTCCTTCTCTTCTTGACCGTCCTCGTCGTCGACCTGGGCTTGGGCTTTGGCGGGCGGACGTCGGCGTAGACGTCGTAGTCTTCGTCGTTGTCGTCGTCGTCGTTGTTGTCGTAAAGTTTATAATCCTCGTCACCATAGTCCATGTCTTGGTCATCATAGTCCATGGGGACTTCCTCCATGGGCTTAGTAGCCCCCAAGGCGACCGTGATCTTCTTCGTGATCTTGTACTTTATCATCTTCCTGTCCAGCTGCTTCTTGGCAATCTCCTCCAAGACCGCCTCTTTTCCTCCGCCCTCTCCCTCGTCCCAGTCTCCGTTCCATTGCTCAAGGTCGCCGCTACCCACTTCTTCCTTGACTCTGACCTCGCACTCTGGCCAGACCGCGTCCTCATCTCCCCAGAGGAAGCCGGTGTCCCTCGCCAGTTCCCTCAGCCCTTCCCCCTCCGCGCTCTCCCTCACCCCGCCGACCACCTCCACGAAGGCCTCCAGGTCCTTCTTCTCGTAATCCGGCAGCAGGACGACCTGCTCGTCCTCCTGCTGCTCCTGTCGCCCTCCGGCGCCCTGGAAGACCTGGCATGCGGCCGCTAGGACGGCCCTGTGCGCCCGCACCCTGCCGCCGTCGCCCGACACCAGCAGGGTGTCCGCCAGGCCGTGGAGGCCCTCGCCGCGGAGGAGCGGGCCCAGGTAGAAGACGCCCCCGGCCGAACTCAGCCTCACCATCGCGCCGACCGACGTCGCCGTCAACCGAGGTGTATGTTGCGATGCAAGACCGACACAGGGAGGAGACGTTGCTGCTCAGGGCCACTGCCACGCCACCCAACAAAAGGAACAAAAAGATCCGGATCAAACTCAAAGCGAGCAGCGGAGCGAAGGCGGAGGCGGAGGCGGAGGCGGAGCCGAGCGGAGCGGAGCGAAGCGGCGCAGCTCAGCTTCTCTGCAGCAGCCTGTCTCCTCTGCCTTCTGCAGTCTGCACCGGTGGCCGGTGGGCCGGTGGCCGGTGGCGCGGGGGCCGGTGGCCGGTGGCGGTGGCGGCTGGCTAGCACAGCAGGGGAGGGCAGCAATTCCCCCTCCTCTGGTGTGGGTTAGAATAGAAAGCGAAGAATGCACGCACGCAAGCAGGCACGCACGCAGGCACGCACGCACAATCACCCCCCAATCGAATCCGTCGCAACCGTCCACATGTCGCTGCACGCAACCTCCATTTGTTTATTTTTATTGGGTTTTACGACATGATAGGGAACTGTACATTACTACTACTATACTACGGTTTTTGTGCCTATTTTAAAACTTGGGCTTAGGTTATTTAAGAGTGGTCTCGGGGGCCCAGGTTTGATCTTTCTTAGGTATGGTTGGGCTATTTTAGCTTTCTAAGACCTGGCAACCTGGTCTCAAAGTCAGACTTTTAAGTCCACTTACGAGGGTAAACAAACGACTACTGCATACATGCAAAAACTAAAGACACAAAAAGACTTCGTCTTAAGAGTTCAGGCTTCTTTCAGTTTGCAGAAAGGCCAAAGCAGGACTACAACATTTCTAAAAAAACTTCGAAGTTTTCAGCAGCAGTTCTTAGCACATTTGGAGGCAAAGCTCAAGATGATTTTGCAGCACAAGTTAAGAAAAGTGTTGCCTTGCTTTGGACGTGCATCAGTCAAGAAAGCTCTGATTCACTCCTCTGCTTCGACCTCCTCCTCCGACGCCGCCACCGCCACCGCCACCGCCGCCACCAGCGGTTTCCTCAGACGATCCTTCCTCGAGTTCTTCTCCAAGTCTCATGGCCACCTCATGCTGCCATCTTCGTCAGTGGTCCCCCACGGAGATCCGTCACTCGCATTTACCAATGCTGGGATGAACCAGTTCAAGTCGGCCATTCTGGGCCTGTCGGATCCGCCCGCACCCAGGGTGGTCAACTCTCAGAAGTGCATCAGGCTGGGAGGGAAGCACAACGACCTGGAGGTGGTGGGCAGCGACGGGCACCACCACACCTTCTTTGAGATGATGGGCAACTGGTCCTTCGGGGACTACTTTAAGGCGGAGGCCTGCAGGATGGCCTGGACGCTTGTCACGGAGGTGTACGGGCTGCCCAAGGACAGGCTGTTTGTCACCTACTTCGGTGGAAGTGAGGAGCTCGCACTGGAGGCAGACGAAGAGACAAGGGAGGTCTGGAGGTCCTTGGGAGTGCCGCCCGACAGGGTGCTCGCCTTCGGCGCAGAGGACAACTTCTGGGAGATGGCGGCCAGTGGACCGTGCGGGCCCTGCAGCGAGATCCACTACGACCACGTCGGCGGCGGCGACAGCAGGGCAGGGATGGTCAACCGGGGTCGAGACGACCTGGTCGAGCTGGGAAACCTGGTCTTCATGCAGTTCCAGCGGGACACGCCTGGCGGGGAGCTGACCGAGCTGGCCAAGCACGTGGTGGACACCGGTTTTGGGCTGGAGCGACTGGCGGCCGTCAAGTGCGGGTCCACCTCCAACTACGACACCGACCTGTTCCGCCCGCTCTTCGAGACCGTAGCGCGGGTGTCGGGAGCTCCCGACTACGGGGCCAAGTTCGCCGGGGCAAACCACTTGGACACCAAGTACAGGATCCTGGTGGACCATGCTAGGATGGTCACAGTTTGCTTGGGAGACGGAATGTTTCCGGATTCCAATCCCAGGCTGAGGAACGTGGTCAAGCAGGCACTGGCGATCTGCAAGGACATCTTTGGGTGTGACCACAGGCTGTTGGTTGAAGTCATTCACAGAGTCTCTGAGGTGCTTGGCGAGCAATACCCAGAGATCAAAGAAAGTGGTAAGAGAGCTGAGATATTGTTGGAATTTGAAGAGGAGACGCTGAGGCAGGCTGAGGCGGAAGGGAGGAGAATTTACCCCAAGCTGATCTCTACATATCCACAGTGTGCTGGGAAAGTGGACAAGAAACAAGCACACAAGATTTTTGATGCATTTAAGAGACTGGAGAGAATAGGCTTGAAAGATGAGAAAATTGACGGTGCAGCTGCATACGATCTTTACACTAGCGTGGGCATAAGAAAGAACGACATCCAGATGCTGGCTAACATTTGCAATTATCACTTCGACGAAAGCACTCTTGATCAACATCTGGAAAAGGTCAGGACAAAGTCAAAGTTAGACGCAGCGGCTGCCCTGCCCAGGGTGAAGAAGCTCCCCAAGACGGACAGCTCCTTTGTGCACAGATACTCGAGCCCTGACCCGCTCCAGTACCAATTTCCGGGCATATCTGCCAAAGTTCTGGCAATCTGCGTAGGAGACTCCTTGGTGAAGGATCTTGGGGAAGACCAGGAGGGAATCGTGTATCTGGACCGCACCAGCTTCTACGCAGAGGCAGGTGGGCAGGTCGGCGACGTCGGAGAGCTCATCACCAGAACAGGTGGTGCAGTCTTTGCCGTCACCGACTGCCAGAGAGTCCTGGGCTCGCCAGACCATGTGGCCCACATCGGGAAAGTCAGAAAGGGCGGAACAAAGAGGGAAGAAAAGGTGGCAATATCTGTCGGAGACGATGTCAAGGTCAGGATCAACACTGCCCACCGAATTAGCTGCATGCAGAACCACACAGCCACCCACCTCGTAAATGAGGCCCTGCACCAAGCACTTCCCCTGACCTGCCAAAATTCCAGCTACGTCGGCCCGGACTACTTCAGGCTGGACTTCAGCTCTTTCGGCTCGCCCGTCGACGTGGTCTTCGTCACCAGGCTGGAGGAGAGGATCCACAAGCAGATTATGGCAGAGGGTGGAGTGGGAGAGGAAGGTGATCGAGTGCTCAGAGAGGTTAAGAAATTCAGGGACGCCCTTGCAGAAGGGGGTTTGGTTGTCCTGCCGGGAGAGCGGTACCCGGAAGAGGTGTCTGTCATCTCTCTTCCGTCTGGAGGAAAAGAGCCCTGCTGTGGCACACACCTTTTTAGGGTGAGCGACCTCCAGTCCTTTGCAGTCGTCGATCTGAAGTCCATGGGAAACGGAATCAAGTCGATCAGGTGCCTGACGGGCCTGAAGGCGGCCTCTGCGCGGGAAAGGGGCATCCAGTTCATTCAAGACGTCTTTAAGCTCAACGATGAGGCAGGACATGTCGCGCAAAAGTTTGCTCAGGAGGACGTGAGACTTCTCATTCAGCGCATCAGAAAAAAGAAGAAGCTGCTAAAGAAGGCAGATTTCATTCCTTACGCCGTGACAGTTGAAACAGGACAAGTCCTGGAGGAGCTGCTGAGGCGACTTCTCTCCCTGGAGCGACAGTCCAGCAAGCAGGGCATGTTGCAAGAGATGGAGAAGGTCATGAGAGACACGGTTGACGAGGCCTTCGTGACGCATCTCTTTGACATCTCCGATTCCACCAAGGTCTTGCTGTCCAGGGTGACCAAGGTGTGCAGGGACAAGCCCATCCTCGTGGTGGCCCAGACGGAAGATGGCATCTATGGCCGCTCTCAGGTCCCCTCTCAGCTGGTGACTAGTGATTTTGACGCCTCCACCTGGCTGGAGACTGTATCTAGGCCGCTCAGTGTGAAGGCTTCTCCTCCCAGGGGACAAGACGGCAAGAAAGTGTGTAACTTTCATATAATAAAGGACAAGCAAAAAGTCAACGAAGGGCGGCCAAAGCTTAAGAGTCTACTTAGAGAGGCCGGACTCTTTGCGGACCAAAAGATGTTAGAAGCAATGAAATAAAGTCTTAGAAGGTCCTGTCAAAAGTAATGCTGTGCCAGACAATTTGATAAACCAAGATCGTCTGCTTTCCAGAATGAGCGCCACCCGCCGCCAAGTCCTGAGCGTCTTTAAGACACTCCACCGCACAGCCCAGACTGTGTTTAGGGGCGACCCGCGAGCTATGGTCATGGCCAGGGACAAGATCGAGGCAGACTTCAAGAAGAACAAGTCTGTCACCAAACAGGAAGAAATAGAGGAACTCGTCAACTTTGCCAGGGACTGCAACAAGGTTTGGAAAGGATACATCCAAAACAAAGGTCGTGTTCCCCGATTCATTCTTCCATTTGCTGTCATTTGTACAAGGTACTTCGTGAGGATGTCATTCAGGCCCGTGTGACTCCTCGTGGCACCTACTCAATTGATCTGAGGAAGGAGAACCTGCACGAGAACCAGTCGTTCAAGGACGACA
>JAAUYM010159587.1_pt1 | contig 10695 bp, 12 predicted proteins | sample 7278001 | NCBI WGS metagenome assembly JAAUYM01 (sample SAMN14350224, study PRJNA611818) | marine sediment metagenome | isolation source: surface marine sediment (1.8m) | place: French Polynesia: Moorea | collected 2018-08
CCCTGAGACGACGGAGAGAAGCGACATTAATGATCAAAGGTCCCGACGGACTTCAAATTTAGCGACGCCGCCGCTTCCTCCCTCACCCCACCCCCCCAAAAAAGGTAACAAAAAGTGCCTAAATGCAAAAGAAAGCAAAGCAGGATTGGCAGGTCCCTCGGGAGGTTAATTTTTAATCGAGGAAATCCGACCACCATCCGGATAAAAGTATTAAAAACTGGAAATAAGTTGTAGAATTGATGGAATGGCGATCGGACTGTTGGGACCAGGAGACGTCTTGAAACCAGGATGACTGAGAACAGGTTATTTTAAACCAAGGGCATTTGAGACTAAGGACATTTGAGCCAGGACGACTGAGACCAAGAATAAAGATCAGGACCCTTGAAACCAGTGCAATTGGGACCAGTATAATTGAGACCAAGGACAATTCAGACCACAGGATATGAGAAACCCTGGACAACTGATACCAAGAACATTTGAGACAAGACTTTAGCCCGCATTGCACACGCACCATTGGAATGAAAGAAAAAACAACCATGGTGACGTTGGAAAGGTGAAAGTAAAGCATAGTACCGTACAAGATGAACCTTTCCTCCGCCCTTCCGCTCCAAGTTTTGTGGCTCCAAAGTCGTGAAAAAAGCCATTTGACTTTTTTTCTACTTCCTTCTTCCTTCTTCCTCCTCCCTCTTCCCTCTTCTTGGCTACATTGATGCCTTCTTCTTCTTCTTCTTCTTCTTCTTCTTCTTCTTCTTCTTCTTCTTCTTCTTCTTCTTCTTCTTCCTTTCTGCTGTTGTTGGAAGGTGGTGGATTTTTTTCCTCCTCCTCTTTTCAACGGCGGAAATATATTGCCGGACATTTTATTTCCCACAAAAAAGTGGAAAAAAGAAGAAGAAGAAGGAGAGTGGAAAAAGATCACATTTCCTCCTACATCTCCTCCCTCCCTCCTTCAGCTTCCGACTCCCTTCTTCCCAGACCGGAAAAGGAAGTAAAAAAATATCCGTAAAAAGAAGATTCCAATCACAATTTTGACGCAATTTGCATGAGGGAAAAAAAAGTACGGTAGAACCTCGATGCAGAAAGTTAGCTGTGTGGATGCAATTCGCCATTTTGAGGCACCGGTCAAGAAGCGTTCACTGTACCTAGTACTGAAGAAATTCAGTATTGTATATCCAAGTTCTACTGTACTCTTTTTTACACTCCCAACATTTTTTATGGCGTGTCTGCGGGGCAATATCAAGTGCAGCGGAAGGATCCTCCACTATTCTCATATAAATGGGGGAAACCAGGTGTTGAAAGAAAAAAGAAAGTCGTATTTTGTGTAAGAAGATTCCTCCTCACCTCTTCCTCTCTCACCTGACGAGAGAAGAGAGGGGGGGGGAGGAAGAAAATGTATGCGCATATCTTGTCAGCTCAGTTGTCAAACGGCTTTTGGTGGGGTGGGGGGTGGAGGGGTCTGGAGGCATCCTTTTGGCAGAGGAGGAGGCTCTGTGCATTGGCAGACACCAGATTTTCTTTTTCTTTTCTGAGCACGGAAAAAAAGCTCTTGATTTTCCCATCGGGAAAAAAAGTCCTTTTTTATCCAGACAATTCTTTCATGGTCGCCCAGGTGCTTCCAACGTCTTCACTCATAACTCTCCTTCTTTCCAAGATCCCCTGCTTGTACTCTTTATTTGGAGTGAATTTTCAAGGCGGACTTGATGGATGGATACTGAACCCCCTTCCCCCCCCCCCTTTTAACCCCTTCCTTCTACATCCGACCTAAAGGAGCCTTCTCCTCTTCCTTCCTTTTCCCCCTGTGGCAGATTTTTCTGAGGTGGTGGAAAAGGGAGGAGGAGGAGGCTGAGTAGGGGGAGGGAGGAGGGAGTTGAGACATGAGTACATTGATTAATGGAGATTGCGGAGGCAGCCTGAGACGACAAACCAAGGATTAATCGACTCTCTCAACCCCAAAAAGAAGGAAAGAGTAGGAAAAGGCCTGTGTGCAAAAAAATGGCAATTAAGTCAGTGTTCGAGAAGAAAAACTTAATCTTTTGAACCCCCAAAAAGTAATAAAATGTTAGATATTTCTCTAGGTACATCTTTCTTGTTTGCTGGTTTCAACAAACAATGTTTTTGTTAACTTTTTTAATAGAGTTTCCAAGTGTGGATAGCAAAAGAAAAACCCAGAATTTTCTCGATTTTTAGTTTCTTTTCAGTATTCACACTAATTTTGAACAAAGGCCAGCATATCTTTCAAATACGGCTTGTTAAAAGAAGAGCCAGTGTTGGTTGGCATCCACTGCACCTCATGTGAAAAGAAGTCTTGTTTAAAGAAAGTCTTATTTTTCTTTTCCCGTCTCACCCCACCCTGCTTGTTTACTCCAACGAAGGAGAGAGAAAGATGGCGGCTTCAAGACAGACGAACTTGGTCAAGAGAGAGAGGGAAAAAAGTTCAGTTGGGTGTGAAAAAATTTGGAACAACAACAGCGGGGAGGGGGGAGCCGACGTCCTTTTTTTGCAAGCTGCTGGTAGCAGAAGAAAAAGGAAATTGGCCTTGGTTGGGTCACTGCTGTTGCTGCTGCTGCTGCTATGGGGTGCCCGCCTAAAAGTGCCTTCCAGAAAAATGGCTCTCCTTCCTTTGCAACAACATAGGGAAGGAGGGGGAAGGAAGAGGAGGAGAAGGAGGAACTGAAGGAGAGAAAGGCCATTTAGCAAACACGAGTTGGCTCAAATCCTAGTCATGTAACATACAACCTACTAACTCGAATGTTGACTGTACTAGCTCAACCAGAAACAATCCCTCCACACATGGAATAAAAATTTATTAAGAGTTACCACAAAGTAGAGAAATTGGTTGTCAGAGAAAACGAAAGTGTTCATCACAGTACTGAAAGTATTTTGCTACGTAGCAAAAAATTGTGATAATAAGCGTCTTTCGCTGTGTATACGTAGAATCACTACTACTAATATCGAGAGTTGACTGTATTTCCCTCCCCTGAAGCCGTCTAGGAAAAAGAAGAGGAGAGAGGCCTTAATTTTCGTTTGCTTACCCAGTCTGGTGTAACAACTGCAGCAGAGAAAAGAGAGAGAAGGATAAGTCCCTTAAGACACACCAGGAGAAGATTCAGAAAGAGCCCCAGGAGCTGCTTGGAAAAGAAAGAGAGAAGTGTGCTTTTCTTTTGCATTTATGAATATTTCCCCCCTTGTTCTTTTTGTTGTGACGCCACTGCAACCCCCAAAAAAGAGAAGAAAATAAAGATATGGGAAGAAGTGTTCAAGGAGCTTTTGAAAGTTCTTGGAGTAAAGTTTCTCCTTCTGGTGTCTTGTTTCCAATTTTCTGGGTTAACAAAGAGTGATCCAAAATGGCGGTGACAACGTCTTGTGGAAGGGTGAGGGTGGGGGGAATGATGCAGCTTCCAAAGATGAAACCTTAGTAGTAGTAGTAGCTTTGTCTCTTCAGAGGAGGAAATTGCTAGGAAACCAGCTTGCAGTTTTTTACTTTTATCCGGCCCCACACATCTTCTATTATTTTTCCCTTAGCAAACGTGGCTTGCTTGAGCAAAGAGATTCCTTGATCGAAAGTTGTAGTGGAGTGGAGGGCGTTAAATTCGAAGCGTTGCCGCAACGATAAATCAGTTCCGAATTGCGGAGTCCAGAGATTGGAATGGAAATAGAAAAAAAGGGAGGAAGCTTTCTGACCTTTCTTTCCCAAACCAACCTTGAAGCATTCTTCCTGTTCAAACAAGAACGGGTCTTCTGTTCAAAGACCTCCGACGAGGCGATGATGGAGATGGAAAGGGCCATTTTGGGGTGTGCGGTTTACGGTTGGCACCCAAAAATAATGAACTTTGTCTCAAGAAGAAGAAGAAATCCTTGGACTCAGTGACCTGTCGGCTTCGCCAGGATGAAAAAAAACTCAAAACTTTTTTTTCACACCCACTTTTACAGTTCGGCCTGCGTCTCCTCAGGACTGCCAGATCCTGAACCTGAGCTCCTCCTCCCTGCGCGTGACCTGTCGTCCTGGCTTTGACGGGGGACTTCCGCAGAGGTTCGTCCTCCATCTCAGGAGGGCGGAGGGCGAGCGGGTCTACAGGAACCAGGTGAAGAATTACACTAACGGTAGAACTCCGCTATGCTAGTAATAGTATTAGACCTATGGTGCCTCACGGAAACTGTCCAAAAGTAGATGAGTTTTACTCCAAAATGTAAAATGATTTTTTTTCCTCCTCTCCAAGACGTCTAGTGGTCTGTCCGGCCCCGACTTCCGCGTGCTCAACCTCCGCCCGGACACCCACTTCATCGTCGACGTCTTCTCAGTCAACGCCAAGGGCAGGTGGGTTGTGAATGAGCACCACAGCAACCAGAAAAGTTTCATACAGTATTATTTATTATACAATTGTATTTGATTTCGCACTCCACATCCAGGTCCGATCCTGTTCGCTTGGAGACCCGGACCATACCCGGGCCTCCCTCCTCCTCCTCCTCCTCCGGCGCCGCCGTCGTCAACGGGCTCATCACTGACGGCAGCGGGGACATGTCCATGCAGTACTCGTTCAGCGCAGGTCAGAAATTAAACTGGGGGAAAAAAGAGACCTCTTGAAAATATGTACTACAGTCGAATCCGCTCATAAGATGGCAAATTTTTCTACCTTACTTGTACTAGAATGTCTTCTCCAACTACAAAAATGTGACCACTTAAATGCAGCACTGTCAGCAACTTAGAATGACTTCTAGTACTAGTAGCATTTTAACGTGAAAAAGTCCTTTTTCCCAGGCAGACCAAGTTAAAAAAGGTCATAAAAGTGGCACCTACTGTTGAACAGTTTTTCACGTTACTGTTTCTCATTGTTCTACCTAACCGCCAACGGTGGTATGCAAAATGGCGCCGATTTGCATGCTCAGTTGGTGCTTATTAACAAAATTTCTGCATCCGAGCTCAGTCGGATGTTGCGTTGTCGGTTGGATATGTCAACATGGAAAAACATTTTGATGATGCACAAATTGAAAAGGAGTTTTGGAGGATTGTGGGAAAAGATAAGATCTTTCAAGCAGGAGAATTGATTCCTCCTTCTCCTCCTCATCTCATCACCTTTTTTCCCGGTGTTTCCATCCCACGAAATGAATTCCTCTTCCCCACATCTTCTGAGCCCGCAAACTGCTTCCAAACTTGGGAAGGAAGGAAGGAAAGAATGGATGGATAGATCGTATGAGCGGAGGGAAAAGGAAAAGAAGAAGTGGGAAAGTGAGGGAGAGGACGAGGAAGACACAGGGTGTCTCAGAAAAAATGAAAGATCGACAAGATGTAGTGGAAAGAAACGCCCAACTTTTGGGGATGACGAATTTTGGGCCGCCCTGTGGAAATATTGGCGAAGGGTAGAACAAAGGGAGCGATTCCTCCTCCTTCTTCTCCTCCTCCCCTCTCAAACAAGGGAGAGTAGGGGGGGAGGAAGGTGAAAGAAGCAGGAGGAAAAATTTGGGTTCGGAAGATGGGTTATTTACGAGCACCTCTTCCTCCTTCCTCCATTGTCGTAAAAATTGCCCTTCCCTCCCCCCTTCAACCAACGTTATAAAAAGTTTCTCTTTTTTGGGAAGGGGGAGGAGGTGAAATATGTCTTTTCCCGGTTGATCTCTCCCTCGCTCAGAGGGGATGCAAGTCAGCAGAAGTGCATCATCCCTATCTTCTTCTTCTTGTTGCCCTTATAATATATATTTTTTCCTTCTCCCCCCCCTGCTCAAATGCGATTTCCCGAGTCACAAGAAAGAGGATCAAGTTCATTTCCGAGCTTTGTTTCTCCTTTTTTCTTCCTTCAGGGCTTTTTTCTTGCAACCCTTGCACAGGTTCTTGCATCTGCAGGAAAAAAAGACACTCTTTTTCTACTACGTCTTATATTTCCCCAAACTTTCGGCGATATATAATATTTTTTTATTGTGCGAAAACTTCGCAAGTCAAAGTTTTGTGGGAGGCCCAAGGCGCACACAGACAGAAAGGGAAGAAAAATCTGTACTGTAGCACAAAAATATCTTGATTTCTTTCTGGTTTTTTTTCCTGAATGGGTGGAGAAAGCCGCTTGAAAAAACGCTCATTCGCGTCGCTGCTGCTACTTTATGATCCGACTAATTATTCCGGAGGACCAACAAGAGGCGCCCGCTTATATGAAAAGGAGCAGGCAGTACAGTAGAATCTCACTTTATGTTACATTTTATTTTTTTTTTGGAGATAATCTTCGTAAACTTAATCAAGCACGTATCTCAGATCTTCCATTAAATTTTGAAATTAGGTTTGTTTTTTGGTTGAAAAAAAACTCCCGCGACTCTACTACAGTTGTACCAGTATTTTTTCTCTTTCTCCATTGGCCTCCTTTTCCCTCCTTCCTTCCTTCCTTCCTTCCTCTTCCTTTCTGTTCTGGTGTCGTGATTTCTAATTAGCAATGCTCTCTCTCTCTCTCCTCTCGAGTCGAGAAAGCGGGGGAGAGAAAAAATTTGCACTTAAATCGGCTTTTCCTCCTTTTGCAGCATCAGCATAGAAGCATCACTGTGTACCCTAGTACGAGTTTACCAAAAAAAAGTATTTTTGTGTATTGACATGTTTTACTTTTATACCAGTTATACATGTTCGATGCCTAAGTCGATGTTCGACTTAGGCAAGTCAAAATGAAAAACTTGCCTGAATGAAATGTGTTGCCTAAAGTGTACAGGTTTTTTCACTAGTACCTGAAACACTGCCTATAGTCCGAAAAGTTGCACTGCATCAACGAAACGTGCATAAATCGAAAGTCAACTGTACCACAGTGCAGTAACACAGTCAAACCCGCATAGTAAGATTTAAGAAACGGTGAGAGAAACTCTTCTCTGACCTTGTTTGTCTAAGTGGGAACGCCGAAGAAGTGGAAAGAATGGACTGCTCCAAACCATTCCCACTTGAACGGGTTTGACTGTACTATTCCGGAACAGGCCCTTCCCACTTGAACAGGCTTGACTGTACTCCGGAACAGCCCATTCCCACTTGAGCGGGTTTGACTGTACTCTCGCCATCGTCGTTGTTGCTTCTGCCCTTGAAGAGGTTGAAGTTCCTTCTCCTCCGCCTCCTCCTTTTTCTTCCCCTGTGGAATCTTGATCTTCCCCATGAGATGGGAACCTCCTTCTTCTTTTTCCATCTTTTTTCCCCCCACCCTTAGAGGGAGGCTCACATCTCATGATGCAAAAGAAGAAGAAATTCAAGTCCCGCATCTGGGGAGACTAGAGCGAGTTTTTCAAGCTGTCCCGGGGGAATGCAGCACTTTTTTTCTTTTGAAAAAAAGTCACTTTTAACCTTCCTACGCAACGTTTCGTACGTATGTAGAAGAATTTTTTTGATAGAAGTTTTTGCAAATCTGGCACTATGAAGTGTGGATAGGACCTAGTAAGTTACATCAATTTTTTATTTCTCCTAGACAATTTGAAGCTATCTTGGTTGTGTCAGATTTGGTTTAAAAAAAACTGCCTTCCTAGCAGAAGCAAAACTCGAGAAGTTACGTGAAAGACATCTTGCTCTTGCAAGCAGACTCTCTTCTCTCTCTCTTTCTTGTGCTGCTCAGTCTACCCCCCCTCCCAAGAATTACAACAACCCGTGTGCACACTGCGAGACCAGCCATGCGAAATGAAGCAAGATCCAAGCCCAGGCCACCTCCTCCTCCTCCTCCCTTGTGTGTCCAGACTCGAATCCTCCAAGGACAGAGGAGGATGGTGCCTATCTGCAAATCTTGCACTGCTCCCTCTCGTATGAGGACTTAAGAAAAGGGAAACTTCTTTTTTGGCAAATATTTTTGAAAGGGTAAGGGTACATAGTCACATCTCGTTTGGGTGCTGACCTTTCAAGTTCCCCCCCCCTCCCTCCGGACGGGAAATGAAATGCCTTGCGGAATTGAGACCATTTCTCCTCCTCCTCCTCCCTTCTTCCCCTCTCAGTTGTAGAAGCCTCATTTACGAGAGGAGGAGGCATGTTGAAGTAGGATTTGCCGACCCCTCCTTCCCTCCATAATGAAGACTCCTCCTCCTCCTTATGGAAGCAGAAACTTCTTCCAGCTTTTGGGTCTTGCCTCTGCTTCTTCCCTTCTCGATGTTCCATTCTCTGCGTGCATACTACTACTACTACAACGTGTCTTGATATCGATAAGCAGAGTTGCCACTGGACATGGTCAGATTTCTAAGAATGCAACACCCACATAATACAATTTATCTTAGATTGAGAACATGGAAAAAGCGCCATCAAATAATCTCTGCTTGTAGGCGTTTTCTTTTGCCGTTATCTGGCAACCCTGTTTCCACGCAGATTCAACCCCTCCCCTTCCATCTTCAATGGTGGGTGGATAAGTGGAGGAGGAGAGAGGACTCAAATCTCACCGTGGAGAAGCAAGCAATGGAGGAAGGGCTGACTCAGCTTCCAATATATCGCTTTCCCAGAGAGAGAGAGAGAGAGAAGCTATCTAGACACCCCCCTTCTCAAAAGGATATTGCAAGGATATAGTAGGGGCCTTGCATATACATAGTATAGGTAGTCGTCATTTTGCGCTCCTTTCTTCTTGCAACAGCTATCATCCTATTTTCTCCTTTGGTACTAAAAATGGTTTTTTTAAATAAACAAACCAATTCCCTTTTGCCTCTAAGTAGAATGAGCTCTTATGAAAATTAGTTTCTGCTTATTTCTGAAGTAATGTAGGTAATACTCGTATGTAAAAGCCTGAGGATTTAATATATTTCACGTGTTATTAACCATATACAGTATGTATATGGTATGTACATATACTGTAATATCATGTCATATCACATATTTATTTTGACTTGTAATAAAGGAGTCCTAACCTGGACTTTGGGGGAGGCTGTCTGCCTAGAGGATCTGACTGACTAAAAGGAGAAGAGATGAAGAATAGGGGAGTTGTTTCTAAAACAGTTAAAATGGAAGAGAGGGAGACTGGCAGCTGGTGCAGGTAGTAGTATTGCTTCCTACAGTACCACAGACAACTTTTGATAAAGCAAAGTTCGCTGTTAGCAAAAAGCTTTACTCTGTTAATTGTTTCACTATACTACATATAACGTGTTTTACTACACATAGTTCTTACAAGGTTGAAGATTTTTTTTTGCCGGCAGCATCAACAGCAGAAGCCTCGGCACCCGATGCAAGATGGCAAAAAGATTCGTTATACTAGATGGGCTCTCTCTCTCTCTTCTATTCCTCACCTTCCTCCGCCTTCTGGGCGAGTTTCATCTTCTCCCACTCCTGCTTCTTTATAGCAAGGATTTCTCCCTCCCCCCCTTCTCTCTCTCTCTTGCGAATATCCACTCACGCCGCCCACGACGACGACGACGGCGCCGCCGTATCCATTTTCTTCTTCTCTTCCTCCTCCTCTTCCCTAAAAAAAAGGCCCAACAGCGGCAGTAGACATAAAATCGATTTATGCTGCGAGAAAAAAAAGGAGAAGAAGAAGGACGAGGGGAGGAGAGGAAAAAAAAACAAGAATCTGAAAAGAACGCTAGCCACACATTCTTAACTGTTCCCACGGCGACTGAAGATCTGTCAAGGTAGTTGGCGGTAGATAGCATTTAGCAAACTCCCTTTACTAATTAGGCTAACTTTAAAATGAATCTGGCAACATTATCTGACAATACCTGGTATCAATCTTGCCATAATGCAATGTGTCAGAAGCTTGACTTTCTTTCTATGAGATTTTGTGTAAGCAACGACCAACAACGAGACATCTGTTTTTATACCGCGATGCTCGCGGCAAATAGGAATGAAAAAGTGGGGAGGCCCTTCATGCCACCCATCTACAGGGCCATATTTTTGTCTTAAAACCAGACTGAAACAGAATTTCAAAGAAGAAAAAAAAATCCTTTTTGCAGGTGGAGAAGTGGTTTCTTGCAGGATGAGCCAAAGAAATATGACAAAGGCAGAATGAAAACAAGTAGACCAAATAATATTTACTTTAAAAATGTGTTGTGTGCACACAAATACAGATGCAAGGATCGGCCCAAAACCATAATTCAGGCAAAATGAATGAAAAAAGTCTGGTGATTAAGTTTTGCCACCCTTATTCTGAAATGAAACCTTTTCCCTGGTTTTTTCTGCTTTGTTGGAAAGATAAAAAATGGGACTGTACCTAGAAGATGAGAATTGTTACTAGTACACATAAGCCGATCTTAGGTTAAGAGGCTGGGAGGGGAGGTGAAATTTCAAAATTCTTTTGTCTCGCCATCTTTGCCATCTCCAGTTCAATGCCTCATAGACAAAGTGAAGTCAGGAAATTTACAGACTTTCTTACTTCTAAAAAAAATCGTCAATTAAATTTGTTTTCAATAAATCAAAACCCCAAAAAATGCTTTGTATGAGGAGCCACAACTGCTTTCGTCTTTGGTACGGAAAAGCATGTTCTCCCCCTCTTTCCACCCTTCCCTCCTCTCTTCCCTCAGAAGGCGGGAAGGATGATTTACTGTCTAGAAAGGAGGAGGAGGAGGTGTCTCCAAATTTATCTGCTAGAGATTTTTTTAGGGAGGGAGGGGAAGGGGGAAAGCGACCTTGGCTGGTTCCCAGCTGTGTCTGCGGGCGGGCTCAAGAGACCTTGAATAATAAACAGGGTTAAAGAAGAAGAAAGAAAGAAAGAAAGAAAGAAAGAAAGAAAGAAAGAAAGAAAGAAAGAAAGAAAGAAAGAAAGAAAGAAAGAAAGAAAGAAAGAAAGAAAAGAG
>JAAUYM010026999.1_pt1 | contig 10683 bp, 13 predicted proteins | sample 7278001 | NCBI WGS metagenome assembly JAAUYM01 (sample SAMN14350224, study PRJNA611818) | marine sediment metagenome | isolation source: surface marine sediment (1.8m) | place: French Polynesia: Moorea | collected 2018-08
GGAAGCTATTTTTGCAAACTTCAGAAGAGCCAATAACAACAAGACCAGTTAGACAAGATTTGTCCAAACTCCCAAAATATATTTATTAAAGCTTTCCCTAAGTTGGACTGTCCATGAATATAAATTGGTATGTGTGCCCGCCTACGTACTAGGTTCCCACCTCCGGGTGGGACCCCTCCTTCAAGTGGGACCTGAAGAAGTCCTCCTCCACGGGGTGCGTGGTCTGGAGGAGGCCCCTCTCGAGGGGACTCAGGACGGAGGACTGCGAAAAGGAGTTCAGAGTCGTCTGCGAGCTTGACTGCGGTACAAGATTAATTCACATTGTAACTACATAGTTACAGTAGTATAGTGTGTAGTATACTGTACCGTCTGTCCCAGAAAAAAAAATATTACTATTGGTATAAATGGAAAAACTAACCAAGCTTTGCCAAGCTTTTTTTTTCTGGGATAGTAGCAGTTACAGGGAGTTACTCTTCTCCTATACACTACTTTGGGAGGTTATTACTATTTTTTTTTTCTGGGACGCACTGCTATGTTGGGTTAACACAGTAATTTCGGATTCAAGGTGGGTAAAGCCTATTATAATTATGCATTCAAGTGAGTCATAATATTGTACAAAGTGATGTTGTCCTCCAAATCCAGAAGCATCAGGTGGCAGCTGGAGCGACTGGTCGTCGTCAATCGCAGCGGACTGCTCCGTGACCTGCGGCCGCGGGTGGGCGGAGCAGACCAGGGAGTGCCTCCACCCGGACCCCGGGTACTCCGGGAGGCCCTGCGCCGGGCCCAGCAGGCGGGCGGTGACCTGCGACGCAGGGGTGGCCTGTCCACGTGAGGGGGGAGGGGAGACTGCCTGCGCTGCTAAAAAGAAACAGTGGTTCTCAACCTACGGACAGCTTTCTAAATGGGCCTGCTCAAAAGACTAGTAAAGTGTGGGGGTGGATCGTGTGATGCTCTGGGTCGTGGGATCCGGAAAAAAAGGTTGAGAACCACCTGCCGCCAACTTTACTCACAATGGCGTCCTACCGTATTAAGGAAACTCAACGTGTTTTCCTCTTCTACTCCTATAGTGTGTCCGCCATCCCATGAGGAGGGAGACGTCCAGCACGGAGAGAGCTTCCTCAGGAAGTCTGAAGTCACGTCAGTTCCGTCATTTTAATAACCACAAGGGGGACCATTTCAGAAAACAATGTTTTACTGAGTTTTTGCAGTCATTTTGAAAAAATTGGGAAAAAGCATGGGGTTTTTTTTTTCAATGTCTTCTCTTAGGCTCTCTTGGGATGACGCCGACGCTTGGTGCGCGGGCCAAGGGATGAGGATGCCAGACGTGGCCAGCAGCCCCTCAGAGCAGATGGCGCTGTATTCTGCGGCAAGTGATGGTAATTTTTGAATAGCACTGATTATAAACAGCACCATGTGGGAAAGTCCATTTCGTTTAAAAACTAGTACTAGGTTACGAGTCCTGGGTGGACCTGAAGACGAGCAACGGGGTGGCGTGCGCCTCCACCGGCGCCGACTGCGACGACGCCGGCGTCGGCCTCCGGCGCGGGGGAGACGCCAACTCCACCGCGGTGGCGGCAAAGTTTGTGCCAAAGTGAGGATCATGTACTGTTCTTGTTATCTGCGACGAGGCTCATAGATTACAAGTTGCTGTTCTTGTTGTCACTTTTCATTACTTTTTTTTAACCTAAAGTGAAAATTTTTCGAGGTTAAAGCCCCCCCCCCTGACTGTTCCACTTAAAGCCCTGTCTTTTTGGCATAAAAAAATCTGTTCTTTTTTTTATATAGAGTGGTATTGGACGATGGTGAAGCCGGCAGGTGTGTGTTCTACTCCACCTCCGGTGGTGGAACGATCGGCGACGACCTGTGCTCGGTGACGGCAAAGTACCACGCCACCTGCGTCTCCACCTGTCCAGGTGTGACTTACCATAGTTTTTGGTCACACCCGACGGGACTTTTTGTCATTTTTTTCCAGAACCAAAAAAAAGGGGGACATGGTGGTAGCTTACATACGTAGTAGTAGTCAAATAACGCGTTCTCCTTTGTGACGCTTGCAACTTTTCAAAGATCCCGTCGGGCAACTAGTAGTACTACTACTCACCATCCACACGTTGTTTCATCCTCTCTGCGCAGTCGTCACCTGTCCTGAACTTTATCCCCATGCCTACGACATTGGCGCGTCCTGCTGCGACCGAGACACGAACTGTTATGGCAACCCTTTGCAGTGGACGGACCTGTGCTGCGAGGGGAGCTCAGTTGGCTGCATTGATGACAGTCTGAGCTGCTATGATACAGGTGGGTGGGTGGGTGGATGGGTTGTCCAGAGGTGGGAGGGCATATTTTTTTGGCAAAGGGGGGAGGTATTTGCATGGAGGCCCCCCACCTATGCCTGTAACTTTAGGTTCTAGTACTAGAATAGCCAGCTGTCTGGTTGGGTTCAACAGTATTGATTTTGTTTCTCCCCCCCCCTTTTCTCCCCGATGATCCAGTCGTCGATGGAGGCTGGTCAGAGTGGGCAAACGCCACCTGCGACGTCACCTGCGGGACCGGCCTCACCCGGCAGGAGCGCGCCTGCGACAGTCCCCCGGCGGCCAACGGTGGCAACCCTTGCTCCGGACCGTCCTCGCAGACCACAGAACTTTCCTGCCACATGGAACCTTGCCCAAGTAACTACTACACAAGTACGGTAGTATGTTGGTTTTTTTTAATGTATGTACTATAACTTTTTTTTAATGTTTGGTTCCGCAGTTCATGGAGGATGGTCGGTCTGGCACAACGACACGTGCTCAGTCCCCTGTGGAAGCGGAACCATAGAGCAGACAAGGCAGTGCGACAGTCCGGAGCCCCAGTTTGGCGGGGACAACTGCACCGGACCCGACAGTCAAGAAATCGAGTGCCACCCTGGACCATGCCCAAGTACTATACAAAGAGATTAAAAAAAAAAAACTTGCTTTCCTTGGCTGCTCATCAGCTAACCGAGAGGACTTTGACGACACTTTTTTTTTGGCATCTTGAAAATTACCAAAAGTCTCGTCGGGTATGCACAAAAACACATAACACGCTTTCTAATTGCTCTGATTTCCCGTCCCCCCTCCTCTCATTCGTGACAGTCAATGGAGGCTGGTGCAATTGGACCGACTCTGGGTGCCCGTTGTCGTGTGGTGGCCTTGGCCAGGCTCTCCTGCATCGGGCGAGGACCTGCAACTGTCCTGCTCCGGACCATGGCGGGGAAAACTGTACGGGAGATCACGCTCAGGACGTTGACTGTGGCACTCCAACATGTCCTCGTGAGCACACACCACGAAATTTATGATTCTTTTCATGCTGTCCAAGTAGCAAAAAAAATGAAGTGTTAGTAAAAAAAAATGTTCAATATTTAGCCACGTGGGGCGCTTGGAGCAACTGGACCTCCTGTTCAAAGTCCTGTGACTATGGCATCCGGCAGAGGACTCGAGGGTGCGATCCCCCTGGACAATGTGCCGGCCTCGGATTGGACGCTGAGACTCAGTACTGTGCTGGTGCAGCTTGCCCAGACATTGTCTTCGGTACGTAATGTAGAAATTTAGACTTGGTGGTAAAAAAAAGTGCTTATTTACACATTTTTTGGTCAATTTACAAAGTTTGCATTGTGAATTTCTTTTAATGTTGCTACAAAGCAAACTCCTTCTGACAGAAACTCCAATGGCTGCTTACCATGTCACCGCAATGGCAAAGAACACCTTCTTGGCGTCGGCAACCAATGTGGTCACGGCCATCAGTGGCATAAGTCCCAACATCTACTGCAGCCACAGGTGCCTTGGGATGAAGGCGGACAGGCTCGACTTCACCTCTTGCAACGGCTTCCTCTACGAGAACGGCACCTGCCACCTGGGCTATGCTGAGCCCGACTGGATCTACGAGCAGACTCTCAGTCTAGCCAATGAGGCCACCTTATACTTTGACATTGCTTTTCCTTGAAAATGTTTGTAAGCTGTATTTGTCTGGTGTGCAAGATTTTTTTACAATAAAAATATTTGTAGGAAAGGAAGAAAGTTATAGTATAACTTGAGTTATGGATAACATAAGAATAAAAGTTTCCTCGGCCGTCCTCCTCGGAGGACGACACCATCAAGGTGAAAACACCAGAGTTGCCATCATGTGCTTAGTGCCCTCTTCCACCATTCTTGACTGTGACGTACATTTAGGTACATTTACTTACTGTTTCGCCCTAATTGGACATGTTTAAGATGCAGTCAATTTTAACCAGAGTAAAACTTGGTACAGTAGTTACAAAAAAGTGGTTTTTTACCCTCCCAATTTCTCTGATATGTGTTTTTGAATTTGTCACATGCTGTAATACACTACTAGGTCGACACATCATACGTAGGTACAGTGGAATCTTGGTTTTCCTTTTGTGGTGTTCATTTTGCGCTAGCAAAACATAGATGAGATGCCTTTTTTCTTAGTAAAGAAGAGAACTAGTAGACGCACCATCATCACAATTAAATTGAGATGAGCTTAAGCGGGAAACTGGGTGTTTTCTAGTGCCGTTTTTGCAAATATTTAAACACCTCTTGGTTTCCCGCATGAGTTGCGCGAGAGGAGGAAAGTCAAGAGGAAGGGGAGAAATCATACCTGGCTGAGGTATCTTAGGTGGGGAAAGGAAAAAAAAACCACGGTGGTGGTTCTCCCATATTTACATGAGAAAGCAGGTACACTACGCTTCATCATCGCATTTTTTTTTAAAGTTTGTCAATTGAAGTCACCATTTAACCATGCCTGAGCTCGTGGAGGGCCCGCGCGTGCTGGGCCTCGGCCTGGGCCTCTTCCTGCTCGTCCTCCTGTGGTCGGCCGTCTTCGCCATCGTACTCGTTTGCACGAGGTTAGTCAGGATTAAGAAAAAAAAAACTATATTACAACAGTACACAGTTTTTTATTCTTCCAAACTCAGGTTGTCCCTGGTCGCCGGCGTGGCGCTGACCTCCCTGGCCATGGCCGTCACGGCCATCCTCGTGGCCATCCCGAGGAAGTCGCCCGTCTTCAAGGACCTGGGCGGCGGCGGCGGCAAGGGAGGTAAGGACGACGTCGACGTCGACGGGGGGCTCCCTGACGTGGACGAGTTCCGCGTCTACGACACCATCGTCATCTGGAAGATCGTCCTGGCGTCCGCCATGCTCGTCTTCCTGGCGGGCGGCGGGCTGTGCTTCCTGTGCGGGCACGGGTCGGAGGGCGTCTACCCGCAGCCCGTCAGGAGGTCCGCCACCGTCAAGACGTGACAAAGTCGTGTTGGTATAGCATGAGATGAGCAATCTTTTACTAACTCAAAAAAAAAACACAACATTTTTTTGTACTGTTGTAGTATATATGCGAAATATAAGAAGGTGTGCGCATCATCCGTGTCATTTAACCCGTGTAGTATCACAATTTCCCCACATTTGTTTATCATTATTCACACGATGCTGTCCACGTCGTCCCCGCTGTCTTCTTCCAGGTCCTCGAACGTCACCAGCGCCGCGGACTCTCCCCTCTGAGGAGGAGGAGGAGGAGGAGGAGGAGGAGCTTCAGGAGGAACTCCACGTGCTCCTCCTTCCTCCAGCGACGGCGGCCGCCTGTCCAGCAGCCTGTCCAGCACCTCCGAGTTGTGGGTCTTCCTCTCCTCCGTCACCGTCTCCAGCCGCTCCTTCTCCTTCACCCTCCTCTTCCTCAGCAGCATCTGCTTCTTCTCCTTCTTCTTCCTCTTCTTCTGGCCGTCCTGATGACGCTTCAGTGCCGAAACCCAGACAATCAACACACGTTTTCGTGCTCCTACTGACCAAATAGTGGCCTTTTTTCGTATACTACACATCACCTCTTCCTTGCCCTCCCCCTCCCCCTGCCCCGCCCCCTGCCCCGCCCCCTCCTCCCCCTGCCCCTGATCCCGGGCATCAGCCTCTGCTCCTGCTCTAACCTCAGCAGGTACTGGCTCTTCTTCTTCTCCGGCTCTCCCTCCGTGTCCGACCCGGAGCCGCCGGACGCCCCGACAAAGCTGCCGGACCTCGGAATGGCCCCCGGGCCCGCGTCGGCGGCGCCCTCGCCGCCAAACCCGGGCATGTTGATCCGGGTTTCGGCACTGAAGCTGGTCCTCACCTTGTCGTAGTCGAAGGTGCAGTGGCGCATGGCCATCTTGGGGGTCGACTTCATGGCCTGCTTCAGCTCCTTCACGAACTCGCGGTAGAAGTAGACGTTCACGTTCCTGCTCAGCTGCTGCAGGATAAACCTATAGGCATTTATGAATGGAAATGGAAAGGGTTTCTTTTCTCCCCGTCGAAACTTGACTCATATTTCACTTTTAAGAAATTACAGTGATTTTTTTATCAATACATTTTTTCTTGAAGATATTGAAAAACTCACTTCTTAGCTTAGCTTTCTTAATTCAGTGAATCAGAACACGGATGCGAACAAGTCCTTGTTCTGGTAAATGACCAAAAGTCCCGTCGGGTGCGCAATGTTCTCACCAGTCGCCGATGTAGCATCTGCTGAGGACATATTTGAGCGAGTGCCTGATCTCGTCATCGTAGGTGTGGCCGATGCGCCAGTAGATGATGTAAAATCTGTTTACAAAAATACATACCATAGACTATGTACAAGTGCAAATGTTCTGTCAAGAGACCTCTCCACCTGACCTGAGTGGCTCCATGAAGATGGTTGCTGTTCTGTAGAACATGAAGACAAGGCAGCAGACCATGGTGAAGACCAGGTAGAACCAGAGCGCAAGGTAGATCTTCTCGTTGATGACGTTCTGGGACAGCACGCAGAGCCCGTTGTGCCACTGCTCCCTGCCGGAGGGGCCAATCTAGTGGTGTTTGGACGAGGATAAGAGGAAAATGATCGCCCAAATAAATGCTGATGATGGCCTTCCTCCAAGGCTCACCGTGGGCACGTCGCAGCTGACCTCCTTGGGAAAGGCGGCGCAGAAGGGGTTGACGGAGCCCGCCTGCTCCGTAGCGTTCATCTGGTAGAACACGACCACCTGGGCCCCAAGACACCATTTTGGGAAAGTAGAAGTCATGAGTAGTGCACAGTTGATCTGGTACAGTACAATTCAAAAGTGGTTGCACCTGATATCCATAGTAGCGGAACCTGCCCTGCAGGAACTGGTCCACGGCCCAAAAGTTGAAGAAGAGGAGGACCATGTTAAAGATCTCACACATGACAAAGCTGAAGAAGTACTTCTGCAAAGGAGGAGTACACATATGTTGTTAGTATTCCTTATACCAGACCATGGTTTGAGATGACGACCTAACCTGGTTGTGATGCAAGATCATGGTGAAGTACTTGACAAACTTCTCAATGATGACCGTCATGACGACACCATCCTCATACTTGGCCTCATCTGTCAGCATCACCACAGACTTGCCCTCCATTCCAAACGAGTCGAGCAGCCCACCCTCCAGGCTGCGCCAGATCTTGGGGGGCACCATAAACAAACCAGCCTAGGGTGGACAGCTTAATATGGAATAAAGGTGTATACCAGACACAAATGCACTAGCAGAATTACTACCTGGAGAAGCATCATAAATGTGACCCACTGGTAGTAGGACGTGTCTGGAGAGTCCTCCTTCCTCTCCACCCCCTCCAGGTCGGCTATGCACTTCATGTGCCGCTGGTACTGAGGGGGGATGTAGCTGGAGCCATGTATCCAGCAGTAGTCCTTGGCTGTCTCTGAGTCGACGCCCTTGAAGTCGCACTGGATGGGCTCGCCAAAGTACTGGCTCATGACGCCCACCATGGAGCCGGCAAAGAAGAGGATGACGCATCCCTTGCTGTAGAGCTTGAAGTGGTAATTGTCGATGTCGATGTCCTCAAAGACAAAGTACTTGGTGATGTCCTCCACCAGATGCGCCATGAGTTTCTGCGGCTCTCCCTCTCTGTCGAGGATGAGCTCCTCACGTGGGGAGATAATCTTGGCTGCTTACGTGGAGGAGGAGGGAGGTGTGGCCACACAAGCCTCCCTACTAATCAATTACTATATCCATTAAATAGTCTCAAAGTCTTATTTTTTTAGGGGGGAAGTAGCACACTTCTTAGTGTACAACTAATAGATACCCTCTGTGTTCACAAGTGCTACCTCAAAAGAAGTCGACTGCACTGTTTGTGTTCTTCTTGGATATTTCAGGGAAGAAATTGCTAACTCTTCTTCAGCTCAGTTTTTTTTTCACACCAAAGTTTGCTTTTGGGCTCGGATTGCCGGCTTTTTTGGGGGGCCGAACAAATGTGGAAGGGAAAAACAAGGAAAAAAAAATAACCAATTGCGTGTGCACTGCCCCAAATTTGTGAACAGATGCAGCTCTAGTAGTATAGGAACTGAAAAGTGGAATCTGGGGATAAAGGAGAGGGGAGGGAAGCGATGGGAAGGAGGAGGAGGAGGAGGGATGACTTGCCTCCTCCGCCTATGATTTCCATTTTTCTCCCCCAAAAAATCTCCAGCATAGAGAACACTGCGAGCAAAAAAAAGTTTACCAGAAAATCCCTACTAGAATACAAGTTTTTAAAGATTGGTACCATACTAACATATGAGAAACGACATTTAGCCCAACCCGACGGGACTTTTAGGTAATTTTTTCAGAACAAAAAAATGTGACATTAATGTATGATACTCCCAAGCAGACTACCATACATTAAATGTCACATTTTTGACATGTTCCATCACATGTCTTGTCTAAACTATGAAAGTCCCGCCGGGATGTCTCTTGTCACTTTTTGTCTATGGACATCTCGCCGAGCGAGTTCCTCCTCCTGTGGCTTGTTGAGTGTGCGGGGGCGTTGGAGCACACTTTGGGCTGGTGCGCGAGCGTGTGAGAGGTGGATGGAGATTCTGGTGAAGAAAAAGAGGAGAAGAATCTTGGCATACCCGCCAGTGGAGACGCCACCTCCAAACCACCAAAAAATGAGGTCCAAAAATCGTTTTGAAATTGGGAGAAAAAAATTCCGTGAAACAATAAGCAGAAATTAAAATAAAGGGACTCTTTGGAAGAGGATTCTATGAAAAAAAAGTGACCATCAAAGTTTCTCCTGGCAGCACTTTTTCTTTACCTGGAACAAATTCAAACTTTCGACGTTTTCACGTGTGTTTCCCCAATAATTAGTTAACTCGCGGTCTTATCTCTGCGTTGGAAGAGGGAGGAGAAGGGGGGAGAGGGGGGAAAGGTCATTCTTCTCCAAAACTGGTAGGAAAAAAAAAAAGTGAGAAAAGAAGAAAAAAAAAGGAACAGAATGCGTGGGAGGCAGGTCAGAATCGATTGATTTTTCGGGGTGATCAACTGGAGCTGAAAGTACACACAAAAAATTGCTTTTGGTTTATTGTACAACATTTCTCCTCCTCCTCCTCATGAGGGCAGAACTTATGATCTGAGCTTGATCCCGATCCTGATCTCCTCCTCCGGCATCCCCGTCAGCCTCATGGTCATCTCCACGGGGCCACCGTTCAGGCACGTCAGCCGAAAGTTGCCGCACATCTCCCTGGCGTGAAGAAACGAGTCATCCCAAATGTTGTGATTTTGTGGGAGAAATTCAATGCTCTAGTCCCGGCGGGACTTTTGAAAGTTACGAGAGTGTAACAAATTTCCGCTTGGAAGCATGTAACGGAACACGCCATGAGACCACCATAGTACCACATTAATATCACATTTTTTGTTCTGGAAAATTACCAGAAGCTCCGTCGGGAGTTGAACATGTCGTTACACTATCATAGTAGGTACATTAATGTAACATTTTTTTTGTTCTGGGAAAAAGACCAAGAGTCCCGTCGGGGTCATGCACCCACCTGAGCAGGTAGGTGAGCTGCGCCATGGCCAGCTCCCTGCCCAGGCACCTCCGCGGCCCGAACCCGAAGGGCAGCCAGGCGAAAGGGGAGGAGACCCCGGCCGCTGGGCGGGGGAACGACCCGGAGGACGGCCCGGAGGAAGGCGCCCTCTTCCTCTGCCAGCGTCCGGGCCAGAACCGGTCCGCGTCCGGCGGGAAGAGGTGGCTGCTGCGACCCATGGAGAAGGTGGAGAGGAGGACGAGCTGGCCCGGATGGAGGAGGACCGGCCGGAGCGGGTCGGGGGAGACGTCCACCGGCTCCTGGAGGATCCGATTTTGGGGGGAGGGGGAGGGAGTGGGGAGGGGTGAACTTTTATCCAAGTTTAGTAACTCTGGTACCTCGTGATGAAGGGCGCCACCGGGTAGAGCCTCATGACCTCCTTGAAGAAGTACGAGACGAAGCGGTCGTCCTCACTTCCGAAAATCTTGGATTATGAGGGACGGAAAGTAGTAAATAAGTTTATCCAACTTTCTTTTTTTGCTATACCACATGGTATGAAAAAAAAAAAAAGATTTCGTGCAGACCCACACCTGCTCCTGCATGTCCTCCCCCTCCCTGGCCGCCAGGTGCACGGCCCACAGAGCCGTCAGGGAGGTGGTGTCGGCCGCCGCCACCACCAGGTCGGACGCCACGCTCAGCACCTCCCGCCTGGAGAGGGAGCCCGACCTGGCCATGGCGCCGACCAAGCCGCCGGCGTCGTCGCCGTCGCCGCCACCGACGTCAAAGTTGCTTTTCGGAATGTGGGAAAAGAAAAGAGGTACAGTCGAAACTCGATTTTACGGATCTCGATTTTACGTATAATCTCAATTTTACGTATTTTTTTGTGCAGACCGATTTTTTACTACATATGAAGACTCAATTTTACA
>JAAUYM010163804.1_pt1 | contig 10683 bp, 8 predicted proteins | sample 7278001 | NCBI WGS metagenome assembly JAAUYM01 (sample SAMN14350224, study PRJNA611818) | marine sediment metagenome | isolation source: surface marine sediment (1.8m) | place: French Polynesia: Moorea | collected 2018-08
CGTGCAGGATGACGATCGTCAACGCTACGATAACCTGGATGGTGAGCTGGGTGCAAAGACCTTAGATCAAAATGAAAAGGTGACCGCGTTCGGTCTATTTATGCAGAATGAAACTCGGATCACCGATGCGGCCGAACTGACCGTGGGCCTGCGCTTCGACGAGATAGAATTCGATGTTAGCGATCGTTTCATCAGTGATGGCGATGATTCCGGCAGAATCATTCTCGACCAGATCAGCCCAACGATCGGCATTAGTGTTAATACGCAAGCTGATACGCGTTACTATGCCTCCATTTCCAGTTCGTTCGAAACCCCAACCACCACCGAATTCGCCAACCCCGGTGGTGGAGGCTTCAATCAGGATCTGGATCCGCAACAGGCGCGGAATATTGAGGTTGGTATCAAGACACAGGGGAGTAGTTACCGGTTCGAGATCGCCCTTTTCCATATCGATGTCGATGACGAACTGGTACCATTTGAGCTGGCTGGTCAGCCTGGCCGGACCTTTTACGAAAATGCCGGTTCATCGACAAGGAACGGTATTGAAATTGCCTACCAAAGAAACCTGACGCGGCAGATCGAACTGGCGCTGGCTTACACCTGGTCGGATTTTAAATTCGATGAATTCGTTGATGACAATGGGAATGACTTTGGTGGCAAGCAGATCCCAGGTATTCCGGAGAACCTGCTGCAAGTTGATTTAAGCTGGAGAAACAATGCTGGGTATTTTGCCTCTCTGAAGAACACCTACACTGGCACACTTTACGCCGACAACGCCAATGAGGCCAAGGTTAAATCCAGTATGCTGTCCGATCTGCGTATAGGCTATCGGCACTTTTACGGTCGCTGGGAAATTGACGGCTTCGTCGGCGTTAACAACCTGTTCGATGATGACTATTTTAACAATATACGTATCAATGCATTCGGTAATCGTTATTACGAACCGGCAGCTGAGCGAAACGGTTTGTTCGGCATTACTATGAGAAGGAATTTTTCCCGTTAACTGCTAGAGGGATATCAGCGGGTGGGAGATTAGTTTGCGGTATTAGTATCGATCTGCAACCATAACCTGAGCAGACCATGGTTCGACATTGATGAAGTGTCTGCTTTATCATTAAACAGTCATTAATATCATCGAAATAAGCAAAGAATGGACACTCTTGTAACTTTGGACAGCACCCGCCAGCAATTAACCGCGAGATACAAACAGGTGCGCCAGTTTACTGAAAAACTGTGTGAACCGCTTCAAACTGAAGATTACCAGATTCAATCGATCATCCAGACCAGCCCCCCTAAATGGCACTTGGCGCATGTGAGCTGGTTATTCGAAGCCTTCGTCCTACCTAAGTTCAAACCCGGCTACCAGGTTTATGATCCCCAATTCGATTTTTTATTTAATAGCTACTATTACACCCATGGACAAATGTACCCTCGATCTCAACGAGGTATGCTGGCAAGACCCACTGTTAATGAGGTCTATCGATATCGCGAATATGTCGACGAGCAGATGTATCAATTGATCGAAAACATCGATCAAGCGCAATGGCAAGATCTAGCGTTTTATGTGATTTTGGGACTCAATCATGAGGAGCAACATCAGGAGTTGATGTTGATGGACATCAAACACAATTTCTCAATCAATCCGCTAAAACCCGCATATCGTAATGACCTTGTAGATGAAAAAGTTACGACCATTCCACAACTGCAATGGATCGGGAGAGCCGGTGGTATATACCAGATTGGTAGTCATCAAAATGACTTTTTTTATGATAATGAAACCCCATCTCATGATATCCTGCTGCAGGAACATCGTTTAGCTGACCGTCTAATCACCAATGAAGAGTATTTGCACTTCATGGAGGATGGTGGTTATCGAAATCCAGCGCTATGGCTATCCGATGGCTGGGCCTTGATTCAGCGAGAAGGCTGGACCCATCCATTGTACTGGTCTGCAAACGATGATGGTTGGAACGAATATACTCTTGGCGGTATGCGTACTCTCAATCCACATCAACCGGTATGCCATCTCAGTTTTTATGAAGCCGATGCCTATGCCCGCTGGGCAGGTAAACGGTTACCATTGGAAAGCGAGCTTGAATGTATGTTGGCGGAATTGCCGGTCAGTGGTAATTTTTGTGACAGTGATTTACTGCATCCTGCCCCGGCAAAGCATGGTGGACAATGGTATGGTGACTTATGGGCTTGGACCCAATCACCCTACACAGCCTATCCTGGGTTCAAGCCATTGGCTGGATCGATTGGCGAATACAATGGTAAATTCATGTCTAACCAGATGGTGCTCAAAGGTGGCAGTTGTGCCACGCCTCCGGGTCATACTCGAGCCAGTTATCGAAATTTCTTTTATCCGGAAGAGCGCTGGGCATTTACCGGTTTGCGACTGGCAGATGATATGTGAATAGTTTTTTATTTAATTTAATCGTTTAACATGCTTCGGTAGCTCACGTGGAAATATCTTCCAGTAGCATCGAACTATCACTCAGTCTGATGGATAATGGATCAGATTAATTAATGGTACACAGTCATCATAGATCGGTGGCATTGACTCAAATATCAAAAATTCAACGTTTCCTTCCCGTAAGTTACCGTTCGCTGACAAGGCAATCAGGATCTGTTTAGCGCCAAAGGTATGTATTGGTATTTCTGATTTCTTTAGTCAATAATTCCAGCACTGATATCACTCATTGAGCTCATCTATAAGGTAATCAACCAAAGCTTTTATCCTGGCAGACAGATGGCGTCGAGATGGGTATACGACAGACAGTGTCAATGGTGTTATATCGGTGCTCTTTAGCACCCTGACGAGCTTGCCTGATGAAAGCTGGTCTTCAACGAGAAAACTCGGAAGGATGGTTAATCCCAGGCCCTCGCATGCCATTTCAGCCAGAACATCGCCGTTATTAGAACAATAATCCGGCTTGATCGACAGGCTTTGTTCTCCCTTCGATGTTTTGAATTTCCACTCTTCACGTTCACTGATCACGCTGTAATGTAGGCAGCGGTGTTTGAGTAAATCCGTAATGGTTCTTGGTGCACCCATTTGTTCAATATATGCAGGCGATGCACAAATATATTTTGGGATGGGTGCTATTGGCCTCGCGATCAGTGAAGAATCGAGCAGATGTGAAATGCGCACAGCGACATCTATGCCTTCATTGATGAGATCATTCTGTTTGTCCTCGAGATCAAGGGTTATCGCGATAGCAGGATGAGCTCGCGCAAACTGTGCCAGTGTCCTGCTCAATCTGCGTTGCCCGAACGATACCGGTGCGGCAATTTTCAGGGCTCCGCTCAGTTTGCCCGATGCCTCGGAAAGCGCATCCTCAACGCAATGTAGTTCATGCATTAATCGCTGCAAATTTCCATAGTAACTTTCACCCGCACTGGTCAGGTGAACCTTCCTGGTGGTTCTCTGCAGCAGGCGAATACCCAGGCGTTCTTCCAGTGCCTTGATTCGCCGGCTTACCGCTGCTGGCGTAGTGTTGAGCTTGTGCGCTGCCGCGGTAAATCCCTCGGCACTGACCACGGCGAGAAAAACTTCACGTTCATCAATCATAAGGGCAAGTCCTATTATTGTGTTTAACGTAATAGTCTATTGCGATTTATGCTATTTATCAATCCTGAGTAAAATAGTAGGTTATTGCCATCAACACCATTAATTTCAATTTTTTTAGAGGACGAAACCATGTTGACAGTACGCAAAGCAGATGACAGGGGTCATGCCAATCATGGCTGGCTCGACAGCTACCACACTTTTTCCTTTGGCAATTACTATGATTCCCAGCACATGGGCATTTCCAACTTACGCGTGATCAATGACGATACCGTCTCGCCCGGTGGCGGATTCGCCACCCATGGTCACACGGATATGGAGATCGTGAGCTATGTCTTGGATGGTGCGCTGGAGCATAAAGACAGCATGGGCAACGGCTCCGTTATGCGCCCCGGTGATGTACAACGTATGAGCGCTGGTACCGGCGTCAGGCATAGTGAATACAATCACTCATCCGAGGAAGCGGTTCACTTCCTGCAGATCTGGCTGGAGCCCAACCAAATGGGTGTCGAGCCCAGTTATGATCAGCAGCATTTTCCATTGGCTGATCGTCGTGGCAAGCTGGTCTTGTTTGTTTCTCCTGATGGCCGTGACGGTTCTATCGCCACTTACCAGGATGCCTATATGTATGGGACCATTCTCGAGGCAGGCGATACGCTGACTCATCAGTTGGAACAAGGTCGTCAAGCCTATGTACATGTTGCGCGGGGTAAAGCCAAGATCAATGGACAACCGCTGACTGCTGGTGATGGCCTCAGCATAAACGATGAACAACAACTCGACTTTGCGGGTGTCGAGTCCGCAGAGATCCTGCTGTTCGACCTGAACTGATCGCAGCAACTTCATACAGAGAATATACCCATGAAAAGTATCGCAGTGTTATTTCACAGTGGCTTTGGTCACACCACGAATGTGGCCCAGGCGGTCGTCGATGGTATAGGTGCAGTTGCAGACGTCACCTCGTCGCTGGTCGAGATTGATGCAGACGGTGAGTTATCCGACGAGCAATGGGCCGAACTGGATGCTGCAGCTGCCATTGTTTTCGGTTCACCAACCTACATGGGTATGGCGTCCTGGCAGTTTAAGAAGGTTGCAGATGCCTCCAGTAAGCGCTGGTTCACCCAGGAATGGAAGAACAAACTGGCGGCAGGATTTACCAACTCTGCAACCATGAATGGCGACAAACATTCGACGCTGCATTACTTCATGACCCTGGCGATGCAGCATTCGATGCTGTGGGTTGGATCAGGGTTGATGCCTGCCAATAGCAAAGCTGCCACCCGCGACGATATCAACTATGTGGGTTCATTCAGTGGTCTTATGACTACATCGCCTTCGGATGCCGGTGTCGATGAGGCACCGCCCAAAGGAGACATTGAAACCGCGAAGTTATTTGGTCAACGTGTTGCGGAAGTCACCAGGGACCTATTCAAGTGATACGCCACAAATGCTTCTGCCAGCCCGCCGGGGCTGGTATGTACTTATGATAAAACTGAGAGTGAGAACTCCATGAACGATCGTGATACTTATTGGCCAAGCCTGCCACTTGAAGATTGGCAGGACAGCTACTCAACACTGCACCTGTGGACCCAGATAGTGGGTAAAATACGGCTGAGTCAAACACCCTGGATCAATCATTCCTGGCATGTCCCGCTTTATGTTTCGGCGCGCGGCCTGACCACGTCCGCTATTCCCTACCAACAGGATACGTTTCAGATTGACTTCGACTTTTGCGATCACCAACTGATCATCTCAGCGAGTGATGGCAGGCATGAACAGTTCGCTCTGGAACCTATGTCTGTGGCGGACTTTTACCAGAAGACCATGAGCAGCCTGGCTCGACTGGGTTTAGATGTAACCATTTATACCAAGCCCGTTGAAATACCCGATCCCATCATGTCATTTGACGAAAACACCCAGTTGGCTGCCTACGACAAGGAAGCGGTTACTCGCTTCTGGCGGATCCTGACTCAGGTCAATCGAGTCTTAACTGCATTTCGGTCTCGTTTTGGGGGCAAAGTCAGCCCTGTGCATTTCTTTTGGGGTGCCTTTGATCTTGCCGTTACTCGCTTCTCGGGACGAACAGCACCGAAGCATCCAGGAGGCATGCCAAACTGTGCCGACTGGGTAATGGAAGAAGCCTATTCGCATGAAGTTTCAAGTGCGGGATTCTGGCCTGGAGCCGGACTTGGTGAACCAGCATTCTATGCTTATGCCTACCCAGCACCCGAGGACTTCAAAAACTATCCGATTAAACCACAGGCAGCTTATTACCACGACGAATTGGGTGAGTTTATACTACCCTACGAAGCGGTGCGAAGTGCTGATAATCCGGATGCAGCTTTAATGGATTTCCTGCAATCGACCTATGAGGCTGCCGCTGTTTTAGCCAACTGGGATCGCGACAAATTGGAGTGCGATTTCGAAAGCGTAATTAAATAATTAATCTACCGTAAGTCAAAATTCACTGACCGTCACTCCCCAGTCTCGGTCCTTAAATATCGATGCTAACCATTAGAGAGCACAAACCATGTCCAAACCATACATTGCTGATACCAAACCCCAAGCAGTAGAACTCAAGGCAGGCGAAACTGTTTGGTGGTGCAGTTGCGGCCGATCCAAGGACCAGCCGTTCTGCGATGGCTCACATCAGGGCAGCGAGTTCGCACCTTTAGAGTTCACTGCTGATAAGGATGGCAAGTTCTTTTTTTGCCTGTGCAAGCGCAGCGCTTCCCAGCCATTGTGCGATGGTTCGCATAAGCAGATCAGTCAGCAGGAACTGGATGCTCAGGATGGCCTGCAGACCGTCTGGTACAAGGTAGCTGAGCGTGGTGAGCTACGTGATGGTGAGGTGCTCAGTGTGCACGCTGGCACCCAGACCCTGGCATTAACCGCCTTCGACGGTAAGCTCGGTGCACTCGACAATGCCTGCCCGCATCAGGGCGGACCACTCAGTGAGGGCAGCATCGAGTGTAACGACGGGGGACAGGATTGCTGGTTACGCTGTCCCTGGCATGGTTGGGATTTTCACCCCCTGACCGGGCGTTCTCCAGGCGCGCATGAAGATGGCGTTAAGACCTATCCGGTTGAGGAGCGTGACGACGGCATCTATGTGGCGGTGCAAGAATCGACCGAACATCAATCAACGGTTAGTGACCTGATGGCCGAGACTATGGTCAATTGGGGTATCACCCACGTATTCGGTATGGTCGGTCATTCCAACCTTGGCCTCGCCGACGCCCTGCGCCTGCAGCAGGAAAACGGCCGCCTGGAATATATCGGTATCCGCCATGAGGGTGCCGCTGCGTTTGCCGCATCGGGTTATGCCAAGCTGTGCGGCAAGCCTGCAGCCTGCTTGAGTATCGCCGGTCCTGGTGCGACCAACCTGCTGACCGGTCTGTGGGACGCCAAGGTCGATCGGGCACCAGTGCTGGCGCTCACCGGCCAGGTCAATACCCAGGTGCTCGGGCCAGGCGCATTCCAAGAGATCGATCTGGCCAGTGCTTTCGCCCCGGTTGCGCACTTCAGTCAGACGGTGCTGCGCGACTCCAATCATGTCGAGTTGATGAACCTGGCATGCAAGAATGCGCTGGTAGAGCGCGATGTCTCACACCTGATTTTTCCCGACGAGGTACAGACGGTGCCGGCGTCCGAGGGCGCTCAACCGGGTGGTGCGGACGGACGGCTTGGTGATCGTTCGATGCTACCCGCGACAAATACTCTGAACAGGGCACTAGAGATGATCAAGGATGCGAAGCGCCCGGTAATAATCGTCGGCTACGGTGCGCTTGGCCGAATGGAGTCGGTGATCAAGCTGGCCGAAAAACTCAAGGCGCCGGTACTGACCACGTTCAAGGCTAAGGGCCAGATCGCCGACGATCACCCGCTTGCCGCAGGTGTTCTCGGGCGCAGCGGTACTCCGGTAGCCAGCTGGTGCATGAATGAGAGCGATCTGCTGTTGGTATTCGGCTCCAGCTTTTCCAATCACACCGGTATTACCGCGAAGAAAGCGATCATCCAGGTCGATTTCGATGCCATGACGCTCGGCAAATTCCATCCGGTGGAACTGCCAGTATTGGGAGAGATTGGGCTAACCGCGGAGTGGTTGGAGCAGGCACTTCCAGAATCCACTGCTGCTGTTGACCAGCGTCCTCAATTGTCTGAGCGCTGGCAGATCTGGCGCGATGAGAAGGCAACCCGGCGCGAACGAGATCACGGCCAAGGCATCAACTCAGCGGTACTGTTCGAGACCTTATCCGGGTTGGCACCAGCGGATGCAGTGATCGCCGTCGACGTCGGCAACAATACCTACTCGTTTGGTCGTTACTTCGAATGTCGCGGGCAGCGCATCCTGATGTCGGGCTACCTCGGTTCGATTGGCTTTGCTTTCCCTGCGGCAATGGGTGCCTGGGCAGCGACCCAGGTGCAGGATGAATACCGCGGGCGCAAGGTGATCTCGGTCAGTGGTGATGGTGGTTTCGGCCAGTACATGGCCGAATTTACCACCGCGGTACATTACGACATGAGTATCTGCCATGTCCTGTTGAACAATAGCGAACTCGGCAAGATCAGCAAGGAGCAACGCGCCGGGCACTGGCCGGTGTGGCAGACGTCGTTAAGAAATCCGGATTTCGCTGCCTATGCAAACAGCTGTGGCGGGCTCGGCCTGCGCGTTAAGACTGCTGATGAATTGGAAGCAACCCTGCAGCAGGCAATTGCCCATGAGGGCCCTGCGCTGGTTGAGATTTTGGCAGATGTGGAGTTGATTTGATTAGTAAAGTGGCGCAGAAAGGGGTCTGTACGTTGATTATGGAGACCTGCTAAACCTTCTATCAAACTGCACTGTTTGCCAACCAAAAGCATCTTTTAGCAATCCTGTGTTATCTGGGTGGTATCCGCTTACGATCAGGATTTAACAAAAACTGGAGTCAGATATGCAACGTTCTTTTCAAAATCGGCTGATGCTGAATTTCTTAATTGTCATCATTTTGGCAATGTACGCGCTCATATCACATCCTGTTCAAGCTAGTGTTTCGTCAAAGACTCGTGATGCGCTACTTGCTGGAGAACTGGTGATCTATTTTCGACATGCTGCGACAACCTGGATGGGAATCGACCAAATAGAATGGCCGCGTGAAAAACAACGCTTGCTGTCGGAAGCGGGAATCGCACAATCCAAACTGATTGGAAAACAATTTAGACGCATTGGAGCCCCAATAGGGGATGTGATTGCAAGCCCTTTTGCACGTTGTCGGGATATGGCCGAAATTGCTTTTGGCCGTGTCGAAGAGCGGTTTGAGCTGTTAGGCCTCTTAAGCGATGCACAAGGCAGACCGGCCCGAGTTGCGTTTCTACTCGATCAAATCTCCACTCCAACCCATGGTGACGGTAACCGAATAATTGTCTCGCATCGTTCCAACATCCAGAACGCAGCAGGAAGTTCGCTAGCCGAAGGCGAAGCAGTGCTCATCAAACCGCTGGGTAACGGGCAATTTGAGGTCCTTGAGACACTCATGCCCAAAGACTGGGCAGATATTGCTTCACCATGACACAATTTTGGAGGTCCGTTTCGGATCGACTTCGGCTGTTAACCACTATTTTTTGAAAGGCGGGTGTTGAAGTGCATCACCTTTAATTGAAACTATCAATTAGGGGACCGCGATCAAGCATTGTGGATGTAACAACGCAGGAGCATAAACGCCATAACGTCGTTTCGCCTTCACACATGCTGCGGCATCCACGGGACAATGGAAGTCTGCATCGATCTCGGTCACCCGTTGTTTCACCTTTTCTTCGATCAAAGGATCGGCATAACCGTTACAGTTAATGCCTTCGTTCCATGCGGCATCGATATAATTACCAAAATCGAATCGTCGATTTGTCGCCCAAGCGCGAACGACTCTACGCTGCTTTATCGACTCGAATACCTGGATATCACAACTCACGTAGGCGCGGTCGTATAACCGTTCTACCAACCCCTTCATCGGATCGCTCTCAAGGAGCAAAACGCGGTTCCAGAAACGCCAGCCATTGAAGTTGGCGACGAGATCGGCATACGAGAATATACCCGTCGTCGTTGTACCGAACAGGCCGTCCTCCATTGCCTTACCCCAGTCCATTGCTTCCTGTAAGCCACCTCCCTCTTCCTGGCTGATTTCGAAATAACGCCAGCCTTCAGCGAAAAAATGACCCAGCTTGTCCAGCCCGATAACATGACCATTGATATTTGTCACATCGCTCAGTTCCTTGAGATTGAGCGAGAAGCCTTCCAGGTAATCGATATCGCGATAGATCGAATCATCGAGCCGAAGCGAATAGGTTTTACCGGCTAGTAACTCACGAAACTGAAGATCGATATCGTAGCCCTTGAGCCCCCACGAGACGATGTAAGACTGGAAGATCGATTGTCTCAGCGATGTATAGAGGTCATCAACGTCGCAGTCTGGCCTCCGCGTTTCGATCTCTATGCCGTCTATATCTTCAACCAGGAACCGATCAGCATTAGCCTTTTCGATGGCCTGCACAATCCGATCATTGATGATCGAATTGATATCACTGACAACATTCTGAAGCCTGACATGTCTTGAAGTAACGCTATCGATCTCCGCCGCCAGTGTATATGTCTGCACGCAACATAGAAGAAGAATAGAGAGTAATGCTTTGTTAAAACAAATGAGTCTATGAAGACCTTTCTTACTGACGCAAGAGAACCGGTACAGTGACGAAAACATAGGCTAATTATACTCGTGACTCAGTGCCCTTTTACTCGATACAATTAATCAAAATGGACTTGGTATTTCAAACATCCAGAGAAGAAGATCATCGTAAGTCAGTAATTTACATAAAAGATACCGATACCTATCTCTGCTTACAGATGACTTAAATCAATATCTTGCCTGATATTTCTAGTTCAGCACAAAATTAAGTCGTATCTTTTAATAACAAAACTGTAATGGGAGATGATGACATGGAAAAACTGATAATCATTGCAATACTGGTTTTTACAATTTCATCCTGCGCATCCCAACAAATTATTGGTACGGGACCAATTGAACTCACGCCAAGTCAGCAGAGATATCATGAGCAATATCTAAAAACATTGGAAGAAAAAA
>JAAUYM010004282.1_pt1 | contig 10682 bp, 13 predicted proteins | sample 7278001 | NCBI WGS metagenome assembly JAAUYM01 (sample SAMN14350224, study PRJNA611818) | marine sediment metagenome | isolation source: surface marine sediment (1.8m) | place: French Polynesia: Moorea | collected 2018-08
CTGTCAGCCCCCCTTCCCTCCCCTCCCCTCCCTTCCCCACCCCCCACCTTCCTCCTGACTGAAAGTCTGGACTGGTTGACTGGACGCACGTCGTGGTACTAGTTACGTACGTGGGCACTGCCCATTGAGCACCAAGCAAGGGGAGAAATCGTATAAGAGAGCAGACAGATGCGTAACTGACCATGTATCCCGGCCCCGCTACTTTCCTCCCTCCCTCCCGTCCGCACATTCCTGAGCTGCTGCGGCCATTGCCTTCCTTACCTTCTTCCCTTTCTCCCCTCCCTGACTTACATCCTGCTTCTTCCCTCTTCCTCCCGCTCCCTAAGTGCGTAACCGCGGGTGCCATTGGGCGGGGGGCGCAGGGCAGATGCAAGGAAAGAGGCCCAGCTTCCTTCCTTCCACGCGGAAAACTCCAAATTCCAAGAGTAGTGGATGGGGCAGCTTGCTTCAGCTGTCGCAGCTGAAGCTGTCGGATGTAACAATTAGCACCTTTCCGGTTGTGCCTCCGTCCTTGCCGCCGGCATCATCAGTGGAGAAGGAGGACCGCTTCTGATAGGCCTACTAATATGTACTCCTCCTAGTGGCATTGCCTTCCACCTAAATTGATACAAATGGGTAGGTACGCGTAGTCTTGCTGCTACGGCAAAAGTAAAAGCATCCACTACTACGTATAACTGAGCTGTAATCATTAACATTCTCCAAATTACATACTTAAGCTAAAGACCTCCACGATCAATGCCTACTGCAAAATTTGGTTGGAATTTTAGCAATAAGCTCCAAGATTGCGAATAGAAAGAAGAAAAGGGCAATGTCCCCTTCAGTTCCTTCCTTCCCTCTTTCGCCCCCAGTCCAACGTAAAGGTGCGCGCGTGGGCTGACGCAGAAAGAGCGACCGTGACGCATTTGACGCAGGTTCGAGGGCCGCCCGTCGTCTCCCTCAGAGTCAGGGGAGCAGGGAAAATCCCCCTCCCCCTTCCCCCGCCCGACACACACACAGAGATCCGGTATGTTTCCCAAGCCTCTGCTCCGTAACGGTACTTTTTTTTTCAGCGTAAGCATCGCTGCCCAAACGCACAAAACAAGCTGTGATGTTTTGGTGCTATTGTGCAGTAGTACCTACAGTAGGTATGGTACATATTTAGTTTCTGTAAACGTACAACCAGTACCTAGTACGTACATATACTATAATTTTCTGTCTCACTTTTCTTGTCTTGTTCACTGTTGCCCACACCTGTGATGGTGGTGGGGAGAGCTGTAAAAACAGATTGCTAAAAGCCTTCTTTTTTATCATCCACTTTAAATTCCAACATTAGGATTGCGCGAACCTTTATTCAGACACAAATGAGGCTACACCGCGCCAAAAACAGAATTAACATATTAACTGACTGATTGATGATCCCAAATCCTTGTCCTGTGGTGGTAGCCCAGGAAGATGGGCAAGTGGAGCAGCAGTGACTGGGAGCCTGGCTCCAGCTTCTCCGAGATCATGATCCAGTTGGTAAGGTATTCCCTCATCTCCTCCTCCGTCGCCTCCCTCGAGTTCATCCCCCTCCAAAGGCAGGCGGACCTGAGCTCCTCCCCTCCCATGGCGCCCACGCCGCCTTCCCTCACCACGGCCAGGTCGATGTGACGGAGGAGGTTCCCGTACTGGGCCAGCTTGTACCGCCACCAGAAGAGATCCCCGAGTCCGTGGGCCCGCATCAGGTGCCGGAGGTGGAGGCTGTTCAGCGCGGACAGGTGGAACGCGCCCTTCTTGAGGAAGAGCTCCTGAAGCTCCAGGATCTGCTCGGGCGAAGGCTGCACGCGTTCCACGGTCAGCTTCTTCAGGGCCCCCTGGAAGGCGAGGTGCATGGAATGGTCTTTCAGGGATTGAGAGACTCGCGTCACGTCACGGAGCAACTTTCTGAAACAGCAAAAAAAGGTCGCAAGAATAGGTATCGGGTGACTGTAAAAAAAAATAGTACATACTAGTACTATACCATGGTTCCATAATTTGCGTCTTACTTGTATATCTTGTAATTGGTTCGTTCTACTAACCTGTAATGAAGATGCCTCTTTTCTTGCTGTTCGTCCTCGATCTCTCTCCTCACCTCGGGACTCCAGAAGTGGGAGGAGAGCAGTCGCTTCGGGTACATGAGCGCGAGCGGAAAGACGACGTTCTGCGCCATGGGAAGCGCCGACACCGTCAGCACCGGCATCACCCTGAGCAGGTCCACGGGCAGGGTCATGTACAGCTCCAGCTGCCTCCGAGAGAGGCTCTTGCACGCCTTCTCCCAGTCGCTCGTCTCCGACAGCACGTTGTACACCCAGGAAAACTCCTTCATGTCGCCAAGCAGGAACTTCGTGCCGTTCATGAAGAGCCTGGAAAGAGAAAAAAAGGAAAATTACACCCTTGCATTGTACATGTAGTACACACCACACCAGACCACAACACAACCCACCTGTAGTACTGCACAGCCTTGGCGGGGAGGATCTTGTCGAGGACGTTCTTGCCGTACCCGGCGAGGTAGTCCATGAACCGGAAGAAGACCCGCTTCCTCAGCTGGGTTTTCCTCGAGTCCTCCGGCTCCAGCTTGGGCAACGTCGGCTTGGTGGACAGCGCCACCACGCCCTGCCTCACAAGGCTGGTGGGGAGCGGGGACAGGGCGGGCGCCCTGCCCCTGCATCGGGCATCATCGGACATCATCATCCTGTGTCTCTGCGCCAGGGCCGCCGCCGCCGGCGTCCGGCAGATCCTCGACGGAAGGCTGGGGCGCAACAGGCACAGCGCCATTCTCGGGCTTCCGTCACTACTGTTCGAGTAAGAAGTCCTTGGCAAAGGCCGCCGCCATCACTAAGCCGGCACCATCGCTCGTGACCTGACCAGTGCGACCAAAAGTTCTGGAGCAAAGTCGCAACATTTGGCCGCAAAGAGTTTTAAAATCACTAAAATAACCTAAACTTGTATACGTGAAAATATTTTTTGCTTCAATTCTTGTTAAGAGAAACATTGTTGTGGCATTAAAATTTTGATTCATTTATATAAAAAAAGTGAAATAAGTTGAGCTTTCATTCCAAAATTTGGACCTGATGTAAGGGCCAAACTCACATTAATTGCGACTTTTATCGCACCTCGGTGACACTGGACTTGACGGACGATTTCGTCATACTATGATGCTCTCATATCTTGTGGCCGCTACTGTCACCGCTTCACCCCCACCTCCACCCCTCCTTGCGTTGTTGTTGTTCTTCAGCTGCTCTGCACCATCAGCGCTCGCAATCGCAACTCTCCGCCCTGCTTTTACAATCCAACCCAAGCTGCAGAGAGAACTCTGCCATGGTATTCTCAGACTTGGAAGGGAAACGAGAAAAATATATTGAAAAATTCGAATTTAAGACATCTTCAAATATCTCCGACAGTGATGTAAATTTGTTATCCAAAAGTTATTAATATCTGAGTAAGAGCGTCAGAGATGAAAGACTTTAAAACTTTACTACAGTACCGTACATAGTGAAGTAGTAAATCTGAGAAGAATTGGCCTAATTTTTCATAGTACACATAAGATTTTTCAAAAATATTTTAGAAGTTGCGCTTCCTAGATACATAAGGTGTAAATAACATTTGCATCAAATGTATCACTGTTAATTTTACATTTAATAAACTTTTCAGAATGTATCCTTTGTCTGTACAGAGGTCATACAAAAACAAGCCAACTTTTCGCTTCCTTTCCACGTCCGAGACTTTCCAAGTCCGAAACGTGATTTTACGGAGAAAGCTCTGTCTGTTGAGTTGGAAAAAAAAAACCGATAAAATTAAGCACACTTTCTTGCTGTTGAATTCTCATCTTCTTCCATTTCACACACACAAAAGCTAGATTTTTGTACTGAAACACTAGCTCAGATTTAATCACACATGGCCACCGCCATCACGAAGCCATGAGATGATTCATAGTTTAGACTTTCTGTTCGTCAGCTACACAGTCTACGTGGTAGTAATAATAAAGAAATAGTTAAAAAGACAATTATTTTTTCCCTTCAAAAAAAATTTCTCAGCAACAAGCATTCTCCCCAAGAGAACTTATCTTCCTCCTCTTCTTCCGGCGGCGGCGGCGGCGCCGCCGCCCTGGTGGCGCTGCCCGCCTCCTCCACCTCCTGGCGGCCTCCTGCCCGGCCTCCTGGCCATGTACTCGTCCAGCTCCCTGTCCAGCTCCTCCCTGGTCTTCCGGTGGGCGTGTCCCCTGCCGCGGCCGGCGCCGCCGGAGAAGCGGTCCCTATCTCGCCCGGAGGGGAAGGAGGCGGCGGCGGCGGCCGGTCCGTCCTCGAACACGATGGGCACCGGCTTCCTCCGCCTGGCCCCGTTCTCCCCTCCTCGGTCCCCTCCTCCTGCTGCTCCTGTGGGCGTCGGCGTCGGCGTCGGCGTCGGTCTCTCGCCCCTCTTCTCCTCCTTCTGTGCCATCACCACCTTCCTGGCCACCTCCACCCTGATTGGGGTGCCCTTGAGCATGATCCCGTCGCAGAATTCCTTGGCCTCTTCCGCCTCGCAGACCTTACCATAAGTCACCTTCAAAATAAATAAATATGCGAATAAAATTTAACAAATCAATGAATGAATCGATGAATAAATGAATGAATGGATTTTCTGGCAAAATCTCCAAATTTTTTTCGCTTTCTGATTTTTTTTCTCCTCACCTCTGTGGTGGCGATTTCTCTGTTGACCGGTCCCAGAGTGACGACCCTGCCAAAGGTCTCGAAGAGTCTCTCCAGCTCCTCCTCTGAGACTGACCCGGAGACGTTGGACACCACCACCTTGGGCGTCTTCTCCACCTTGACGGCGTTGTTGGCCGCGGCCGCCCTCTGCATGGAGGTCGTCGTCAACGTCGACCTCCTCGACCCCCTGCCTGATCCGGAGGTCGACGACGGGGGAGATCGGAGGGCCTCCGCGGCCTTCTTCATGGCCACGATGTCGTCCAGGGAGACGTTGACCAGCGCCATCCTAGTGGAGGACACGACGTTGTTGGCCTGCTGCTATAGTTACAATGTTGCCAATCAGCATATGCCAAACTTGCAACAAAACTGCCAGGGTTGACTAAACTGTTCCTTTACTGGTTATTTCAATAGTAAATAAGCATTTTCTAAAACTGATTTTGTAAGTCAATTAACACATCCAACATTATTAAAGTCTCATAAAATGCCATACTCCTATTTCTTTGTTTTACAAAATGCCGTTTGACAACGCTGTCTCGTTTAAACCAGAAAAAGTTGTTTTTTTTTACGTATCAAGGGCAAGCGTTGCGGTCTGGTTGTAACAACTGCTGTGTTTAAATAAAATCAAACATTACATGGATTAGACTAAATTCAACAATGAGAAAAATACAGACAAGACAGAAAGAAGAAAACAAATTTGAGTTTTCGTGGTGCAAAAAAAGGGCTTGGTTATCCCCTAAAGGTTTTTTTTAGTTATTCCTGGATGTAGGGACTCATCCGTAGATGTAACGCGCTTTTGATACGTTCAAGAAAAAAACCTTTTATTTCCTTGACTGTGTCTGAATGAAAGTCATTTTAACAGGAAAATCAGTGCACATAATCAGAAGTAGGGTCTGTACCCTTCAATTTCAAGCTCCCCTTGAGACATTTTTCTTTGGGCGTCAATGAACCGTCCGTGCTTTTCCCTCAGTGTGACATGCTCATCATATCTTGGGCTAGGCTCGTAGAGGATGTCATGAAGGAACCTGAACGACTTCAGTCCCATGAAGAAGTTGAAGACAGCGAAGCGGCACACTTCGTAGTCATCTTCCATGGTCTTCAGATTTGTGCCGACGACACCATCAACATACCAGCGAGTTGCCACAGCCACAGACTTGTCACTGGTGTTCCTGATGCCATGGCCCCACCATGGTGGGTTGAGGAGAACATCACCAGGCTCAAGATCAGCCACGTAGTACGGGCAGTACTGGAAGGCCGGGTACAAGTCTTTCCTGAACTGGTCAGGGTAGAGGTTCAGGAATATTGCAGCTCCGTGACCAGGGACCCACAGCGGGTAGGCAAAGTAAAAGTCGTATGGGTCAATGAAGTACCAAGTCTTGGTTCCGTCAATCATGTAGAAGAAGTTCCATGTGCCAGCATTGTGCAGGGGAGCTCCTGTCCCCTGACGACCAACAAAGAGCTGGGCATAACTGCTCTTCTTGCGCAGGTAAGGCTCCAACTTGTGGGTCTCGAGAGCCTCCAGAATTTCAGGGTACTTGTTGAACAGGATTTCTGAGTTGTGAAGGTACACTTTGGGATTCAAGACCTCCTTCATCTTGCCCATGTACCCATCCTTCTCTGGCTTGGTCAGGATCACAGTCTCTTCACCAAATCTCTCCACCATTTGGTCAAAAGTATACTTCTTCATGAGGTCGGTACCTTTCAAGAAGCCCCTAAGAATGACAGGGTGTGGCCTTTTCCCAAAAGTGTTGTAGAACTCATCAGGACTTCCGTTCTTCCAGTCATATTCAGGAATAGGGATCCTCCGGGCCTTCTCCCAGTCAATGTTGCTTTCCTTCATTTTGTTAATAATTCGTTCCTGCAAAAATAGTTTTAACTGCTAAGAGAAAAATACTTTAACTTGTGTTACTTTAACTAAGCAAAGTTTTAATTAATGGAGGAGCTTAGATACATTACCAAAAGCGTCAGATGTAAAGGCAGTGCATTTGCATTAGAGATTGTGTTGAAAAAGTAAGCAAAGTGTACGTAGTTATCTACGTAGAGACCTATGTGATTAGACAATAGTACTCACCATGAGCAGTCCGTGGAACCAGCCGAGGAGGTGCATGATGCGAACTTTTACCAGGAGGTAGAGGAGCACCTTGTAGGTCCTGAGGGTCCCGCCGATGTACCACAGCACCTTGATGCAGAAAAGGGTGGGCCAATCCACCTGAGGGATGTTCTTGGGCCTCAGGATGGAAGGGTAGGCGGAGAGCTCCGAGTAGATGATGGGCTTCAGGTAGAACCACGACAGGAAGAAGTACTTGATGCGGATGCCCAGCTGCAGGAGGAGGACGTGGAGGGTGCTCCTCCTCTCGTGGCCCTGCATGCCCCCCTGGAAGTCGGAGAGGACCCCCTTGGAGTCTCCATTCTGACCCTTCCCCAGGTCGATCTTGTTGAAGTTGTGACTCATCTTGAACCCCTTCCGCGCGCACACCTCACCCACGCCTGCGACACGCTCAAAGGACTGGACCGGCAAACGCACGCAAGGAGGGTCCTTTTATGAGTCGGTCGGCTCCGTGAGGAGGGCCGGCTCGTGATGACGACGATGTGCATTATCTTCGTCCCCCTAGGAAACAAGTGCAGTGCACGCTGTGCAAAGAACAATTCGCTTTTGGCCATTAGAGTGGGGGGGGGGGGAAGGAGTAACTCGGGCCACGTGGGATTTTGCAAGAGGAATCTGTACTTATCGCTCGATTAAAAGTAACTGCACCAATATTTGAATAATAATTTGGCTCCCCTTAGGCCTAAAAAGAGTATGCCAAAGCTCCAGCAAAAAAAATCATTTTTTTTCCCACAGCACATCACTAAAGTTAACCCTTTACTGGTGTGTCGCATGTTGTGGTTTTAGCTTATAGCAATTCGCAACTTTTAAGTTGGCCTCGGCAGCAGCAGCAGCAACAGCAGCAGGATGAGAAGGTCACACACATTTGTTCGATCCGAGGCCCTTCTTGAACTTTTGGGCGTGGCTGGACCCTCTCCTATGTACGTACAGCACTGGGGTTCAGGACACACCCTGCTGCGGCGGGTCAATGTGTGATTTGACTTGCGCTCGTTCGTCAGATAGCGGATGGATAGATAGGATCAGAGTTTCGGGATCGAGTCGGCGACCCCACCCAAAAATCGACTTGCTTGCATGTAGCAGTGGGCAAGCTGGAGAAAAGAGATAAGTGTCTTGTGATACGGAGAAAGACAATTAAGCAATACAACAAAATAATAGTTCTGATTAAATGTCGTAAATAAAGTTGTCCAGAATGTCCCTGGCCAGATTTATATAAGTGCGTACAGTAAAGTATACAAAAGCATTTCTGTTTACGTCTACTGGAGTACAAATGTTGTGTGTATTTATTGAAGAAATTTACACCTTAATAATAACTATGCATATTTATAGTTCCGGATCTTGCAGTCTCTCATTCACCCTCTACGGAATCACGGCACGTAGCAAAGGACTCTTCCAGTTCTTTCTGTGTGTTGGGGCAGGTGGCGAAGACCTCCTCCTCCTCCTCCTCGTCCTCCGCCGCACTGTCGACGCCCTTCTCCTTCCGGCTCCTCTTCTTCCCGGAGTAGTTGCCGGTCTTCCTTGACCTCCTCGAGATCAGGGAGAAGCTGACCTCCGTCTCTTCAGACGACGTCTCATCGCTTCCGGCCAGATCGAGGTGGATGTCGTTCGCCCCGTACACGTTCACTACAGGAACGTCGTCCTCATCATCTCCCTCGCTCTGGGCACTGTTCTTGGACCTCGTGCTGTGTGGTGTGTGCTTTGATACCAGATCTGTGTCCTGCTGCTTCCTGCGCGACCCTTTGTCATTTGGCGCTTGTCTCTTTCGACTTCTCAGATTCCAGGTGAGAGGCCTGGTGCTGCTCGCCTGCTTTCCAGTCAGCCTTTTCTTAGCTGATGACCGTTCTTCGTCGCCACCCTGCACAGTTTTCAATGACGTGGCGTGTGTTGCGGTTGCGGTAGCGGTGGCGCTGCTCTTCTTCATCTCAAGGTTCTTTGGCACCTCACACAACCACTTCTTCAGGTCCGCTTCTTCAAGTGGCCGCAATCGAACACTCACATCTTTTAACTTCTGACTGTCCCAGACAGAAGAGGAGGTGGAGGGAGATTGTGGCGACTTCGCACCTTGTTTCGTCCTCATTCTCTTCTTCTTTTTTTCCGACTTTTTCCTCTCTCTCCTAGCTGCCACTGTTTCTTCATCCTCCGAAGTGCCTGGGACTTCGTCCTCATCGTCATTGACACCATCATCTGACGTAGCTCTCATGCTGTTTTCCACCAGTCCAGGAAGCACAATGAGATTCATAGAGTCCTGAGGTTCCTGGATGCCAGCGGCATCCGATACACCTTGGCCAAGCATTTGAACAGAGAAATCATCCTATTGGGGAAAAATGCAATAATTAATGCTTGGTAACCTGACAAGAAACAAGAAATAATTTCTTACATCAAAAAGTTGGGCGAGCAGCGAATCACTTTGAGTGCCAATCACTCCAGCTGCCATGACCTTGTTTCTTGTCTCCACTGCTGCTGGATGATTCAGTGACAGCTCTGTCAGACTGCAGTCAAATCCGTCCTCCATCACTAGGCGATGCATCACGCAGTAGATGTTGCTCATCTGATGGAAAAAGAAATAATGTAATCAAGTCATTGGTCAGGAGCTAAATATTTAACAATAGTAGAGGTATTCCAATAAAAAATCATATTAATGCGGAATTAGGAAAGTCTTTCCTTCTATCCTTTACTTAAAAACAGTACCTGCAAATCCTCACGCAGACACCTGACGCTTTTCAGAACTACGTAAGAGTCTTCCCTGGCCCTGCTGAAGACGCGCCCCATGTTTCTGTCACCATACACGAACATGTCCAGGTCCAGGAGCCCCTCCTTGCACAAGAACTGCGTGTTGCTGTCGCCGTTGCCACCGTCACTGGGCTCGGCTATGCTATTATAGCTCTTCATGTTGAGCTTGCATTGCGTGCCGTCACTAATTCGGAGGATCCCACATTCCCCATGGGTCTCCTCGTCCAGGATGCGAAACTTCAATGGAAGAAGTAGCCTCAAATATATGAAACACCACTCGCATCATCGAAAAAAACCTACTTTTTTTGAGATGTAGCAGTAGACATCAAAGGTGCAAGGTCCTTCGAGGGAGCAGAAGGTCAACTCGTGCTCAGTAAGCTTGAGGTCATGGCAAGAGTTCCTGAGCTTCCACCACAGCCGCAGCTCTTTCACCTAGAAACGAAAATATGCACTACTTAACGAACTGTAAGAGTGCTAGAAGCTTCTGTATTACCTTCTCCTCGTCCTCTTGACTGAAGTCCAACTTGTCCGGTTTGCAGGTGCTTATCGGCTCGATTGGGTCATCTACTCCGCCTCTGAAGATGGCGACGGACCGGGCATCATACACACGACCGTTAATGGCGCCATAATACACCTGAAGACGAAACGAGTGTCGTAAGAAAGCCAGACAGAGCGCAACCAAGAATACCAAGGTTCTCCTAGGTATACCTGCAGGGCCATGTGGTGAATCCTGATCACGGCGTTTTCCTCGAGCAGCGGGATGTCCTGGGCACTGGGAGCCAACAAGCTGAACTCAAAGTCTGTGTAGCTGCTGCGACTCTGTGGGAGCACAAACCAGAAACTTTGAAAAGGTTCCTCCTTTGCCTACAGTGTACTACATACTGTAATTAATCAAAGACATCTTGCCTTGAAATCCGGGTCGAGTATAAAGACCTGAGCCATGTACTTCCCCGTCTTCGTCTGGAAAGGCTGCATCCTAACTTTGTTGATGACAGCCCAGGTGTTGTACTTGATTTTCTTGTCCAGGGACGTGCAGTCATTCAGTCTTGTGTAGACGTACTTCTGATGGCCTTGTGGGAGTCTGAAAAAAAACCCAACCAATTCCTCTATACACATAGACAATTTGAAATATTGGCGCTCAGTCGATATACTAGTATTAGCACTCAGTA
>JAAUYM010016330.1_pt1 | contig 10681 bp, 17 predicted proteins | sample 7278001 | NCBI WGS metagenome assembly JAAUYM01 (sample SAMN14350224, study PRJNA611818) | marine sediment metagenome | isolation source: surface marine sediment (1.8m) | place: French Polynesia: Moorea | collected 2018-08
TTCTTGAAAACCTTTTATCTTTTAAGGCAAATGCATAGGTTCAAGTCTATAAAGATGATGTACGGATCACACGCAGATCTCGGAGAAGGCTTTGTCAAATCTCGAGTTGACGGCAAGCTGTGCCAGTCCCCTGACGTTCCCATCGAACTCCGACGGACACCTCTCCTTCAATATCGTCAAGCACTCGAGGCAGTCCTCGCTCAGGAGCTGCCACGCCCCCTCCTCCTCCTCCTCCTCCTTGCTGGCCTCGTAGAGCAGCCTGAAGAGCGTCCTCAGGAGCGCGCCGGCGTGGGCGGTCGGGGCCGGCAGCCCCTCTGCCGAGAGGGCGACGAGCAGCACCCTGAGCAGGTGCGCCTTGCAGGTCTCCTCTCCGCCCGGCGCCGCCAGGACGGCGTCCGCCACCCGCGCGATCCGGGACAGCCACCTGGCGACCCTGGGACCGAGCCGGGGCGCCAGGCGCAGCAGGTGGCGGCAGAGGACCTCCTTCACCTCCAGTCTGGCCTCGACCTCCAGGCCCTGGAGCACCTTCTTGACCAGCCTCTCCTCGTCGTTCATCTTGCACGTTGGGTTTGCCTCCTCCGACTTCTTCTCCCCCGACTTCTCCAGCAGGTCGCTGTAGACGGAGAGGGCGGCGTCCATCACCCTGACGTCACCCATGGTCGACACGGAGGAGACGTGCGGGTCCAGCACGCTCTTCAGCAGGTCCGACCTGCCGTACCAGGTCAGGTCGGTCCTGCCGACCTGAGAAAAGGTGGTAAAACAAATCACAAAAACAAGCCATTACCATTAAAAAAACAACTTTTTCACCTGCTGAATTAAGTGACTGAGGCACTGCAGCCCCCTGAGCTTGTTGGCGTCCTCCCAGTCTCCGAGCAGGCAGAGGGAGAACGGCAGGAAAAAGTGGACCAGGTCCCCCACGTCCGGGCTGACCAGCTGGTGCAGCAGCCAAGCGCAGCAGCGGCACGCGCCCGGGAACTTCCTGAACCTCTCTCTGGCCACTCTCGGCGCCTGGAACTCGACCAGCCAGTCGAGGAGCTGCCCGCGAGAGAGGCCGAACCTGGCGCCGGCCGCCGTCATCAGCACCTCCCGCATGGACCGCGCGGAGAACACGTCCTCCCTGAGGTGCGCCAGCATGGCGTAGGAGGCCGAGATGCAGTCCGGGCTGGACCAGGGCGCGGACTCGGCGTGCTCACCGCAGAGGGCGACCAGCGGGACCAGCAACTCCTTCACGTCCGAACTGTCCCGGAAGAGGTCCTGGTCGCCGCCGCCGCCGTCGCCGCACCTGAGGATGTCGGCGCACTCCCTCAGCACCGGGAGGACCCTCTCCGCGTGTCCGGCGCAGTCCTCTGCGGTCAGCGGCCTGTCCTCCGGCAGCCTCAGCTCGGGCAGCAGGCCGGACTGGCAGAGCGAGAAGAGCCTCCTCCTGCGAGCGGATGATTTGGGACTTTCCATTCCTGGAAAAAAAAAAAACAATATTACACATACATAAAAAAAAATTATAAAAGATATTGGTATTATTATTTTTCCACAACTTTCGCTACAAGTGCACGAGCACTGACACAGAACTGGTGGGCAATCACAGCGAGGGCCCCAGCTCATTTCACAAGGGGAAAAAGTATCCCCTTTTCACACAGCACTTTTTTCCCAGTCCGTCCGTCCCACTACTTGTGCGTGGTCTCCAGCTGCAGCTTGATGTTTACGGCCGCCAGCTGCCACACCAGGTGGAGGAAGATGTAGGGCAGCTCTATCTCGCGGACCAGGTCCGCCGCGTCGCCGCCGCCGCCGCCGCCGCCGCCGGACTCGCCGCAGGTCACGCAGCGGGAGCGGACGTCGCGGAAGCGGCCGGCGCCGGCGCCGGCGCCGGGGCCGCCACGAGATGGGAGAAGAACCCTGGGGAAGAATAAGGTCACTTTTTTTTTTAAAGCAGATATCTACATCTATCATCTACTCGTACGTACATACATCTATCATCTATCATACTGAAAATCTGAAGAGGAACCAGTACGGCACTAGTAAAAAAATATGTGTATAAAAACCTCTGCTATAGGTGTAGGTATGAATGTCAAACTTGCTCTCTTGTTATTAGTTATTAGTAGTTATTACATTGGTATTGGGTATTATTTGTCAGCAATAATTTTAAATATGTATGTAGGTACTGTCGTAAACTTGGGCGATGATGGCCAGTATCAGAAAAAGATACACACCTCGGCGAGATGAGCGACCCGCATCCGGTGCAGATCTTAACCCTGGTCTTGTCCGACCCGTGGAAGAGCCTGTCCTGCAGGAGGAAGACCGCCCCGTGCGAGAGCAGGGAGTCCCTCTCCATCTCCCCGAACCTGACGCCGCCCCCGCGCCTCCTCCCCTTGATGGGCTGCCTGGTGATCTGGTCGACGGCGCCCACGCTGCGCACCTGGAACTTGTCGCTGACCATGTGGCGCAGACGCTGGTAATGGATGATGCCGAAGAAGATGTCCGCCCTCATCTCCACCCCGTCCGTGCCGGAGTAGAGGGTCTCCGTGCCGTAATAGTTGTACCCCGCCGCCTCCAGGTGGCGGGCGAAAAAGTCGATGGCGTCGTCAGGCTTCTACAGCAGATCATCACAAGAAAAAAAATAGCAACATTACACTAGAATATGTACATATACTACTATAGTCTATGCTCCAACAATCCACCACCGCCTGTTCCTGTGTCCCCTTGGCGCCTCCTTCGCCGAACCTAAAGGGCGTGGAGTCGTGCACCAGGCCGTGGACGGCGCCGGACTTGCCGGCCATGCACTCAATCATCATGGCGATGGTCATGCGGCTCGGGAAGCCGTGTGGGTTGAAGACCACGTCCGGGACCAGGCCGGACTCGGTCCAGGGCAGGTCCACCGACGGCCACAGGCGGCTGCAGATGCCCTTCTGACCGGCCCTGGAGGCGAACTTGTCCCCCACCGAGGGGTTCCTGGGCACCCGGAGGGCGATGCAGACGCGGTTGCGCTGGGAGGTGCCGGTCTCGTTGCCGCATAGACGCACAGAGTCGACGTAGACGGTCTCCTTCCCGTCATACCTGTGAAAACAGAAATGTTTTTTTTTTAAGGCATCATTTGAAATATAAATTGCCTCCAGCCAACCTTTTCAGAACGTAAACTCCTTCGGCCGCATCACAGTAGGAATAGAAAGGGTCATCCTCCGTCAGGCGGGTGCCCGGATAGGGAAGGCCGTCCAGGTCCTGATCACATCGAAATTACCACAATTATTGAACATTTCATCTATTACCTTGTGTAGTACAGGCCGCTCTAATGTTACCAGAAAGTCTGCGAGTTCCGGCTTCTTGGGGTCTCTGGCGAAGACGAGGTCGTCGGCGCCGTTGGTGTCAAAGCGGGGCTTCTTCCTGCAACCCAAGACGGTAAATTAAATGAGTGACTGAAGACAAGGGGCAAAACAGGGTGGTCACAGGACGAAAACAGGGTGGTCAGAAATATACCTCCCGGTGGCGATCTCCCTGAGGTCGACGAACTGGCACTTGTAGATGGAACCGGCGGCGAAGCCGCGGTCGAAACTGCTCCTGTTGATGATCATGGCGTCCTGAACAACAGCAAAATAAATAAATAAAATAAAACTTGTGACAAAGACTTTTTTTTCAGTCTTGATTCCTCGCCTCCATGTCGTATCCCGTGTAGGAGATGACGGCCACCACCGCGTTCGTCCCCATCGGGTAGTCGTCCATGCTGAAGAAGAGAGGGGAAAATCACTGATTGGCCTACTAGGACGTCTTCTGTCTGCCATATCTCGTTCTCACTTGATGTGGTCGTAGTGGGCCGGCCTGAAGAAAGGCGACGTGGGCGTCTGGAGCCTGTACATCTTGGTCTCGGCGTTGAGGTGCCAGGTGTGCGTAGGGGTGGCCATGGTCTGCTTGCCCATCTGGCACTGGTACATGTTGCGAGGGGACTGAGAAAAAAATAACATGATATTTTAATTATCAAAGCCTCCTTGCTGTCGATTCCATTTCTTGCCTGGTTGAAGTCTGGCAGAGGAATGGTACAGGCGAGGTTGCTGAGGAAGGCGGTCTGCCTGATCTCCTGGTGGGTCGTCACACCCTTATAGGACTCCTCCGCGGAAACGCAAATATCCAGATAAATCTGGGAGGACACCACAAATAAAAAAATTAAATGAATGAATAAGAGTTGAAACTATTTTACCCAAGGCTCACCTGTTCAAACGTTCCGATGAGCTCGATGGCGTTGAGCGCGAGGTTGACGACCGGCCTGACCATCCTGGCCGGCCCGGTGAAGAGGAACAGCCCTGGGAACTGGCCGCCCGGGGCGGCGGAGCTCGGCCTAGCCGGGTCCGGCATCGGGACCAGGACGATCTCGGTCGTCTTCGGGACCCTCCGGTCGTCATCACGGACCTTGAGCACCCTCAGCTTGTCCACGACCACCCGGGCCGTCTTCCTGGTCAGGTGGCCGAGCAGCCGCCCGTCCAGCAGCACCGGGTAGCAGCCTCCCGACGTCAGCTGGTCCGGACGGGCGTCTCCAAGGGGCAGCATGCCTGTCGAAGAAATAGGCAAAAATTCCACAACGAAAGCATGGGTCGCGACCCAAAAGTGGGTCGGGAGAGGGTCATCGTTAAATACAGAAGGAATGTGACCTTCTCCCCCACCCACCCACAGGTTAAGCCAAACTGAGACTTCCTGCGCTTTTTCTCACTCACCCAGGGCAACCAGGACTGCCGGAACCTGTGATGCGTCCTGGGCGTGGGTGACGATCTCCACCGGGAATGCCAGGTGGTTGAGCAGCCCGCAGGGCGCGCCGTCCGGGGTGTGCACCGGACAGACAAATCCCCACGCGTCCGGGAGCAGCGCACGGACCTCAGTCGTGCGCATTTCCTGGACGGGACAAGAGGGGAAGGGGGGGTTGTAAAAGCAAACTGTGTGCGATTCGTGGTGATTCAACTCTTCAGTAGAACCTGGAAGAAGGATCCCCTGTGTATGGCCCTGAAGTGCGACATGTACCGCATCCTGTTGATGTTCTCCGCCATGATGGTCAGCCCCTTGGCCTGCATCAGCCCCAGCCCGGTCTCGCTTGGCAGGTTCCCGGTCCCGAGGAAGTTCTCGAACTGGCGCTCCAGGCTGAAGGTCCGGTTGGCGCACCAGTCCAGCGTCTGAAGAAATGAAAACGCCGAAATTGCCACACATGCAACCTGGACCAAATAACGATGACACAGCGCACCTTTGGTGTGAGTTCGAAGGCCGCCTTCGCCTCCTTTGCCTTCCTCAGGACGTTTGCCTTAACTGCGTACATCCAGCTAAAAAAAAAATAAATAAATATGTTTACATTTACATATATTCCTCACATGCTAGAGCATCTCAACTCACGTATGCAGCTTTTCTTTCAGCAGCTGCAGGTAGAGATGGCCTCCTAGGACAATCTCGTGCATCATGATGCTGTCCACGCCCTCGACTGCACAGCGGTCCTGGACCTGACAGCAGTCAAAAACAAGAATGCGTCTCTCTCCAGCCAGGCAATTTCAAACGTCAGCTCTTTTCAACCCGCTCACCAGCGCGAAAAGCTTCTTCACCATGAAGGCGAGCAGCTGAAACTTGTCCTCCTTCTCGTCGAGGTGGACGCAGACGCTCGTGGCCAGGATGTACTCGACCACGTCGTCGTCCGTGCTCCAGTCGGGGAGGCGGTGCCGGAGCCTTTCGCGGAAGCTGCGGCCCAGGTAGTCCCGCACCTGCTGGCCGGTGTAGAGGCCCTCCTCCTGCAGCTCCACCATCATGTTCTGCAGGCAGCGCGTGTAGTACTGGTCCGGATGCCCGTCGTCACCCCCGCCGCCGCCAGAGACGCCAGACAACAGCTCGGAGAAGATGCCGGCGTCCGAGCGGTCGGAGAGGCACTTGAGCACCATTATGACGGGCACGAAGAAGAGCTCCTTGCCTACGTTGAACATCAGCTTGGCGGTGCCGGTAGTGAGGTAGTGGAGGACGTTCTTGACGGTCGTGAGATCCCTCTTGCCGCACTCGATGAGCACCCCGAGGGAGGAAAAATTCTTTCCGCGATTCTGCCAGGACGGGCGCGACATGGCGATCGGGTAGTTGCGGCGAGTTGTCTGAAGCATCCTGAGAGGTATAAAAAAAGTAATAAAAACAGTGTAGAGAAGAGACAGTTTGCTACCAAACTTTTCTCCGTCATACCTGATCAACCTCTCGTGTCCCCCGATGACGAAGTACCCTCCCCACTCCTGCTCCTGCTCGCCCCTGTCCACCAGGTCCCGGGGCGACAGACCGGAGAGGTTGCAGGCGTCGGACAGCAGCATCACCGGCAGTAGGCCCATGCATCTCTCCATGGGCGGCTGCCACACACCATTTACCGAGTATGCATACCTGAAAAATACACATTTGAAAAAAATAATTTAAACCATTCCCCCCCTAAAAAAAATAGTTTCCTTCCTCACCTGACAGTGCACTTCCCCTTGTAGGTTCCTCCCCTCTGCCTGGCCTCGACCGGAAACACCCTGTGGTCCCCCGACTTGACCCCGACGGCCCCCGGAGGCGTCCTCGGGGACTCGATCTCGCACTCGGTCACCCGCAGTCCCACCCGCACCTCCTCCTGTCCCGTCACCTCCGGAGGCAGGGAGAACTCGACCACGGGCAGGTCGGCCACGGCGAGGAGAAGGCCCGGGCCCAGCATGTAGTTGAAGGAGTCCACGTGCGGCCTGCCCAGGGATCTCAGGGCCGGGTTCGGGACCTCCGGCGGCCGCGCCCACGAGGCCGACGTCAGGTTCTTGAGCGACGGCTCCGACGGGTACACCGTCCTCAGCAGGTCCTCCGGGGGAGGAGCGGAGGAGGAGGAGGAGGAGGAGGAGGATGAAGCGGCTGCCGAAGAAGCCGCGGTGTGAGGAGACATCATAAAAAATTCGCTTTCTTGATCGGACACTTTAGCAGAAAATGTCTCTTGCTTCTTGGACAAACACAATTCCAATAAGTAACTCAGGTCACAGGTCACCAAAGGTCTTGGCGCTCTCGGGGTTAGTCGACCTAGTGACGGTCTGGCTCAGAGTCGCTCTGAAACTGACAGATGGAAGGTGACAAGAGGACAACAAAAATCCAGGAGACAACATGTGTTCCTGTTATTGTTTTGATTTTCGGATGCATGCGCCATGCGCAGAAACTTCTGCGCAGCCCTGTCCTCTTCCGGTCCCTAGTCAGCTGTTGCTCCCGCTCTTTCTGTCTGCTACTGCTAGACAAGGTAGGGGTGAGCAGCAATCTTTGGCCCGCGAACGAGTTGCTCGGTGAGATACTGAAGTATCACGGTCACTTGTCAAATTCCAAAGCAAGACGAAAACAGGGTCAAGCCAGAATTGGGACAATTGAGCCATAACTCCTGTTTGGCTACATACCTACAGCGACAGCCATGTCGTCCTCCCATCTGCACCGGCTTCCCGCTTCGACCGCCCTCCGCCTCTCCTCCGGCCAGGCCATCTCGTCGGTCTCCGCCGCGGTCAAGGAGCTGTTGGAGAACTCGCTGGACGCCGGCGCAGACGCCGTCGAGGTCAGGCTGGAGGACTTTGGATTGGAGAAGATCGTGGTGAGAGAGAGAGAGAGTGAGAGAGAGAGAGAGAGAGAGAAAATACCTATTCTTTAACTTGTCACGCAAGGTCAAGATCAGTCACTCTCGTTCAAGGTCCAGGACAACGGTTGCGGCATCTCCAAGGGCGACCTCCCTCTCGCCGCGGCCAGACACCACACCTCGAAGATCAGCACCTTCCAGGACCTTTGCAGGTCGTACCCGACCCCGATTCGGACCACAAAAAGCAAATTAAATCTGATGTTTCTTTCTCCTCCAGGCTATCGACGTTCGGCTTCCGCGGCGAGGCCCTCTCCTCCTGCTGCGAGCTGGCCGACGTGGAGTTGGCCTCCAGGACGGAGGGGGACTCGGTGGGCGCCAGGGTGGCTTTTGACGCGGAGGGGAGGCCGACGGGGACGAGGGCGGCACCAATGAGGAGGGGAACCACCGTCACGGTCGGCAGGCTGTTCTCCAGGCTGCCCGTCAGGAGGAAGGTAAAGGGAGGGGGGAGCAACTCATTCTTGAGCAGCAAAAAAAAGTAACTCCAGCACTTGTGTTTCAGGTTCACGAAAGGGACTCTAAGAAGCGAGAGGAGCTAAAGAAAGTGGAGAAACTCTGCCTGGCCTATGCTATCGTCACACCAAATCTGAGGCAATTTTTTTTATTGTTTCGAAAAAGACTAAAAGTCCCGTCGGGTGTACAAGCAACTTAAAAATCAAGGATTTTTCTCTCTCTCTTAGGCTGTCCCTTTCTCATCGAGGCTGCGCCATGCTAAAGAAGCCGCCCGCGCCGCCCCCAGGCGACCTCCGCTCCTCGGCTTCGGCCTGCCTCCCGGTCGACGTCGTGGCCAACCTCGTCCACATGAGGGTTAAGATGGAGACGGGAGGGAAGGACGAGGACGGCGGAGCCATCGCCGCCGAGCTCCTGGTGCCTGGGAGGGGCTGCTTCACCGCCGAGACGACAAGGTCAGAGCTACCCTACCTGGGTCGGGTTGTAACGGGACATGAAGTAAAAAAAAAATTGCCTTGTTCAGGTCGAACGCCGACCGGACGTTCGTCTTCGTAAACGACCGCCCGGTGAACGACAAGTCCATTGTCTCCCTGCTTAAGAAGGTCACCTCCGAGGCTGCTTCCCCCTCCTCGGGTGCAAAGTCCTTCCCCGTGTCGGTGGCCTCCGTTTGGGTGCCCGCCAGCATCCTGGACGCCAATCTGGAGCCAAACAAACAGGTTTGGAAGTCAGAGAAGCAACAGCAGCAGCGGCAGCAGCAGCGGCGGCGGTAGCGGCAACAACATCACACCTTTTTTGTCAATTTGTTTACAGACAGTCGTTTTTCGAGGTTCCGACGCCCTCCTGGAGCTGATGGAAACGAGGCTGAGGCACTATTACGGCCTGGTCAGGGAGGAGAAGGCTGAATCGATGGAAGATTCGGCCCTGATTGAAAGAGACCTGCTGGCGACGGAGGGGGAGAGCAGGCTGAACTCCTCCCAGTCCAGCAACGAAGAGAACCTCGACGGATCCTTGCAGGAGGAGGAGGAGGAGGGAGGAGGGCCTCTTATCCAAGACATCTTTAAGGGCAAGAAGACGTCATTGCACAAGGCTCAAAAGTCTGCAGTCGTCGCCGCCTTGGCCGGGAAGGGCGCAGGGTCGAGCGGTGACAGAAACGGTAAAAGCGTCCTGGACGTTGACGAGGAGGACATCTTCTCTCGGTGGGATGAAGACGTCAGCGAGAAGAGCACGCAGGAACAGTCCTCTACCGTTCTAAAGCAAGCAGACTTGAAGTCTTGGAGCAAGGGCCTGGTCTTGAAAGACTGCGAGGGAGTGGCCGTCGAACCCGTCACGATAGTGCCGCCTGCCAAGAGGGCGAGGACGACCGAGCATAGTGCCACCACCCAGGAGGAAGACAACCGGCTGGACAGCTTCCTGGTCAGAATGGAGAAGAGGAGGAAAGAGGTGGGCGACAGGACGCTGAGGGAGCAGGCCAGGGGCCCGCTGGGGACCCCGCAGGTCGCCAACAGGCGCGGACAGGTCAGGGTGCTGAGGAAAGTGGCACAGGTCTGCTTTGACCCGGGAAGGACGCGCGAGGCCGGCCTCGCCGTGGAACCTCGGGCGAAGGAGGTGGTCGGGAGGCTGGACGAGAGTCAGTTCTGGGTGTGCAGGGTCGGCCGCACGCTACACCTACTCAGCCACCACAGGGCGGAGGAGGCCGCCCTGTACGAGAGGCTGCTCAGCTTCCACAGGCTCCCCTGCAACGCGCTGCCGACCCCAAGGGAGCTGCTCCTGAGTGAAGAAGAGAGCAGGGCGCTAGGGAGTCTCAAGAGGCATGGAGAAGACGGGAGGAGGAGTGAGGTGGCCGACGAGAGGTTGCTCATGAACGGGTTCAGGGTCCTCTTGGGAGAAGAGGAGAGCAAGGGAGCGAGGAGGGTACAGGTGACGGGCGCGTGCCCGGCGGTGGAGGCGGTGGCGGCCGCGGAGCTCAAGGAGATCCTGCGGGAGGTGGCCAAGAATCCAGGTCAGTAGTATTCTACACCGGTATTGTACTGTAGGTAGTTGAATCAGAATTGCCACCTGGGCTGTTTTGTAGCCACTTTGGCTATACTACGTATGTGGCTGCATCTTGCACTACCACTAGGCTATAAAACTTGTCAATAGAAAATGCACTTGTATCCCGGATTTTGGGGCGGCTCCCCCAAAGTTGAATACTGCCCATTTTTTTTTCCCCTTCCACAGACATTGACATTGGCGCCAGCCGCCCGCCCAAGGTCCGCTCGTTCCTCCTGTCCGAGTCCGTGCGGATGTCTCGGCAGGGGCCGCCCGGGGTGGACAGGTGGCGGGCGGAGGAGATGCTCAGGGGAGTCGACGGCAACGAGGCCACCTGCCCGCACGGGAGGGACATCCTCAGCGAACTGTGCAGGCTGTGACTGCCACCTCCCTCGTTTATTTATAAAATTATGGTTCTTATTGTGTAACATATATTTTTTTTAGTCTGGAAAGTGAATTAGACTTCATAAGCAAGCTACTACATTTCAGTTCACCGCCCCCTCCCCCCCCCAGTACGAGGTGAGCAGCAGTACTGAGGTTGGGGAGAACAGGTTGCTGCTGGTGCGTAGAGGTAGTGACTCAATTTCGATGATCCAA
>JAAUYM010094785.1_pt1 | contig 10681 bp, 14 predicted proteins | sample 7278001 | NCBI WGS metagenome assembly JAAUYM01 (sample SAMN14350224, study PRJNA611818) | marine sediment metagenome | isolation source: surface marine sediment (1.8m) | place: French Polynesia: Moorea | collected 2018-08
CTGCACAAAATATGACAAAGTGCATGTTTCTTAATTCCCCCCCCCCCTGTTTAGCAAATAGTTCTGCTAATTCACTTCTTTTTTTTGCCGGGGCCATCATCTAACCTTGACTGTGCCTACTCTCCGCAGCCGACGTAAAAGCCAGAGCTCCCACACCGCGACGGCGACGCGCTGGATAAAAAAAAAAAGAAAGTTCGAAAAATTATTTTCAGGTTCCCCTTTTTATATCGTAGGTAGGCGGAGATTAATCACACGAACAAGGCAGAAGTAGAAGGGAGAGGGGGGCAATTAGTCGAAATGGGATTTTTTGCACCTTGGCACACACACACCACACAAAACCCCCCTCCAAATGCAGTTTTTTCCTGCTAATTGGGATAAGGGTTGCACCATGCATCTGCGTGTATTGAGGATGCAGAGAGGGGGGGGGGGAAGCTCAATTCATAATCGTCAGAGGTGACGGGCAGGACTGCCTCGAGGGCTGTCATGGAATGGTGACGTGTCAGCAACAAGCACTGATTCACACTGTAATGATGTCTTTTACCGCAATGTACCATGGCAAGGAAGTCGTATAACTCAAAATTAGTAATGGGCAACTTTTTTAATTAAGTGTCGGGTACGCACACACGGAAGAAAAAAAAACCTCATAATTGGTAGAAAGCGGTGTCAGATGTGGGCTTAGGATAAGGAGGCTTTTATGCATCAATTTCGCAGATGTTGCCCAAACCCACCCCCAAAGTAAAAGTCCTCTCGTTTGTGTCTGTATGAAGAAGAGAAGCGGCTAACAAGCTGGCAGATGACTAAATGGTTTTTTTCGTCGTCTTCTTTCATGTTTCGTGGTTTTTTCTTTTTTTTTAAATTGACACTCTCGATTAGTTTGTCGTGCTCCTTTAGCGGGAAGTTTAGTTCAAGCTCCAAACTCGGCGTCAGTATTAACACCCCCCCCCCCCTTAAAAAACCTTGTTGTGTCTCTTCTTCCTCCCCGTCCTCCTCGCAGATGACGACAAACCCATCCTCCTCCTCGTCATCATCATCATCGTCAAAGAGCGGGATCTCCCGATCGTCGTCCTCCGGGCGCCACACTCCGCCCACTGGGACGGTCATGGACTCCGGGCGCTGGATCTGAGACAGCGGCAGGGGAAGACCGGAAAGAAGCTCGGTGCGCTTAGACTCGGGATCGTCTTCAACCTCCTCCTCGTTCTCCTTAGGCTTGCTCGTGGACCCTCGTCTGATCACGCCGTCGTCCTCGGACACGCCGAGGCCGCTGTTGCTGCCGCCGCCGTTGTTCATCTTGGGGCTGACTGGCCTGCTGGATGCGGCCGCCGCCGGCTCGTCGTAGTGTGAGCTGGGCCTCTTCAGCGCCGGCGGGTAGATCCCGCCGTCATCTCTGGACGGCAGCCCAAAGTCGGACAGCCGAGGCACCCGCCGGGAGGAACCGGCGGTGAATTCTGGCGAGAGAGACCGGGTGGGCGACAGCGGGGACAGCGGGGTTGTCCCTCCGGACTCCGCCCCGGATTGGTGGTGCTGGCGGCGGCGGTCGAAGAGCCTCGGCGGTGGCTTCAGCAGATTGTCCCTCCCTTCCACCACCTCCTGTACCGTAAGATCGTCGTCCTCTTCTTGACGCAGGTCTTCCTCGTCCTCCTCCGGCACCGGACTAACAACTGTGGGCACCATGACCAGGTCCCTGACGTCGACCGGCGGCTCCACCCCGCCCATCCTCATCCTCTCCGCCTGCGCACGCTGCCCGTCCATCAGCTCTCTCAGCTCCCCTTCCTCTCTCCGCCCGGCCTCCTCCTCACGGGACACCCAATCGCCGAGGATGGTGGTCAGCGCCTCCGCAGACGCCGGCTGGGCAGAGGCTTTGGCGCCGCCACCTCCGGGCCCGACGCTGGCGTGCGCCTGGCGCCTCCCGATGACCTTCTCCACCTTGCGCGAGATGACGGACTTGGCCCGATGCAGCATATCCACCAGGCGCGTCTTGTCGCTCTCGGAGACGAAAAGCGTGACGGCGAACTGCTTGTCCTTCCCTCCCCCCGAGTGGGTAGAGGAGGAGCTGTTGAAGAGGAGAGATCGCTTCCTCCCGCTGGAGAGGCTACTCTTCCTGCTGCTGAGGTCTGACTCCTCCGAGGTGGCGATGCTGGCCCGCTTGGACAGGGCCTCCGACGATCGCCTCGAGTCGGAGGACCTCTTGCGGTGGTGCGCCTCGTCTCCTCCTCCTCCTGACAGGGAAAGCGTGGCGGTGGCCGGCAGGTCCACGTCTCTCTTCTGGCAGAAGGCCGGCTTCTTGGCAAACTTTCTCGCGGCCTCGGGCGTGGAGGCCGCGGACGACATGCGCCGTACCGAACGCGGGCTCTGAGGTTGCTGCTGCTGCTGCTGCTGCTGCTGCTGTTCCTGTTGCTGCTGTTGTTGCTGCTGGTGCAAAACCGCTTCGTCTCTTTCTTTCTTCTCTTCCTTTCCCTTTTCACTCTCTTGGGAAACTGGAGTTCCTTTTTCGTCTGTCAATTGCGACATTACTGAACCTGCAACGACTTGACATACACCATCCACCAAATGTCCTTACCTTTTGTGAATCCAGGTCCCTTCCTCTTCTTCCCCTCCTGCTTGACCTCCTCCCTCTCTTTCGGGATGGCCGGGAGTATGTCGGAGGCACGACGACGCTGCAAATGCTGCTGCTGAGGTGGTGGTTGCATTTTATGGTGACTAGAAGCGGTGTGTTGGTTGTCTGGAAGAGAAGGATTTTGTCCAAATGTCAGCACTTCGTTTGTGTGAGTCGGAATTGATCCCGACACTGCGCTTACTTGAAAGCTCATTTTGATTCGTGGCTGTCGCCACTTGATGCTGCTGCTGGTTTTGCATTTTCGGCGACGCCGCCGCCGCCCCCACCGGCCTCCTGAGGAACTCCTCCTTCATCTCCGTCTCCCTCCTGATCCTGGAGAGCACCGACTCGTCTACCTGCGTCGTCGTCGACGACGCTTCCACCTCCTCCTCCTCCTCCTCCCTCACCACCGCCGGCACCGCGTACACGTGGTCCGTCGGCGTCAACTGGGGCTGCTGCTGCCTGTGCAGCTGCGGCGACGACGCTGGAAACATTGAAGCGACTCCGCCTAGGGCGGCCGGGCGCGGGTTCGTCTCGGGGTTCTGGGCCATCTCGGAGAAATACTAGAAGTTCAAAAGGCGGTGAAAGTTAGAAGAACACGAAAAACAAAAATTCCCTGATTTAAGTCCTGACCATTTGCAAGATGTCGTCCTCCTTGGGCACGACCATGACGTTGAGCACCTCCCCGGTCCGCTTGACCATCTGCACCACCTGCGCGTACGACCGGTCCAGCACTGACTCCCCGTTGACGCTGACGATGCGGTCGCCCATCCTGAGACCGGCCCGGTAGGCCGGGCCGCCCTCGCGCACGTGCTTCACGAAGATGGTGTCCATGGGCTCGCGGAAGGCGGCGAAGGCCTCCTGGTGTCCGGCGGGGGCGTCCTCCGGCGGGTACACGATGAAGTGGCGCAGGGTGAAGCCGAACCCGGAGGAGCCGGACGACGGGTTGCGTCGGACCACGATGGACCGCGGGGAGCGGGTGGTCAGGATCAGCGCAGGCTGCACCGACGACGAGGACCCTCCGGGTCCGACGGAGCTGGCGCGGGAGGAGGAGGCGGAGTTGGAGGAGTTCGTGGTGGCGGCGTTGGCGTTGGTCTGGCCGGAGCCGGTCTCAGCACCAAGGTAGATGCTGTGCAGAGCAAAAAGCTGCTGTGGTGACTAACGCCGCTTTTTAACGGGGGATCAGATTTAAATTGCAAAATCACCGTAACTCTCCGAAAGGGCACTAAAAACAGCTGTGGCAAAAACACACTACCTCGTTTCGAAAAAAAAAAAAAAATACCCACAAAAAACGTTATATTGTGTGTCGTGCGGCCCAAAAAAAATTGTCGTGTAATGAAGACAAAAATATTTTCTCCCTCTTACCCTGATCCACCCCCTCCTCCTTCTCCTCCTCCGTATGAAGCCGTCAGCGGCGACCGGTGCTGCACCTGGTGCATCTGCCTCCACTTGGGCGCCGACAGCGGGGAGGAGTTGGCCGAGGAGGACGACAGCTGGGCAGCTGCCGGCGCAGCCGACGCCGCTGTCGCCGCCGCCATGAGGGGCCTGGAGAGGGAGGAGGAGGAGGCGAGGTTGGAGGACGAGAGCGAGAAGTGGCCTCCTTCCCTCTGCAGCCGGGCGGCCTCCTGAAACGTAGTAGAAACACGAATGTACTGTACAGTACGTACGTATACGTAGTAAACTTTCGACAGAGTGGAGACGTCTTTGACAACTGATGGTTACTATGCAGCAAAAAAAAAAAAAAAAAAACTTTCAAAATAGTGGAACTTAGTAATAAAAATTTTTTCGCCTTAGGCAACAAATTAAAATTAGGCAACTCTTCTATCTTTGCCAAGAATGGGACGTCGACTGTAGTACGTACTATCCATTCTTTAGCAGAGCAGCGACGTAGACAAAACAATTTTCTTTTCTTCCCTCTCTTTCACGTCTTCCGATGTTTTCTTAACCCCTTTTTTGTCAGCGTGAAAATGCCCTGGCGGAAAAATGTTGTGGCTTTTTTGAGGGGGAGAGAGCATAAATCATCCCTCCTCCGTCTGGGAGTGACCCAAGGAGGCATTTCGTCGGGAACGTCGCCTCGTCTCTCACAGGAAGAAGGATGACACACTTTCTACCGCCAGTCAGTCGCCCCAACAATAATTTAATGAGACATTTCAAAGTGAAGGAGGCTGGAACTTCGATATACGTAGTAAATAATAAATGTCTTCAAAATAGTGACTCTGCCCCCGGTTACAAGACTTTCAACTGGACAGGAGCAGATCTATTATACTGTAGTGAATTCCATCGATATACAGTACAATGCACACATATCATAAGGCATCCTAATGGAACTGCAGTTTATCATCTCTGAAACTATTGAAGACAGTATGAGGAAAAACAACAGCTTGAGCATCACAACAACGACCTTTTGAGAAGAAGTAGAAAAGGAGGAGAAGGGGGGAGGAGGAGCAGGAGGAGGCGAGTGGCCTGTCCGTCCCGTCTGCCTGTCTCGTCTTGTCTATCCTCGAAAAAAAAAAGGAAGGACATTTCTGAAAGAACCGCAGATGTGGGTCAGGCTCTCTCTCCTCCTCCTACAGCTCGCAAAAAGCGAGAGAGAGAAAAACATCTCATTCTTCTCCTCCCTCTCAATCTTTTTAAGTCTTTCTGACCACCGGGCAAAGAAAGGAAATCGCTGCCTTGTCTCGGGCTGCTTTTTCTCACTTGAAGGATGTGGAATGGGGCGTAGAAAAAGAAGAACAATTGACCACAAGTGTTCTAACTGTTATCCCTCCCTCCCCCTCCAGTCTTTCTCCACTCTGACAAGCTTCGACCCACTTTCTACTTACTACCTAGTGCACTTGCCCTTCAGAGATGTAATTTCAACCTCTCTCTCTCTCTCGTGCTTTTTCCCAGCAAGATCTTTCTCTCAGTCACCACACCGAAATGCTCTTTATCTTCAACTGTCGCATAAGCCTCTCTACGTACACACCCAGTTTTGCCACAAGGTCGGATCAAAATTTCGCTAAAAAGGAAAAAAAACCAAATTTACCTCAGCATTTCAAAATATTTACAATAAAATTTATTTCTAAAAATACCTCAACCTTAAATTTTCCGTTTGGAAACAGTCGCCAGGAGTTACTATTGGAAAATCGTCAGGATTTTTTAATTCGACAGAGGTAGAGTTTCGTCAAGTCTCCCACTTACAATTATTTTCCCGAAAAAATCATTAAAAGTCAAAAGTCGATCTTTGCCAGTTCTGACCGCCTTGTTCCTGTACTGCTCCCAGGGCACCAGCAGGTTTGGTAGGCCGCTCCTCCCGGCCGGCCTCTTCTGGGCGATCATGGCAATGTCTGACAACAGGGAGAACAAACTTGAGCCGTCCTCACAACAGACCTCTCCTCCTCCTCTACGGATTAATTTTCCCACTCCTCTTCCTCCCTTCCTCCTCACTCTTCCCCCTCCCCCCCCTCCCGTCAGGAAGAAAACACTTGTGCGATTAGCAGACCAGACTCTGGAGAGTGGGATGGCGCACTGGGAGGGGAGGCCGCAGTCGCATCCTCCACCTCCACCTCCACCCCTCCCTCCTTCTCCTCTTCCTTCCTCTCAAAAAGCCGCCTAATGAAGTGCATAGCCGGGCCCTCCCTTTCTCCCTTAAAAAAAAAACAGGGTGACGCAGAAAGTGCAAGGCAGGCACCAGGACTTTCACACATTTCCCTCCAACCATACCCTAGTTGGACACGGACAAGTAAATCACTTGGAATCCTGGCAGATTGATCCACTTAAGGATATAATTTACTGAAAGGTAGGAAAAGTACAGACACCTCCTAATTTGGTTTCAGCAAGTTTGATCCACTTACGCGTTTGATCCACTTTATTCAGTGGTCCGCGTATCCGTGTTTCACTGTGTCTCACCTGGTCTTTTCTATAAGCACACACCCTGTGCCTCCTTTCCGAGGCGTGAGAGCAGATCTGAGCAGCAGGCAACGCCTTCTTCTTCTTCTTCTCGCTTTTCACCTTCCCTTCCTCTCTCCCCTTCTTCTTCTCCCTCTCGCTCCCATGGGAAGAGATGAGATGAGCCGCTGCTTTCTCCGGTACACAAACGATGACGAACGAACGCCCAATTCCGCATTTTCTCCGAGCAAAGTGAACTTTTGTTTTCTTCTTCTCCTTTCAAGGAAACCGTCTGGTCAAATGCCAAATTCGTGCAGTGGAAAAACCTGTGGAAGAACCTCCCTTTGCTTCCCCCAGGCATTTCTTGTACTAGTACATATGCTGTGTTGTTGCTTAGCGAAAAAAAGGGAAAGAAGACCTTTCTCCCCTCTCCTTTTTCTCTGCCCTGAAGATTTAAAAAATGTTAATTGAAAAAAATGGACGCGCGGGTAACTCTTCTTGTGCTCTTCACTGTGATATTTTGATAGCGAAATTTCTCATCTGAAACAGGGGAGGAGGGCAGGACATGGCCGTTTACTGAAATATTTCTTTTTTGATGTTTCTTTATTTTCATATCGTACTGGTAGACAAACTAGGGAAAGCAAAACTTGTGAAAGCAAAGTCGGATGATCCGTCTTCTTCTCTCTTCTGCTACCCCCTCCCCCCCACCTCCCCCCAAAAAAACTCATTTGCTTCCTATCCCCTCCCGTTGCCAGTCAAGATAATGTTGATTTTTCTTCTTCTCCTTCCCCCTTTCTTCCTCGCCAATGAAAAAAAATCTTTCAAGGAAGGAAGGAGTGGCGTGTGCACTCAAAAGATCAGTCATTTTCTCGCCCCTCTTCTTGTCTACCTTCCCTTACACCCCTTTCTTGATGATGAAGCGTTATCGTCGGCGCACCTCAGCACGAACGAATATCAAGTCGGGGTTGTTTCTCATTACACGTCAGGCCGGGTGTGACCACGTCCCAGGGGAGGTTCCAAGAAAAAGCTGCCGTTACTTCCACGTGCTCCTCGCTTCCTGGGCTAGATCAATCATGGGTAAAATGTTTGAATTTTTTCAAGGAGAAAAAAAGGTTTTTTTCTCTCTCCTCTTCCTCCTTCCCCTCCTCCCGCCTTCAGCCTCTTCCGAGGCAGCACCCAACCGCGAGCTGCTGGGGACGAAATTCCCTTTTCCGGGGGTCACAAAACGGTCTGCACAGAGAGGCCTTCCTCCACTTTATTCGCCATGTTTGGCCCAAGGACTGAAAAGTTTCTTTTTCTCGGAGCCCAGCAGTGGAGGCCGCGCGCCCACGCCCCCGCACATACAAACTTATTCCCAGATGTAAACGGAGTTCGAAAAAAGCTCTTGGGAGAAGTGGAGGAGGAGAAGGAGGAGGAGGAAGGTTGTTGGAGGGGAAAAGGAGAAGAGGAGGAGGAGGCTGTGACGACCGATAAATCAAGCTAGCAGAAGGGAGGAAGAACACTTTTCCCGTCCGGCAACAGCCACGGCGAAAGGAGGAAGGAAGGTTTCAAGACTGTCGACGTCACCGCCGCCGCCGCCGCCGCCGCCGCCGCCGCTCAACAAATATCATAGAGGAGGGGAAAGAGGAAAGATATGGCGTGCAAAGTGCTTTTTGTGGGCCCGTGCTTACATGTGTACTATCCACGTACGTACTGGCACGTAAGATAAATTCCTAGCGAGTGGACATTTCTCCCTCTTCCCTCCTCCTCAATCGCTGATATGCTGTGCCACTGACATTGAAACGATGACGACGGAGCCAGCTCAGTCGATCGCGGGAACCCTCCAACTGTCTCTCTCTTTTTCCCACGAGAGGAAAAGCAGATTCTCCCAATGTTTCTCCGGTGGGGGAGATAAATCTGAAGAGGAGAGAGGAGGAGGGCGCGGACGTTTACGTACTCACTCTCTCCCTCCCTCTCTCGCCAAAAATAACCTGTATTCTTTTCAGAAAGGTTGGCCGCAAATCTTTTACGTAAACCTACTAGTTGTTGAAATCTCCCTCCCTCTCCCGCACTTTGGCAAAGTCTTACCTTCTGCATGAGCCTCCACCTCGAGTCGTAGATGGACTCGTACACGTCCTCCTCCTCTTCCCCCTCTTCTCTAGAGTGCCTCCGGACCTCCGCGGCGAATCCGGCGGGCAAGGTGGCGAACCCGGATATGTTGGCAGTGGCTGACGGCGGCGGGAGGGACTGGTGGCGGAACTGGTGATGCGGAAGTGGACTCAGCGGGTCCACAGCCGACGCGGCCGCAGGCGGAGGAGGAGACGACGGGTACGAGTAGGGGAGGTGGTGGTGAAGGTGGGAGACGGCGCCGCCGACGTGGAACTGGGGTTGCCGCTCCTGCTGCTGTAGATGGTGCAGCTGGTGATGGCGCGACGGAGGCTGCTGTTTCTGCTGCGGCAGGTGTCTCGCCATGGCAGGCCGTAAACGACGGGTCTGCAATAGCAACAGATGAGATCTTGATAGTGAAAACACAGAGACAATCCACACATTATCACTGTTTACGCGTTTGTAATCTTGCTTTTTCCCCTCACTCTTGTTGACGCCAGAACTTCCCCCAGCACAAATCCCCGGCCTATGAAATGAGTTCTTGACTCGGGCTACCTTTCAGGCCTACTATACACTATACATGTTCGTAGGAAGGAGGAGAGGAAAGAGAGGAGAGGAGAGGAGAGGGTGGCCGGAAAAGACAATTGGAGTTGACTTGTCTTCCCGACGGGGGGAAGGGGAGGAGCAACAAACAGAACACGTACGGGCAGGGGCATCCCATGCCTCACTCACTCCTTCTTTCGTTCTCTCTCTCTCTCCATCTCTCGAGAATGAATGTTGTGCAATGGATGATGGGCAGGGGAGGGGAAGGGAGGAGGAAGAGGAGAGGGGGGCGTAGGCGTAGCGGTAGCGGGAAACAACAAAGCCTTTTTCTTTCCTCTCCCTCACCTCCTCCACCTCCTACTCGTGAGAAAGTGCTCGGAGAGCTTAAATTTCGATTTGGGAAGGAGAAGTGAACGAGGTCGCCTGTTCGCACTACTGAGAGAGGGAGAGTTGCACGGCTGCTACCCTACTTGTATCTGGAAACAGGTCATTTGCAAAGACACACGGAATGACAAAGCAGGCTGGCGTTTCTCAAGCTCTGTGTCTCCCTACCCTACCTCCCCATTCTTGCCTGCGACATTTCAACCTGAAGCGAGGTTCTACTAGTACTGCTACGGGACGGAAAGGCCGAAACTTTAACCCTGTACGAAGTTTTGTGGGTAAAAGCGGGGGGAGTGGGAGGAGATTGAGATCTGGTGGCATTTTCCCTGCTGTCCCCGCTCCCGTTCTTGCCTTCCCCTTGTTTCTTTACGCACACTGGTCCACTTTATCGTGAACAAGAGGGCGGAGGAGAAGGTGGAAGGAAGGAAGGAGGGATTCCCTTATCTCCCTTGTTACGCCCATCAGTCACCGATCAAGTCATCAGACCTCAAAGATTTTTCTTCTGCCGCCCCTCCCCCCTCTCCCCTTCCCTTCTTTCTTTGCTGGGGTGTCAATCCATGTGTACTGCTCTGCTCTGTTCAGGCTGGCAGCCGTCCAAACGAGGAAGGGGAGTAAGTGACTGAAGGAATGAAGGTTGTTATTCAGTTCCCATCAAAAATGATGCCTACTAAACCCCCCACATGAAACAGAGGCCACCTTTAAAAAATAAGTAGGTCAAATGTGTTTCGTTTCGTTACTTGTCACTTACTTAATGCGACAACATTGCAGCTTTTTTTTTTAGCTAACTTAAGCTTTTTTCTAACATCCAGTGTCTTATAACGATAACTGTTGATAAAGTAATTTGGGACGTATCTGCTGTGCCAGGCTGAAGAATTTATTCAGACTTGTGAAGTGTCAGCACAATTTGAGGCCAATCCATCGTCTCCTGCTCTCTCTTTCCCTCTCCTTCCCTTCCCTTCCAGGATCCGTCACGATTTCAAATTTGTCAGGAGAGGGTGGAGAAGGAGGTGTCGGGTGTCACAACAAAATGAGGCCCTTTAACCTTAATGTTACGACGAGGTTTTTTTTTAAAAAAATATGCCTGCAGTCACAGTAGTCGTGAAAGAGAATAATTTACAGGCTTTTTAAACTATCTTTTTTGAAAATCCTCTTAAAAGACAGTAATTATTTACGCACCACAAGCAATTAGAAAGAGATTATTTTATCATCCTA
>JAAUYM010024228.1_pt1 | contig 10680 bp, 14 predicted proteins | sample 7278001 | NCBI WGS metagenome assembly JAAUYM01 (sample SAMN14350224, study PRJNA611818) | marine sediment metagenome | isolation source: surface marine sediment (1.8m) | place: French Polynesia: Moorea | collected 2018-08
CATACTCAGGCAGTATCCTCAAAGTCTCAATATAGCGATAAGTCTCAATATAACAATAGGTTTGCTGCTGACGGATATTATCGTTATATTGAGATTTGACTGTAATTTATTATATAATTATATAATTTCAACGTACAGAGAAAAAGCAACAGTTTCTCCTCTCACTTCCACTTCTCCTCCCTCTCCTCCCTCTCAAGCCACTCAAAGTGTCAGAGCACCTAACGAGCAAAGTGATGCTTAGAAGCGCGTGCCCTAGAGGAGATGAGGAAAGAGAGGAGGGGGCCCCTCTGAGGGATCCAGGATGTGTTTGTGCAACTGCTTTTCCACCCTTTTCCGCCCCCCCCCCTCTCCTTCTCTGAAGGAAGCTTTAATTCAACGCCTTTTGCAAACGCTGGACAAACTTGTAACTCGTACATGCAGTACATAGTAGGACTCAGATATAGTACGAGTATGTTATGTTGTACATGAGTGGGGGGGTCCAAAAGGGGGCTATTATTGACTTATTTCTTTTCCTCCTCCTCCTCCTCCTCCTCCACAGGGTAGAGCAGCAGAAGAGCGCCCTGATGGTGGAGATGAACGACACCCGCGCGGCCGTGGAGGACGCCACCCTGGAGAAGGTGAGAGAGAAGCAGTTCCGAGATGCTGGCACTCAAAGCGGAGTGGCTCTGCTTCCACTCTTTCCAGTGTGAGACAAGCGTGGCCACGCTTCCGTTCCGGTCACTTACAAAACTGTTTGCTCTCTCTCTCTCTCTCTCTCTCCCCGTAGGCTGCTCTGGACAAGCAGAACAAGGTCCTGCAGGGTGAGCTGGCGGACTCCTCTCAGCGCCTGGACGACCTGACTGCGGCGCTCGGGGACGCCGACGCCGCCAGGAAGAAGCTGTCCGTGGAGAAGTCCGACCTGGAGAAGCAGATCGAGGAGTCGGAGAACACGCTCAGGGCGCTGGGGAAGCTCAAGACGTCGCTCACCACGCAGGTGACCAAAAGCGTTCACAGATTATTTTTGTTGTTGTTGTTCAAGCTAAACTATAAAGAAGAAGTTACCAATAGTAAATAAAATTCGTAAAATGTACCAAAATTGGTTTTATTTCACTTTTTAGAAACAAATGTTTTGCCTGAATTGTACACCTGTTTGGTATCAGAACAATACCATCTGGCAATGTTGGCGACCAGATGCCGTCTGCTCGTGTTTGCAGAATGTTTACCTTAGTTACCTCATTTTTTTCCCCAATTAGGCATGCCCCACAACACAGGGCGTTTAAAAAAAATAACTTTGCGAGGAATTAAAGGATTGCGTTGTTATTTGTAGTAGTTTAAAATAGTTGATGACCCGAATATTAAGAAAGCTGCACTAGCTTTTTTCAGATTCTACTTATTTTTTGGAAGGCACCCAATGTAGGACCCAATTAACAGAAGGTACTTTTGGTGCTGAAAGACCTGCTGAAAGGGAAAAATGTGAGGATCGCGGCACAAAATCTGTCTTAGGCAGAAAACACTTTCACCCTATTCAGACAGAAAGACTATTATTAGCCAAGTTATTAACGGTTTTATTAACATCGTGACGCATTTATTAGGCGTCTTTTTTTCATAAAATAGGCACGTTCGTCTTTACGAGTATGTTGCGCAAGACAAAAATGTCACATTGCAAGCAAAGCTCTCTTTATCCATCCCACCCACCCAACCCAAACTAATCCTGAAAACTTGCTTGAAAAGTTGCTAGAAGATCGCAAGGAAACGCTTGAGCAAATTATCTAAGATCGAACACACCAGGATTAGGGAGGATGCTGCTGCTTACTAAATCCAATGAAATAAGCGAAAGGGAAAGTTGCACATTTTTTTCTTTTTCTAATAGTTCCCCCTTGTTTTCCAACTCTGTTTGCAGCTGGACGACACGAAGCGTCTGGCTGACGCGGAGCAGCGCGACCGCGCCACCCTCCTGGGCAAGTTCCGCAACCTGGAGGCCGACCTGGAGTCCCTGAGGGAAAAGATCGAGGCGGAGAGCGAGGCCAAGGCCGACATCCAGAAGGCCACCAGCAGGGCGGCGGCGGAGGCGCAGCTGTGGAGGTCCAAGTTCGGCGCGGAGGCCGTGGCCAGGATCGACGACCTGGAAGGAGCCAGGGCCAAGCTTATGGTGAGCAAGGGTAGAGAAAAGAGACATGCCACACGTGGGCACAGAGGGGGAAGCCTGGTGATGTGCGAGAGGTGCAGACGCATACATGGGCACAGAGGATGTTGGTGGCTGTGAGAGAGGATGATGGGCACATGAGATATACCACAGTACGTGGTGGTGGTGGTGTTCGTGGTGTTTACTTCTTAATTTTCATCATTTTTTTACCCCCTTAAAATCAACAGGTCAGTCCAGCAAGGGCATACATGGGCAAAGGGGGATAGATTCACACATGGTTGACCACACATTGCTAACGTACTACTACAGGTAGTACAACAAAAGAAACTCCTCTGCCTCCCTCCCACTCTATATTGGATTAGCTCACGTTACCTCCCAGCCCAACTTCTCTTTTCAGACTGCAAAGGGTGGAGGAGGAGCCAGGATATTTATATTGTAGCATCTACTGTTTAGGCCCTCACACACACACACACACTCTTTTACTCTCACTCTCTCCCGCTAAATTGAGCCTCCTCCTCCTCCTCCTCTTCTTCCTCCTCCTCCTCCTCCCCCGGGTCTCTAAAAGCCCACTCGAGGAAGCAGTACATCTCTATACATGAGGGAGGGAAAGAGAAAAGAACTTTTTCTTCTTCCAAGAGAGAAGAATGGGGTGATGAAAAAATATGGGAGGAGGAGGAGGAGGAGAAGAAGGAGGAGGAGGAGGAGGAGGAGGACAAAGGAGAAGAGGAGTCGAGTCGAGTCTCTGCTTCTCTGGCAACTTTTTTTCTTCTCTTTCTTCTACCACCTCTTTTCTCCTCCAAAGCAGCAGGGCTGGCATGATTTTTTTATCCTCTTCCCTCCCAACATATAAATTCTGTTTTTCTGGTAAGTTTTTCCAATTAATCGAGATTTTTTTCCCACCGTTACTTCTTCCAAAGAAGTAACTGGGCTTTTTTGTCTTTGGCCCCAATTTCCACCCACAGTTTTCACCCTCGATTACCCACACGTTTGTAATCAGAAAGAGGAAGAAAATAAGACGATTGTGACACCAAAGAATCTTGTTATTGTATCATTTTCGAGATTTCATGTCAAGAAACCGAAGGTACAAGTAGAAATCTGTCTTTTTTTCTTCGTCATGCCCATTCATTTTCCCCCCACTTTCTTTTTAAGATGTGATATTTCCTACCCCTTCTCAAGAGAGGTGAGAAAGTGAAAAAGTATGAATAATTTATTCTTTTGAGGTGGGAGGGGGCAAAGAGGAAGAGAGACGCTTTAATTTTTTTAACAATTGGTTTGGGGAGAGAGCTAAAACTCTGCCATGTGAAGAAGTACGAATGCCTACGTAGTGGCACACAGTACGATACAAGGAGATGTTCAAAGGGAGCCAGACCTCCCCCCCCCCGTCCCCCAATTGGACTCAAGGGATCAAGGAAAGAGAGAGAGGAGGAGACAGAGGAGACTTTGGTGGTCTGCAGTCTTGTTTTTGTGCTCTCCGGAGGGAGGAAGGGAAGAGAGAGATGGAGCAAAGAGTCTTTGTAGTAGAGCTAAAGCAGGTGCGGATTTGGGGAAGACCAAAAAGAGATTTTCCTTGCGCCTTTGAACGTTTACAAAGTGGATTTTTTTGCACCTGTACTGCCTAAGTACCGTTTTAGCAAGTCGATGATCCCTACATCCACTTGCCCAAAACATGCCTGTACTTTGGCATTGTTTGCCAAGTTGGTGATGTACATTACCTGTTTAATGCCAGTACTGGTACTTGGGCACTTTTCACAAAGTGCACGTGTTTCCTCAACACCAGCAGCCCAATTGGCACCAATCACTAAGTTGATGACGATCTCAGCACGTCCAACCTCTGCTTCCAGGCCCGCATCGACGAGGCCGAGGACTGCATCGAGGGGCTGAACAGCAAGGTGGCCACCACGGAGAAGCTGAGGAACAGGTTCCAGATCGACCTGGAAGACCTGCAGGTGCCACGCCAACTTTTTCTTCGCCGCGCGATGGCAACTCTAGGTTGTTTTTTTTTTTTCAATTTTGACTCGATGTGTTTACCTCTTCCAGGTGGAGTTCGAGAGGGTGAACGCGCAGGTGGCGGTGGCGGAGAAGAAGCTCAAGACCTTTGACAAGGCAAGCCAGACAACTTCAACTTCCGAAACGCTCTTATACATCTCGGGTTGCTGTAGAAGAAGGTTTGCAAGTGGAACACATTTCTGGGAACACTGTATCAATAGAAAGGAGTATTTTTCTGACCGATGCCCCTTGTGACACCTCTTCATGATCGCTTTCCGATATTCCCACTAGTCCACCCTATACTACAGGATGTCCCAATGGAAAGGACAGGCACTTTGGGTCTCTCTGATCATTAATGAAAACATAGTAGGAGGCACGCTGTCGGCCCTCTTTCTTTATTGGAACACCCTGTACGTACGTCTAACTGCAGGTGGTTGGCGAGTGGCGCATGAAGTGCGAGGACCTGGCGACGGAGGTGGACGCCTCCCAGCGCGACTGCCGCAACCAGAGCTCGGAGCTGTTCAGGCTGCGCGCCGCCTGGGACGACACCGTGGAGCAGCTGGACGCCGTCCGCAGGGAGAACAAGAACCTGGCCGAGGAGATCAAGGACCTGCTGGATCAGCTCGGGGAGGGAGGCAGGTCCATCCACGAGCTGGACAAGCAGAGGAGGAGGCTGCAGGTCAGCTTTTATTAATAACTTTGCAAGCTCCCCTCCCCTGAGCTAATTAAGTTCAACTAACCTCTACAAAAATTGTCTGACTTGTTAATGGCTTTTTAAACCCCACTCCTGAATCAGAAATCACCCCCCTCCCCCAACGGAGGATGTGCCCAGAAGCCCATGTGTGGGGAGGGGGATCATTATTCATTGTGTATGTGGATCACGAAATTGACCACGTCAGTAGTGCCGTACGACAGATCCCGATATCCAATGGGTGCAGTGCTACCACAGAGTTACCTTAAAATCACACTGGAATGTTCTTAAAATGTCGCAAGATTTGCATTTTTTTTCTTAGCTTCTATTAAGAGAGCTTGAAAAATAGCTAAAATTTGTAGCTTAGCAATTGTTGCCTGTTCTATCTGGGGTTTTCCTTTGATGGTGGTATATTTAGTCACCAGCCCTTAGTCACGGAGCATTTGTTCTTTTTGTTGTCGATAACACCTTGGGGGTGTTTCTAGTTAAATCTTTTTTTTTCTCCTACATACACCCTGTCAAAGGTTGAGAAGGACGAGCTGCAGGCCGCGCTGGAGGAGGCCGAGGCCGCCCTGGAGCAGGAGGAGAACAAGGTGCTCAGGGCGCAGATGGAGGTGGGACAGGTGAGTACTACATGCAGACATTAACAGTAGATCCACCCAAAAAAAACTTTTTTTTTTCAAGTTACCAGGGTTTGTTGCTAGTATGTACCACATTTGTGTACAGTACTTGGGCTTACTCACTGTTGGTTGAGAAAAACAGGAAGGGGAAAAAAGGGTGAGATTTGCAAAATCTTTTCATCGAGGCTTTGCTGCAAAAGCTGTTTGTTTGGGGTGCGACGAATAAGAAAGGTGTACCGGTAGTGAGTGGTTCTACCGGTGAGTGCCCCCAGAATTGGATGGCAAATCTGGGATATCAGTGAAGGAGGATGTTGTTTGGGAAAAAAAAAACCACCGTCACTTCCGCAATGCAGGCCCGCCAAGAGGTGGAGCGCCGGCTGCAGGAGAAGGATGAGGAGTTCGACAGCGCCAAGAAGAACTTCCACCGCACCATGGACTCCATGCAGGCCTCCCTGGAGGGGGAGATGAAGGCCAAGCAGGAGGCCATCAGGTGGGTACAGCAGACCGCCACTACCCGACGGGACTTTTAAACTTATAAGCGTAACAAATTCAGCTTTAGACATGCAATTGAACATGTCATTAAATACCACATAAATGTCACAATTTTTTTCGTCTATTTGTTACGCTTGTAGGTTTAAAAGTCCCGTCGGGTAATTGATCTGTCGGACCTTGTTGACATGAAAGGTCCCTATATAATCAGTACGGTGAACCCTTGCAAAATGACGTCAAAAATTCCGACAGTAGGAACTTTGAAACTTCTATCGTGGGAAACGTGGCCTAAAACAAATCCAGAACTCACTGTACCCCATGCTCAAAAAAGAAAGATCCCAACTTTTTTTCCGAGGCGTGCAGAGAGGATTGGTGGATGCGATGAGGAGGGGGTAAAGCATTGATTGGGAGAGACAGGGTTGCCAGGGCTACCAGACTTTTTTTAAGCTATTACGTTTAAGCCAAAGTTGTCTTGTGTCACAAAAAAATTGAAATCTGAAACCGGATTTGGCTAGAAGGTTTTCTTCTTTTCTTTTTCTCCTAATTGCAAAAGAAAATCTTAAACTGGCAACACTGGCGGCGGAGGAAAGAAGAGAAAGTTGTGCTTGTGGAGAGAGACAGATAAGGAGGAGGAAAGAAGACTGGAAAGTTTTCCTTTCCTCCTTCCTTCTTCAACGACTTTCATGATCAATGTTTGGTCTGAGAGAGGGGAAGAGAGAGAGAGAGAGAGAGTTGTTTTAGCCTTCCCGCCACCACCATCCCTTCACCCACTAATAACAGCCTTTGGGAAAACGTTTCTACTTTAGTAGGCACGTACTCACCAAAGCTGAAATGCTACCTACAGTAGCACAATGCCTCTGTGCTTCCAATTAAGCACAGAAAAGTTGCCTAAATGGAAGTTGCGACGTTGTGAAGTGTTTTGTCACGTCCAAAAACCTTCTGTACAGAAAAATAAGTTGCCAAAATCTTCTTATTTTGTGGGGGTAGGAGGGGAAGGAGTCCTACTGGCACCCATTGTGGAGGAAAGAGCTCTCTGCCTGGTAGTATTAAAGGGAGCCTTTCTCTCATCTTTTCTCACACCTCTCTCTTTCCCTGTGAAAAATGAATACAAATGAGATGAGAAAACTCATTCCTCCCTCTCCCCCCTCCAGACCGTTTTATGCCTCTCTCTCTTTCTCTTCTCTCTCCCTTTTTTTCCACCATTTCCTATTTTTCACCGCGAGTCGCGGGTACAAGACGAGATTTTTTGCGCCTCCCTTTATGCACCATGAAATGAAAAATTGTTGCAAAGTGTGGCGTAACATTAAAAAGAAATGAGATCCAAACTTTTCGGAATGTGAACTCGAAAGAGATCGGTCTTGTCTCTCTTTTTTTTTTACACCCGCCCCCTTCCGCTTAGCACCAACCATTCAAAACATATGTGTTTTTAACGGGTGGAAGGAGAAAGGAGGAAGGAGTGGAGAGGTCCTTGGGCACCCACCTCCTCTCTTCCCCCCTTCCCGCAGGAAATAGCCTGGGCACTTTTTTTTTGCAAAAGTGGAAGAGGAGAAGGAGGAAAGATAACCGTCCAGAATACCAAAATCGACCCTCTGCTATGTAGTAGCACAGCGGTTCCCAACCTGTGGGCTGCCTAATGGTGAAAACTACCCACCTGCCAGACCTATGAAATCTCATATGAAAGCATGCAGAGCTGGAAACTGTAGAAATATTTGCATGCTGAAAATCGCACGCTCAATTTTCGCCAATGAAGCATCTTTTGTCAAGCCATTTCTGGTGGAACGTCACTGGTAAGATTCACGGTTGCATTACCGGAATGGCACCCTAACTAAGGACTAGGGTTGGGAACCCCCGCGCCTTACCGTGCACTAGTAGCAACTCTGTTCAGACCATCAACACTGCGGGAGGGGAGAAATGGTCTTCCTGCTACTGCTACTACACTAGTATGAGGCCTGGTGATCTCAGATTGCTGCTGCGCACAGACAGTCGCCAGTGGAGAGAAGCCACTTTGTGTTCTCGTCTTTCCAGGATCAAGAAGAAGATCGAGGCGGACATCAACGAGCTGGAGATGGCTCTGGACCACGCCAACAAGGCCAACGCGGAAGCCATGAAGCAGGTGGGAGGGTCACACGGTTTTTTTTTTTTTTTTGCTTTGGGACATCATATGTGTAGTAAGTTACAATGAAAAAAAAGTATGTCAGTGTTTTTCTGGGACAGTGTGCACTTGCAGAAATACTTTCTTCCCCTGAAGGGAAAGAGGGAGGATGAGAAAGAAAAAACAGGATAAAAAGGAAGAGGGGGAAAAACGGTTGGATTCCCATTAAACGCCTGAGTGGATCTATCTTGTGCAAAGAAAAAGGAGAAGGAAAAGGAGGATAGATTCTTTTTCAGCCGAGAAGTGGCTTCTAGGAATTGACGTAATTGAGTAAAAAAAATGATAATTATTGACCAGGTGTCACCAGGTGTCGCCAGTGTCGCCAGGTGTAGCTAGCGTGAAGCACCTCTGAACTCCAAAAATTGTATATATTCGGGCTTCTTAAGTGCTTGTTTCTTTCTAGCTTTCTCTTCCAGTCAACCAAATCCCCTTACGAGACACTTAGGGCAGGAACTGGTAAAAATAATAGCAACGCGATCACATCGAAAATAATTCTAAAGTTTGGACTAAAAATAGTTGGGGATTTGACATGAATGTATGAATGAGCTTAGTACAGAACTGATTGGATGTAAATGCACAGTACATTGCGTCCTTTTTTTTTTCTTCGCTGTGTGATGCTCAGATCAAGAAGCACGCCGCGACGCTCCTGGAGGTGGACACAGCGGTGGAGGAGGAGGCGAGGGCGAGGGCGGACATCGAGGACCAGTGCGGGATCGCGGACAGGAAAGGTGAGGAGGAGAAAGATACAGGGGAAAATGTTTTTAATACGTACAAACTGTGTAGCACATTTGCACTTGTAGTACATATGTGTGCATACATGGGCGAGGCGCCCACCCTTTTTTTCATCTCCTAGACACACACACGCACCTTACTCCTCTACTTGCCCCATGTGTGCATATACATGTGCTTGTATCAATGGACTGTAGAATTAGTTCCTTTTGAGTGCTCTGCTGAAAGCTTCATCAGACTTCAGTTTTCGTGGCAACCTTCGCTTTCCCGCAAATTCAAGTTTCGCCCCCTTCATGCTTTTTTTGTGTGTGCTGTTACTCGCAAAATGGCGACTAATGGGCGACTTCATGTTGCTGAGTGGGTTCCATATGTATGTCACACGGCAGGAGGCAGAGCTCATGAATAGGCTTTTAAACAAAGTGCTTAAGCAAAAAAAACCACCCTGTTTCCATCCCACGCAATTTTTGCGGAATTAGACCAATCAGCTCGTTATCTACACTACTACTGCTGTCCAACCCGACCAACATATAGTGCATATAACTTTTGATGCGCCACGTAGACCAAACACAGTAGAACATATTATTATGGACATAGGACATACATATTATGCACAATCCCGCAGTCTAGCAAATCATATGTGTGGCAATCAACACCTAATGCATCACCAGATGTTCTGGAACTGTTCTGGCACTGTGCAGAATATGTCCTAATGAAATGTCACAACGTGTTTGGCTCTATGTGCTGTGTGTTGGTCGGGAAGTGGGGGTTCTTCTCAAATGAGCCCATCTGTGAGAAGCAGTTGGAGTAACGTTTTTTTCTCTGATCCCAAATTAAGATTGATTTATTCCAACTGAATCTTTTACCTGATCCTGGCAACCCACGTGCTTATTTGCAGCCAACGTCCTGACGAGCGAGTTGGAGGAAGCTAGGCTGCTGCTGGATACCGCAGAGAGGGCCAAGAGAAACCTGGAGGCGGAGGTGAACAAACATACAGCATTTCCTAAGAAAAACAGAAGCTGAATAGAGTAGACTTATTCTTTTTGGTTTCTTATGCCATAAATGCTTAATTCATTGACATTTTTTAGGTTAAAAAAATAAAAATATTCTACTAAATTCATGTTTAAAAAGGGGAAAAGGGCTCTGTGAACATGCCGTACTGCTAAGCTCCTGCTTTCTCATTATTCTTTTTTTGAGGAGAGAGCATAGTCTAGTTTCCCGTACGCATGTCTGACATGGAGGAGTAATGGGAGAGGAAGAAGAAATGATCCTCTTGCTAGTAGAGGGGGGGGGGGAAGAAAGAGAGAGAATGAAGGACCTTGTACTGCGTACTCTACTTGCACTTTTTGACCTCTGGGGGACTTATTTCAAGCCCAAAATTTGGTGAGTTTCCGAACAACGTATGTTTAGTCGGAGCGTCAATATTGTGAGGGACTTCCACTACCTCCAACTAGTCTGGTGACTCTTCGTGGCGGATGTCTCTTCAGGGTTGCCAGGTGGAATACTTTCGGCACCTTTTGTGACCATCTTTGGATTTTAGTCCATATTTTTCAAGCCAGTAGTTAATATTAAAATTCCACGTGAGTTATTTTGGATTGGGACTTTTTTAACTTAGTTTTTCAACCTTTTTTTTCACTTGGGCCTGGTTCTGGTCCATTTTTAGGGTTGAGTGGTGGGCCATTTCAGTCCTCCAAAACTTGGGCAACCCTGTCCCTTTGGGTGAAGAGAAAACAATCTGGAAGCAAGGGAGGCGGGACAGAAGAAGAGGAGGGTGGAAAGTCGACACCTCCTTCCCTGCCTTCCCTGCAGCTGCGCTGCAATTTTCTTCTCTAATACCGTGGTGTCTTGTGTCTCATTCCGGGAAAAAGAGGCTCATTTTGAGTGCACTTCAGGG
>JAAUYM010084624.1_pt1 | contig 10680 bp, 15 predicted proteins | sample 7278001 | NCBI WGS metagenome assembly JAAUYM01 (sample SAMN14350224, study PRJNA611818) | marine sediment metagenome | isolation source: surface marine sediment (1.8m) | place: French Polynesia: Moorea | collected 2018-08
AAAAAAAATTGCCTTGTTTTAGTTGTAAAAGGCTTACTCAATTTCCCACATAAATTCCAGTAAAGTTGCTAAGAAACAATTCGACAACCCGCAGTTTCCCAGCTAAAACTGCCTCCTCGTTCCAGGTGCACGTCCATGTACGGCACGCCGACCATGTTCGTGGACATGGTGAAGCTGCAGCAGGAGGCCCGCTTCGACCTGTCCTCCCTGCACACGGGCATCATGGCTGGGGCGCCTTGCCCGAGGGACCTCTGCGAGCAGACCATCCGGCACCTGAACATGAAGGACTTTGTGGTGAGCGAACCAAGTACCGTAGAGCGGACTTTACTACTGCCTAACTGCCTGTTCCTCTTTGCAGATCGCCTATGGTCTGACCGAGACGAGTCCGGTCTCCTTCATGTCCTTCCCGGACGACAGCGACGAGCTCACGACCACCACCATCGGGTGAGAAGTTGCAGTCGTCTTTGGCAAGATCAAGATGTCCGTACTGTACTAGTAGTACTTCTTCTCTGCCTGCCCGCCCTCAGCTTTCCCCTGGACCACGTTGAGGTAAAGGTGGTCGACCCGGAGGGGAAGGTGGTGCCCCCGGGGGAGCGTGGGGAGCTGTGCAGCCGCGGATACTCCACCATGCTGGGCTACTGGGGGGACGAGGAGAAGACCAGGGAGGCCGTCACCCCGGACAGGTGGTTCCACACCGGGTGAGTGAGGGCAATCGTGAGGGAAGGCCCCACACACGAAAAAACCGACATACTGCTTCTAAAGTATTTTAAGTATTAAACTGAGAGCCATACATTTTATGCAAACTTTATTTACACGTCAAGTGTCTAGAATGGTAGTATATTTTTTAAAAATCTTATGTGTATACGTACTAGGTAGTATAAGATGTCTCAAATTTGAATTATCCGATTCATTTTTTAGTTTTCCTTCTAATCTGAGAATTCCATTATTACGACCTGTGAGACCCAGTTGAACGTATGGAAGATTAAGTTGAAAGCTAGAAAACCTTCTACACCTACTATTTTTATTGCCGTGCGTGCGTGTAAATTTTTCCCATGTGAGTTGTCCCACGATTTGGGAAAGTCATTGTTGCGTGTAACCCAACTAACTCAGCGACCAGGCGGTGCTGCACGAGAACGGGTACGCGCAGATCGTGGGCCGGATGAAGGAGATGGTGATCCGCGGAGGGGAGAACATCTACCCGAGGGAGATCGAGGAGACGCTCCACACCCACCCGGACATCATCGAGGCGCAGGTGGGTCCGATTGTAGTACAACTACTAGTAGTGTGTTGACACCCCACACACCTGGTCCCTAAAGGCAGGATGTCCATATGGAGGAAATGAATTATATCCAATGTACCACACACTCATAAAATCTTGAAAACTTCCTTCCATTCCCCCCCCCCCCCTCGCATCGAACCACAAGGTGATCGGAATCCCAGACAAGAGGTTGGGCGAGGATCTGTGCGCGTGGATCAGGGCCAGCAAGGACCTCAGTGAGGAGGATGTCAAGGGGTTCTGCAAGGGAAAGGTGTGACAATCACTCAAATTAGGGTGGCAGCTTTCACTGCAATTCTATCAAAAATTTAGTGCTGTCCCTTTCATTTCCTTACCCCCCCTTCCTTTGTTGTCAGATCGCCCACTTCAAGATCCCCCGCTACGTCCTGTTCGTGGACTCGTTCCCGGTGACGGTCACCGGAAAGGTGCAGAAGTTCAAGATGCGCGAGGAGAGCGTCAAGATGCTGGGACTGGAGCAGGCAGACTAGAACTTTGCTTACTTGTACTATGTACAGTACTGTACTACTATTGTGGGGGGGGAAGTGGACTAATCTCAAAGCTGCAAAAAATATTTAACTTTATAACATAACTTTATTTCATTATTTTGACAGATGCAAAATGCAAGAACTAAATTGAATTTTTTAGCAACTGTACAGTATAGTTGGAAAGCTTTACTTAAACTCAATCTTGATTTTCTTAAAGATAGATTTCATGAAACACTATGATTTTAAAAAATAAAGGGTATTGCATAATACTACCTGGCAACTCTTGCTAAGTTTCTGCCCTCCCTCCTCCCTTTTTTTCGACACCTCTTCCATTACACGTCGAGTTTAGCAAAGCAAAACAGGTGCAAAAAAAAGAAGCAGTGCGATGATGCAGAAAGGAAAGCAAATTCGGAGTCTTTGTTTCAAGGAGAACAAGAAAATACGTAAAGAATCCTTCCTTTCCGAATGGACGTGGTCAAAGCTAAAGAAGAAATAAATAAATGGTGATTTCACTTCCGTTCCCATCACAGATAGGTGCGTTCAGGCATTCAACAACGGGATCATCCAGAACTTTCATGAGACAACAAAGTCTGCATCTCCCTTGTGGGAAACAGAATGTTGTCGCAGACTGAACAAAAAAAAAACTTACGTAGTAGTCCTTATTTATCACCGAAGGCGCTGGAAACAAGAGAAGGAGAAGGCGGCGTCCGAAAAAAAAGTAGAGACTCTCATAATCTGACTCACCTGCAACTTTCTCCTCCTCCTCCAATCCTGACATTTGGGAGGCTTGAACCTTCTTCCTCCTCCCTCCCTCTCTCCGTCACTTTTGGCCTTTTCTCCAGGAATGTGTTGGGAACGAGGGGAAGAGGAGGAGGATGTAGTAGTATGTAGTTAGTATGCATTTGCCACGCCACGAAAAAATTAGCATACGGTGTTGCCATGTACAGTATGAAAGGGATGCCAGCATTCAATTTAAGAATTTGCACAAGAGGCGAAAAAATATGGCTACCTCCTAATATGGTACGTTAGTACAGTACTTTCTATGTTAGACTGTACTGCCCTCCTTCCAGACTCTTCCTCCGGGCTGCCCAGTTGGCCGGGGCTGAAGAGGAAAGTACTGGAGTCTGGAGGAGGAGGGGAGGCTTGGAAGTCATGCTGGGGCAACTTTTAGGGGGGAGGGGAGATGAAAAAAGGAGGAGGAGGAGGAGAAGAAGAAGAAGAAAGGTGTTCTTGTGAGTGTGCGAGGATAAAAATACAACTGGGCAGGGGGAGGAGGAGCAGCCGTCGAAAGTCCTGAACTTTCCCTGAGTCGTCTTCTCTGGCGGCTGCAGTACTGGGCGAAATTCAGGTATGAGGAGGAGGGTGGGGGAGGAGGAGGTGGTGGTTTTCTGACCGAAAGGTGAGAGAGAGAGAGAGAGAGGGAGAGAGAGGAAGAACAACACACTTGTACAATCTTGGCATAATCCTTACATGAGCTGAATTTTCTTCTCCAGTAGACGAAAGTCTTTTCCAAGATGCCGTTCAAGGTAGCCGACTCGCCCAAGTGCCCCAAGTGCGGGCGGTCGGTGTACGCGGCCGAGGAGAAGGTGGCCGGAGGGTACAAGTGGCACAAGGTCTGCTTCAAGTGCTGTGAGTTGAAAAAAAAATATGTGTGCTTTTTTTATTCTTTTAAAGCTGATTTATGGATAATTTATTTCCCTTTACAGCCATGTGCAACAAGCTGCTGGACTCCACCAACTGCGCTGAGCATGACAAGAACCTCTTCTGCAAGACCTGCTACGGACGGAAGTGAGAAATTATCTTAAATGTGTACATATGCATCTGAACTCTGGTCTAGTACCTACAGCAGCTAAAAACTTTACTACAGTAAAAAGCAGTTCTGTTAGTGGAGCTGTGGAGGTAAGCTAGAGAAAGACGAATGAGATGTTTGGCAGCATTGCAATCGTTACAAGTAAAGTGGAGCCTATGCCGTGTGGCAACTCCTGCCCATCCTTTCCTCCCTCCTTCAGGTTCGGTCCCAAGGGTGTCGGGTTCGGCCAGGGCGCCGGCGCGCTCAACATGGACACCGGAGAGCAGTTCGGGAACACCCAACACGCGTCGTAAGTACCAACTAACTTCTCAGGCCACCACTAGTACACCCGAGGGGACTTTAAAACTTACGAGTGTAACAAATTCAGCTCTACACATGCAATGGAACATGTCATTAGAATGCCATCACAATTTTTTCCGTAAATTTGTGACGCTTGCAAGTTTAAAAGTCCCGTCGGGCAGTCGAACTTGGTTAATCGGAGCTTCTCTAGAGCTCAACAGAATTTCTTAGGACGTTGGATCATCTCCCAATCTTTATTCAAGTTGGACCGTAGCATACCTTTTTGTCTTTGACGAGATGGGGAGCATAGTCGATGGAGTGGCCTCTCCACCAGACTCGAGGAGGTCTGAAGATTTCCCCCCCCTCCCGCACCAGCGATTGAGTTATTCCATCAGTTTCCGGACTTTGTCCAAGATAGAAGATAAGAGCATAGCTGGGCAACTCGCGTTACGACCCCTCCCCCCTTTTCAAGGATGCAAAATCAGATAATCTCAAGCACAGATTTTTTTACACGTTTCCTTTCGGCAGTAAAGTCTCTAAAAAAATTAACAATCTACATGAATTTTGGTTGAAAATGGGTGAAAACACCCCTCAAGTCCATGAAATCAGCCCTTCCCCACCAAAGTATTTGCCCACTTATGGGTGAGGAGAGGGATAGATCCACCCGCGGCAAAAGTCGAATATTCATCAGATTCATTCTCTCTCCACCTCCTTTTTTTCTTCATCCCTTTTCTATTTTCCACTCCACATAATCCAAATGGGAACGGAAAAAAATGGAAAAAAGATGAAGAAAGGCAGAAGGCTCGTAGCAGTAAACTTTCTCTATTGACCCACGATCGAGGAAAGTTTACGTTTTTTCCGACCTCCCATGAAAAGTGGTTACGACTGCTGCCAACAAAAGTAACTTGCCACTAAAAAAAAGCAAGAAACAAGGACTAAAAAAAACATAGTAGTAGTTTGCATTCTAATTCGCTATCATCTTTTGCTATTTTTTAAAAAGAAGCTGAACATATCTGTAGTAATATTGTAGCGGAAAAGCAACAACGAGGAGAAAACCCGCTGTGTTAACATAGACCGCGATGCTCGCTTTGTTCTCTTTTTTCTTCTCTACTACTTCTCTCGTATCTCCTCTCTCTCTCTTCTCTTTTCTCCAATGCAGAAACAAGCCGCTCGACCCAAACTATGTTTTCTTCTGATCAACAACAACTACTACTACCCCCTGCCCATGCAGCAACCGTCCCCCCCGCCACCATCGTCGTGGGACGGATTCTGCCTGGGAGATGATGTACAAAAAAAAAGAATGCTGAGAGAGGGGAGATGTGAAGTTGCCTCCTGCTGACTTACTTCCAACTAATCTTGACTGCTTCGTAATGATGTGTTTGTGCAGATTATTGTTTCCTGTGTGTCTCCTCTTATTCCAAGTGTGTCATGTACTATTGTACGTAGACAAATAAAGTTTTTTTCAGACAGGGCCGAAAGGAAAGAAGAAGTGCAAACAAACTTTTTTTAACACAAAGCATCGGCATCAGGCGGAATAATTGCCTAGGTTGTTTCTTCTTCACACTATTGTGGCTACTAGTCAACTAACCAGCTTTTTGTAAGATTATAGGTAAAGCTTCTTATTTGAGTGTGTTTGGTATATGTACCTAGGCCTTCTTAAAAATAACTTACTCAAAACTTCTCATGCTACTACAAGCTTACTACGTACGTACATGAACAACAACCGAATTCGACCTTGCAATTGAAGGAAAAAGATTAATATGCTTATTTAGCAAAGGTTCTGGTTTTTTCGTATTGCTCCGCCAAAAAATATGGGGGAAAAATGCCTTTTTATCATATTTATTCTTAGTAACTAGTAGTAAGTCTTTGACGCACTCACGCGCACATGTTTCTCAACAGATTGTGTCTCGAGGGAGAAGCCAAGAAGAAAAAAAAATCTCTCCTCCTCCTCCCTCTTTGCTTCCTTAACCTTTTCAGGCACTCTTCCTCTCCTTTCCCAGTTCCCGACGAGGAAAAAAAGGAGAGATGAGGGAAATCATCGGAGTGAAAAAAGCCAATTCCTTCCTCCGACATCAAAATGACTTCAGGGTATGAAAAAGAAGGCGTGAGGGGGATAAGTAAGAAGGTGTAGCAGAGATCAAGGTTCGCTCACATTCTCCTCCCCTTCCTCCTCCTCCTCCTCCTCCTCGTTATGCAAAGGAAGGAGGGATTTGGCTTGGCGCTCCGGAGAGGCAAATGTTAAACATTCGATTCTGTTCCTTCCCTTCCCTCTCCCTCTCTTCTCCCACCAGGATTTTGTTGCCTGTGGGAGTCGCTGTCCTGGAATCCCACTGTGGTTTGTCAAAAGCCGTGGGGCCCCTAATAAGGAGTGAAACTGAACGTTTGCCAGTGCAGAAGAATATGTTACTTGTTCCTACGTAGTCGCTCCCCTGTGCTTAAAGCTGGTGTTTTCTTTCCATCGCTGCTGCCGCTTCAAGTCAAGCGGAAGGTGGAGGCGGGAGGAAAAAAAAAAGATTTTTCCCCTCCTCCTCTGTTTACATTTGATGCCCTTGCCCTAAAAAAAGTTAATGAAGATTCTGTTTTCACTCTTTCCACGTGAAATAATCTGCTGTAGCACAACAATGCTGCGTACTACTACAGTGTGGGTATGTACTAGGTATGTAGCAGAGTTTATTATTTTCCAAATATCCAGGTACCGATCATTCTTAAGAGTACATATTTATTATTTTTTTCTTTTTTTACGGGCACGTAAAGAAACCCGGGAAAATACCGAGTGCTGCATTTCCCGGGTTTGGATCGACATTTTGAAACTCGACTACCCGGGTACCCGCGCTACACCTGTACCGGCACAAATTCCAAAGAAGAAGGGAGGGGGGAAGAATTATTGATTCTTGTTTCCTCTTTTCCCATGCTCCTTTCCATTTAGTTAAAAGGCTTTTCTGGACTATTTCCGGCCCGGGGAAGGGGAAGGGGGAGGGAAGGATCATGCCAATATTTTACGTGTGTTCGCACACCTACCTGGTACAGTAGAACTCCGATGTTAGGAATGTCGGTGGTCAGCAGCTAAAAATTTACAAAAGTTAAAACGGTTGTGATAGTGAGAACAGTTTGCCCAGGTCCCAGGGGTGTTTTAATTAGGCAGGGTCCACCGTGTTTGCAATATACAGTACTAGCAGAGATCCACTGTAGCTAATACAGCGGAGGTCCACTGTACAGTACGTGTGTCTCTTTCAGGAACGGCTCCTCCCCGTCCTCCTCCGCCACGGACATGCAGGTGAAGCACTCGGACACGGACAAGATCAAGGCACCGGAGGGCCAGGGATGCCCCAAGTGCGGCGGGTACGTCTACCACGCCGACCAGATCCACTCCAAGGGCTTTGTCTACCACAAGGAGTGCTTTAAATGCTTCGCCTGCCACCGCGTCCTGGACTCGAGGATCGCCAACGACGGGCCCGACAAGAGGATCTACTGCAACGGTGAGGAGGAGGAGGAGATGGGGGGAAACAGGGGGAAAGAAACTGACGTTTTTGTGTCGACTGTGATGACATCCGTCCGACATAAAAAGAAGTGACCCATCCTGTCAGTTCAGTCCACGCAACGACTGACTAAATTACCCACCACCACACCGCCGCCACCACCACCACCACCTCCATCTCCTCCTTCCTCTTCCTGTGCAATCCTGTGCTGTGCTTCCGTTGCTGCCCTGTCCATTCTATCTTTCTTTTTTTTCTTTCTTTGGCTTCACTTTTTTTGGAGTTGCTTGATTTTTTTGCGATCACAGTTTAATCAAAAACTGCTTTGACACGTCGAAACACTCGATATCTTAAAATTTGTTTAAACCTCAAAGCTGCTTTTGCTGACTAGAAACAAAAAAACAAGAAAAACATCTGAAGAGAAGTACCTACAAAAGGCAAATCTTTTCCCTTCCTCCCTCCCTCGATTTTGCAGACTGCCTCCCCCTGTTCCACCGCAACGTCGGCGTCGACGCGGTCAGCAACGGCAGCCACAGCCACAGCCACAGCACCTTCACCTCCCTCCCCCTCCCCGCCTCCTCCTACCCATGCTTCTCCCAGCTGTCGTACCACCACAACCACCGCCAGAGTTCACCCTCCGCCTCCTCTTCATCCACCTCCGAGACCCCCCACCGGAAGAAGAGGACGACGATGGAGAGCGCGGACTTGGGGACGGGGGCGCTGCTGGTGCTGATGGACGCCATCAGGCAGAAGGCGGCCGCCAAGAGGAAGGAGGAGGAGAGAAAGAGGCTGGAGGAGGACGCTTTCGATGAGAAAGGAAACAGCAAATAAGACAACGATTTTGCAATCGTCGACGTACTAGTAGTACCAAAGCAATTCAAATTTGTGGCACTGCAGTACTATTAAGTCTGTTTAGTACAGCGTTAATTCTACTTAGTTGTAGGTACCATAATATTAGCATATTGATGGCTGGATTTTTTCCAGGCTGCTACCGAAAGAAGTTTGGTTTGAAGGGCTATGGATACGGCCAGGGAGGACCCGCGCTCATGACGGCGGACGTGGGGGAAGAGTAAGTACCTATGTATTACAATGTACGTACAATTAACCACATTAAAATACATAAAAAAGCACAAGCACTTTGGCCAGGGGTGCCAGGTGGGGATGTTTTGGGCAAATTTTTGTTCTTGTGGTGCTAAAACAAAACTGTTAATATGCAGTACTACGTAATACGTTCATGCTTTTTAGAAAGGACAATTTTATTTTTTGGAGATACTGTATTTGGCCTTGTTTTGCTGATACACTATTTTTCAAGCATATTTCGGTTTTCTGACATCTGACAATCCTGACAAAGACAAACACCTTTAAAATCCGATTCCTACTCCAGTGAGACCCACATCCCGAAGTCGATCGACACTAGCGCCATCCGCGCCGCCCCTGGTGAGGGCTGCCCGAGGTGCGGAGGAGAGGTCTTCCACGCGGAGAAGATGCTCTCCAAGAAGAGCGTCTACCACAAGGTCAGTGCTGCCAGAAGGTGCTTGCCATTGGTATCTCTTCAACCATCAACCGTACAAAAAGGGATGCCCAAATTACTTGCTATCTGGGTGTTTGCCAACAGGTATTGTTTTACCTGATTTACGCCAGTTTTTATCAAGCTATGGCATCTGTCAACACTTGCACAGAGTGGCCTTGAAACGAACCTATTCTTGTTCTTGTCGACGATCTTGTCGATGCAGTCTCGCACCGTAAATTCCTCAGAAATGCTTCACGTGCAAGAACTGCCAGCGTCCCCTGGACTCGGTCTTGTGCAATGACGCCCAGGACGGAGAGATCTACTGCAAGGGTTGCTACTCCAAGATCTTCGGGGCCAAGGGATACGGCGTCAGGGGATTTGTCCTCTGCACCGACGGGTGAGCAAAGAGTCAAACTCAAGTGGAAATATGTTGGAAAAATCAGTCAGAGAAACTGTTATGCTATTATATTTGTTCGGACAACTGGGAATCTCAGAAAACTTGGAAAACTTTTGCCTGCTCCCGACCATTTCCTGTACTTGTCGTTGGGTTTTTTTTTTCAGAGAGAGCGACGGCACCTTTGAACGCCCGCACCTGTCGTCCGACCCGACAGCCATCCCGGGCCGCGACAAGGACACCTGTCCAAGGTGCGGCGGACAGGTCTTCCACGCTGAAAAGATGCTCTCCAAGAAGAACGTGAGTTGCAGCGAAACACCCCCTAAAAGTACACGTAATGGAAAAGTAGTACTGCTGTTGAGTCTATAGGACATCCTCTAAGCACCAGTGCAAAGATATGACAATGGTTTAATCGAATTTTCACATTAATACCCCTGCATGCCCATAAAAAAACCCTGAATAGTTTGTACCATGAACCTTGGGGTGGTTAATAAAGTAGTATTTATGATACAGCAATTAAAACAATTGGCCTGAAGTGCAATACATATTCAAATAAAGTAATGTTTGCTTAGGACTTAAGACAGTTTTTTTTTCCGATTTGCACATTGAACCAGGTGTTCCACAAGCCGTGCTTCTCATGCGTGGAGTGCCGCCGCCCTCTTGACTCCACCTCCTGCTGCGACAGCCCCGACGGGGAGATCTACTGCAGGCCCTGCTACGGGAAGTTCTTCGGGCCCAAGGGATACGGCTACGGCGGATCCGGGTCCATGCCGGCACTGCTGGCGCCCAGCGGGCCGGCGGCCACCGCGGCCATGCACAACATGGACCAGGTGGGAATGAATCATCATGTAGCAATTAAGGAAAACCTGCTTTGTTTGTTTGCAACATTGCAAAGTCAGGTACATATCTGGCTACACACTTCAAATATGATATGGCAAACCTTACGAATTCGTGGCTACGTTTTGTTGCAAGTGGACATAGCATTTGGCGCCATGATTTTTTAATAACAGAAAAATTGGCTTTCTTGGTTTGCGTTAAATTCCTTTCCTTCCTCCCTTCCCGTCAGGAGAGGATCCAGGTGGACTTCCTGCCGGCGCTTCGCGAGTCCACGCCCAAGTTCGACGACGGCTGCCCGAGGTGTGGGCACGCCGTCTACGAGGCAGAGAAGCTGGTGGCTGCCAAGAGGGTGAGTGCGAAGGAGAAGGAGGAGGGGGGGGAGGGGAAGGAGGAGGAGGAGGAGGAGGAGGAGGAGGAGGAGGAGGAGGAGATCATGACACAGTTTCGACAGAAGAAAAAGAAAATTTAGAAATTGAAGCAAAGCGATGGAGAATTAAAGTGATTGGGTTGAGAAAAAGACACATAAAAGATTTGGGGCACCTACTACGTACTATCAAGATGATCCAGGATCCTCTTAGATTATTGAAGCGTAGCAGTGCAAGGGGTAAGAAGTGGA
>JAAUYM010071640.1_pt1 | contig 10678 bp, 11 predicted proteins | sample 7278001 | NCBI WGS metagenome assembly JAAUYM01 (sample SAMN14350224, study PRJNA611818) | marine sediment metagenome | isolation source: surface marine sediment (1.8m) | place: French Polynesia: Moorea | collected 2018-08
CGCGCAGCTGAGGCGCAGGATCGAATTGGACCGGCTCTTGGGCGGAACAGACTGATGCTCACATGAAATAAGTCATTTTCTTTAATATATCAAGGCTGTGAACTGCTGCGTCAAGATTTTGCAATAAAATTTTGCTGCAATTGTGAAAACAATGTGTAATTAACGCGTAGTACGTACAGAGGTGGCGGAATGCGTACAGTATTGCCATAGAATCAGCTCAAAATTTTGCTTTTTATTAAAACATAGTTTATTTTTTGAGGGTGACTAGTGGGGATGAGGATAAATAGGCAAATATGCATGATGCTGCAACCTGTTTTTACCTGCGGCGAAGCCATAGAGGTCACCTATGGCCAAAGCCTGACAGTTCATAGGCGACACCGAGTTGTTGTTGTTGTTGTTGCTGCTGCTGCTGCTGTTGTTTTTTCTTTTTTTTCGTATTGTATTGTTTATTTCAGTAGGTATACGTGTATCATGAATAGCATGATATAGTAAAATGAGTGTCTCGATGTATCACTAAACAGGGAACATTTGTTTATTTTTTTAAATTTTCCGCCAAAGGTTGCGGCGCGAAACTTTGTAAACAAAAGGTGGGAGGTAAAAAATAAGAAGGGGGGGAAAAAAAACAAGGAAAGAAAGATTGGAAAATTAATCCCTGACGAGACTGCATTTCGTCGACCTCTTGGGAGTTGTCTTGACCTCTCTTCTTCTTCGACCTCGATCTGACCGCAGCTTGAAAGGTGAGTTCACTTGGTTGTCGAAGGAGCAAAAAAAAAATCGTTTTGAACTGCGAGATCAAGCAGCAACAGGAGAGAAAGAGAGAGAGAGAGAGAACAGCTTCATTTGAGTGCGCAGGTCTGACTAATAGAGAGAGGAGAAAAAGGAGCAGGAGGTACATAAAACTACATATGATCTCATTCTCAGAGAGGACGACGTCGTTGTGGTAGAGTTGGACTTTTGCAGTGCAACGGATCCTTCGTTCTTGACCTCCAGGATGTCTGAGGAGGCCGACCTCCCCTTCCGCGGCGAGTACGCCAAGAGCGACCGCTCCTCGTGCAAGGCCTGCAAGTCCAAGATCGGCAAGGGGGAGCTGAGGATGGCGGTCATGGTGCAGTCGCCCATGTTCGACGGCAAGGTGCCCAACTGGCACCACCTGAAGTGCTTCTTCGGGAGGAACAGGCCCAAGGCCGTCGGGGACATCGCCCACTTCGACAACCTCAGGTGGGAGGACCAGGAGAGGCTGACCAAGATGGTCTCGGACGCGCTGGCGGGAAAGGGGCCCTCCGGGAAGGCCAAGGGCGGGAAGAGCGGAGGCAAGAGCGGAGGAGGAGGAGGAGGAGGGCTGTCCAAGTTGGGCACCATCATGGGCGACTTCCGGGTGGAGCTGGCCAAGGCCGGCGGCGCCGGCTGCAGGGTGTGCGGGGAGAAGATCAAGAAGGGCCTGGCCAGGATCGGCAAGAAGGACTACGACTCCCAGCGGGCCAAGATGTACGGCCCCTACGACCGCTGGCACCACGTCGGATGCTTCGCCGAGAAGAGGGACGAGATGGACTTCTTCGACGCCGGGGAGGACCTGGCCGGCTTCAAGACGCTCGGATTGGACGACCAGAAGGAGATCAGAGAGAAGCTCAAGCCGATCAAGGGGTGAGAAGTTGCAAATTTAAATATTTACCATGATTTTTTTGGTGAAAGAGAAAAAGGCCCTTTGTAGCTGTTGAAATATTGAAACTACCACGTCAAAAATGTGGAAGCTGCAAGCTGATGGACGCGTAATTTATCACTAGGAAGCGCAAGTCTGATGGCGCCGCCGCCGCCGCAGCCGGAGACGAGCCCGACTCCAAGAAGGCCAAGCTGGACGACAAGGACAGGGAGAAGCTGAAGAAGCAGATGAAGAAGATCTACTACTACCGCGACATGCTGGAAAGGAACCTCTCTAAGAAGGAGCTGACGGAGCTGCTGGAGCACAACGATCAGGAGGTGCCCAGCGGGGTAGACAAGGTGATGAAAAGTAGAAAAAAAACTGTAATAGTAAACAGATATGTACACATGTGCATGTGGTATTATGTAAGAGTAGTTAAATAGGAGCTCATTTGATGAGGTTTTTCCTTTCCAGATGCTGGACCGTCTGGCCGACATCATGATGTTCGGAGCCCTGGAGAGGTGCAAGGTGTGCGAGGACGGACAGTTTGTGTTCAGGTAACTCGCCATGACGGCAAGAAAAAAAAAGACTGGAAGTCAGGGTTGATCTTTTGTCAGGAGTGGCGTGGGCTACCAGTGCATGGGGAACATGTCGGAGTGGACCAAGTGTCAGGAGAAGACCGACCTTCCGGCCAGGAAGGAGTTCAATCTGCCCAAGGTATCATTTTTGCGTGCGTTGCACAAGATTTTCCAGGGGGTGATAACAACCTCGGGTCATTTTCCTCAGAGCTACCGCGAGGAGTACGACTTTTGCAAGCTGTACAAGTTCAAGGCCGGTCAGGTGCGGATCCTGCAGCACAACCCGTCCACCATCAAGTCATCGCAGGAAGGACTTGCTTCCAACGGGTCAGCCAACGGATCCGGGTATGAGAGAAACCGGGAGAGACTCACATGTTTGGTTGGGTTTTTTCCTTCATCACTCCTCGTTGTCCTCAGCAGGTCTCAGAAGTCCGGATCTCAGATCTCCCAGCCGCTGAAGAACCTGACCTTCGTGCTGGAGGGCAAGAACATCGACAGGGAGGCCCTCAGGTCGGGAATCGAGAGGCTGGGCGGGAAGGTGGGCAAGAAGGTGACAGAGTCCACGGCCGCAGTCGTCGCAGACAAAGGTAGGAAGAAGAACACTAGAGAGACCTTTATTACGCATCCTCTTTTTTTATACGTATTGCCACTTCAAAACGTGGGATTTTTTACTCATGATTTATATATTTAAAAAAAAGAAACACCAAACGTGTTGTTTATACCACAGTATGTAGAAACATCATAAAGTATGATAGAAGGTAGCACGATAATAGCAGCCTGCCTTTTGCAAGGCAATCGAGTTGGAAACTCCAAAGTGGATTCACATCACTGTCTCTGAGTTGTTGTTTTTTTTGTATGTGTATGCGTCTCTGTCCGTTGCTGTTGCCTATGACTCGGTGCTCAAGTCAGCCCGCCCATGGTCCCCAGGCCCCCGTTGTACTGTTGCTGCTGTTGGTCCATGATGATACTCTGCGACGCTTGTGGAGAAGTCGGTTGCTGTTGCTGTTGGCCCACCGCCGCGATGGGCGACTGCGGCGGAGACGAAGAGGTTGTGGCTGTTGCCGCCGCCGGATAAGTCACCGATCCACCTGGAAAAAAAGGAATTTCACAAAACATGTGGGTAGTTTTAGTTTTACACAAGCGGCGAAACTTGCCGAGCAGCATCTCCTGCAGCAGGTTGTCAATGTAGGCCACCCCGCAGATCTTGGCCACCTCGATCTGCTCGATCATCTGCCAGGTGATGGACTGGAGACTGGGCAGGGTGAGCAGGATCTCCCCGAATCGGCCCCTGGTGTCGTACTGCCGGTCGCTGATGTAGTCCTCCAGGTTGACCTGGATCTGGTAGCGGAGCCTCTTGATCTTGTCGGCGTCCTTGAGCCCCCTGGCGTTGGGGTCGAAGAAGACGATGGCCTTGAGGCAGGCATACTCGGTCTCGTCCATGGAGATCTCGCGGAACGGGGACACGATCTCATTCATGATGCGGATGCCGATCTCGCGGACGCTCTTGTCCTGTTGGGAGAACCAGATGAAACCTTTCATCGTGATTCTGTCACTTTTTTTTTGGTGGTTATTTGTTAGTTGCCATTCGTCATGCGCAATCGACCAAAGGCACTGGTGGAGAGACAGAGCAGTCGGGTAAGAAAGCGTGCGTTCTTGGCGAGGTTAGTTTCCCTTCCTTGTTTTCCCACCCCCTCTCTTTCTCGAAATTGCAAGCAGAGAAGAAGCACCCTCTTCCTCATTTTTTTGTCTGTCTGTCTCACTCACGAATGCCTTGGGTCCGCTTTGCTCTTCCTGCTGTTGGTCCGTCACCGCCCCCATCAACTCCTGCCCCACCAACAGCGAGTCCTCCTCGTCCTCCCCAAAGTCGCCGTCCACGTTTACCTGGGGCTCGCTCGTCCACGGGTTGCCCCATTCCATGGGGTCGCGCGGGATGATCATGTCGTTGCCCAGCAGCAGAATGTTGTGGAGGTTCATGGAGCGCCTGGCCACGCCCAGCAGCAGGTGCTCTCCGGCGTGAGCCCTCAGCAAGGCAACCTGGCAAGCAGGACGGATAAGGTCAGGCCACTGTCGGCAGGTCTTCTTTCTTTTCTCAACCTTTTCTGAGTGGGTCATGGTCATGGTGAAGTACTTTTTGGGCTAATAAGCAATGCATCTCTCTCCGCGTCCACATTGGTGGGTCGCGAAATGCTTAAAAAATGGGTCGTGTCAAACGAAAAGGAGGTTGAGAACCTCTGATCTCATGTGGGCCACACCTGGTCGTCCAGGCCGAGCTCGCTGAACGCCGGGATGTACTTGGCCCACTCCACCAGGATGAGCAGCTGCTGTTTCATGCTGTCTGCGATGTCCGTGATGGCGGCGAGCTGCTTCTGTCGCACCTCGTACTCGCTCAGCTGGTCCAAGCACACCTCGTAGCCGTTCTGGCCCTGGCGGGAGAGCACCTCCGCATTCAGCAGGGTCGTCACCGACAGAGCTGAGGGAACAAAGATTGATGCGTAAGTTGAAATTTGTCGGGGTGTTTTTATTTTCGAGCCTGGCACTTCTTAGAGCACCTGTGGTGGTGGCGGAGTTACCGTCATCGGAGCTGGGCTTCCGCGAGCTGATCCTGTCCCTCTCGTTCTGGACGGCGTCCTTCTTCATGCCGGCCTACAGATTGGGAAGGGAAGAAACACGTGAAGAGGAAGAAAAAAAAAAAGCAGTTCAAGACCGTTTTCCCTTTTACCTTGAAACACTTTTTGAGCCTGCAGAATCTGCACTGGTTCCGTTTGTCCTTGTCCACCACGCAGTTGCGGTTGAACCTGCAGGTGTAGGCGTGCTTCTTACGGACGCTGCGACGGAAGAAGCCCTTACAGCCATCGCAGGAGGCGGCGCCGTAGTGTTTGCCTTTTTAGAAAAAGAAAAAGAAAACCTAATCAGATGGATGGTAAGGTCATCGTGGGTCGCAGATCAAACCTGTGGCCTTGTCGCCGCAGATGGCGCAGTTCTGTTGCATGGCCGCGGCGCCGCCGGGCGACAGCGGGTCCGCCATGGACGAGGACGACGCGGCGGCGGCGGCCGCGGAGTCCTTGGCGGCGTCCGGGGAGGAAGACCCCGGGGAGTCGACGGAGTGCGTGATGGAGAGCGCGTCCGCGCTGCTGCTGCTGCTGTGCGGCTGCTGCTGCTGCTGCTGTTGCACGTGGAGGAGATCCTCCGGGGACGACGGGGACGGGACCAGGTGCTGCTGGTGAGGAAGAGGCGGTTGCAGCTGCTGCAGCTGTTGCAGCTGGAGGCCGTTGTGCGGCGGCGTCAGCGGGGTGAGGGTGGACGGAGGCTCGATTTTGAGCGGCGAGAGGGTGATCGCCGAGGCCGAGGCCGAGGCCGACGCCGACCCCGGGGCAGAAGAGAGCAGCTCACTGGACATGTTTGTACTTGTTGTTGATGTGCACACGATGGTGCTTCTCCTGCTAAACTGATGATCGCATCGTGGCGAGCTGGAAAGCCGCCTTCCTCCCTCTCCTTTCCATGCCCTTCTCCTTTTTTGATACGGGGCGGGGGCGGGGCTGGGGTGGCTCAAGCAAGCAACATCAACGTACTCCTTCGATTTCGACCCATGAAGAGAGAGGGAGGAGGGGAAATCTGTCCCGATCGATGGTGACGACGACGATGTTGATAGAGAGTGGAGAGGAGAGACGGTTGGGCCGGCCACAAGAATTGGATTCCAGTTTTGCCAGGAGGAGGAGCCTCATAGACAAAGCTGAAGGAGGCCCTCGTGACCGTTGATGTGCTGACTGCCGCTCATTTTCTTTTCTCTAGGAAAAGAAAATATGGCAAATCACTTCCGTGTACAGTAGTAGCCGTCCTCTTTCAAACGGTTCGCCTTTATCAGTGGGAGTGGGAGTGGGGGGGGGGAGAGAAGAAAAAAATGTTGTGTACAGTACGACAGCAACGTGGGATGCGAGATGGATGGATTGGACGGCGTTGCTAAGATCTCGCACGGCTCAGCTCTCTCTCCCACATGTGTGTGTGTGTGTGCGCAAGGGGAGCTTATCTTTTTTTTTCGAGAAAATGAGTAAACAAATGTGTGTGTGAGCTGGTGACTGCTCAAGCTTCCTCTCTCTCTCTCTCTCTTCCTCTTGAGGGGTGATGGGTGGCTGCTTCACACCTACTGTGGGGGAAAAACTATCGCTGCTGCTGCTGGGCATAATTAATTCCTTCTTGGTCACACCTACTAAGCAAGCCAGACTGTTTGCTCAAAGATACTATTGTACTAGCTTTATGCTCGAGATGGGAGATTGGGGGGGGGGGGGGCGGAAAGACGAAGAAGAAGAAAAAAGAAAATCCAGACTTTTGAAGACGTTTCATCAGACGGCGTACGACGGCAAAGTGGATGATGGATTTTTCTCCTCCGTCTGAAAACTTGTTGTAGAGAGGAGAAGTCCTTCAGATTTCTCTCGTCTCTCTCTCGCGTACGAGCCTGCTTTCTTCATGTTTTTTTTCCCCCTCCCTTCTTCCTTCCGTCTCCATGCGGAAACTTTGGTGTTTTTTGAACACATTTTTTTTTCAATATGCACCCTCTTGCCAAGGATGCAAGAGGTAAGTGACACTGATTTCCTGTCACTTGAGGGAGTGGGTGGGGGGATTTCCACTCAACTCACTCCCGTGGTAGGCACTAGAACGCGACACGTCCGTCGACCCTTTTGTCAGCCTCATCCCTTGGGCTAGAAAAGCTGGGAGGGGAAAGGAAGGCAGGAGAGCGTGCCTCTTGTTACCTCGAACGTGACTTCTTCGCAGGAAACTCCCCTCCCCTCCTCCTCGACGCTTTGCTGACGCCAGAGAAGGAAGGATCTTTGGACCCAGCTGCTTTCAAAGTCCAAGGATCCCCCTCCGACTTTTAGCCACGCCGCTAGTCGAGCGCGCTACTGACGCTTTTATATACTATAAGTACTGTATAAAGGAGATTTCCGATGATGCCTTCCCTCGTTCGACCTTTGACTGTAGACTTTGGGCAGCAAGGCTGCAATTTGCGCAACTGCAATTCTATAGAAAGAAAGAAAAAAGCTTTCAGCCTCCTATTAGTACAGTTAATATTCAGTGATGTTTGCCATACTGAAGTCTATATTTATCCTACCAAATTGCGTCGAGTTGGAAGCACCTCTGGTCAGATTTGGTGAACTCTTTGTTGCACCGTGAGTAGCGTACTGGTAACTATAAGGCGATGTCTGTCTGCTCAGTGCCCTTAATTCAAGGTCTTCCTATGGGGGAAGAACTTCATCCGCACTTCTTACCTACGGTACCTACGTCCGTTGTGTTTACGGGAAAGTAACTTTCCACAAGACGAAGTCACCCTTTATGTAAACCTCGGAATCTGAAGGCTGGCCCACACTACGTACTTGGGAGTACATGATCTGTGAAATGGAACACCTCATTTAGCGTATGTAGATTTTGGTGGCCAGATGAAGTGGCGGTTAGTCATTTTTGTACTGTACTTCTCATTCTGAGGCGGAGAAACTGCTCTGGATAGAGAAAGAGGGAGGAACTTTGGACCTCCCACATAATTAATACTAGCCGGTCACTACCCGCGTTGCTGGGTATAAAAAGACGGGACACTTATTGCTTATTATTACCTTAACTTCAATTAACTGCTATACGGTATCATACCACACTCATAGTCTCAAAAGAAGACTTGCTGCAAGGCTTCTTGGTGTACATTACCTTTTCAGTCATCCCCTTTGGTGCAGAACAGTCTGGCCTGCAACCTGTAACAGACAGACAGAGAGACAGACGGACAGAGAGGACATTCGCATATACCTGTACAGTAGTAGTACACCGTACATATGTAGATTGTACATTTTTTGGATCTGCCACAGTTCTTCCATTAGTCACATTGTTTTTCCAAGATCTGTTTTTCTTCTGCCACCACCACGCCTTGACCGAATGAAAGAAAGACTTGGGTGCTGCTGCTACTGCTGCTGTTGCTGCTTGAGCCGTTATCGCAAGTGCAAGCCCGTCAGATTGGCTTCTTGCTTGCTTGGGTGACCGCCCGCCTTTGAAGAGAAGTTTGGACAACTTCTTGAGCTGGCAAGGGAGGGAGGGACAGAAGGGTGTTTTTTTTTTTTTTTTTATTCTGCGGATATGGGGAAAAGCCCCGCAGACGGCGTGGTTAGGAGGAAAAACGAAACTTCTGTTCGCTTTTTTTTTGCGATCGATGCGGTCAAATTCTATTCTTCCTTCACGGAAGAAGACTAGTTTGCTGTCGCGGGAAATGCGGATGATATGAATGCGACACTTGGTGCAAGAGACACAGATTTTTAACATGATTTTTTTTCTCCTTGTGTTTCAGATGCTCTGGGGAAGAAGCTGACGAAGAACCTGCAGGCGGCGAAGGAGTTGGACGTCCAGGTGATCTCGGAGGACTTCGTGGAGGACGTCGAGAAGGGGGACGTGGCTGCGGTCATCAAGGCCAAGGCCATCTCGGACTGGGGAGGGGAGGTGAGGGCCACAAAAGATCATCCTTTTTGTTCTTACTAGTTTTGTTTTCTCATTGTGTTGAAACTTTCACATTTTAGCCAAAAGACAGAATCGGAACTCTGCTGGAGAAAGCAAAGAAGAGCGAGATGGCGAAAGAGGGTGAGCGATTACCCATATTTATCATTTTTTATTACTTTTTTCTTGAAAAAAAAATCCCACAAAGTTTCGACTTGACATGGTAAAATTAGAATTATGAAACCCATTTTTCCGACGAAGTGGGGAGGGAGGGGGAGCAGATTTTCACAGACAGATGCGCGACACTTGGAGACGTGTCAAAAGCATCATCATCATTCGAGGGGAGCGTGATGCTGCCCCGCTTGGAAACGAGCACAGCGAGCAGCATCTTCTGTCGTACCAACAACCCTATCTGTCTTATTGCATTTTTGCTATTTGTAACAAAAAAAAAAAAAAAAGATTATTAACAGCCCGAGACGAATTTGAGGGGGAGAAATCAAAATCCCTTTTGAACACTCTGCCGATGCTTAGAGGCCTCCATATTTTTTTTTCTCCAGGAATTGCATATTTCTTTGTGGGCGCTGATCTTTAAAATGTTTGTGTAAGACTTGGAGCAATTCTCTTTCCTTCGTGCACCGCCATGGCAACAGCCGCACTTTGTGTGTGTGTGTCTCTTTTTTTGCTCTCCTTGTTGCTACACACACACACACACACACACACGTATTCAAGAAATGAAATCACACGACAGAGCAATGATGCCAGATAGAGTGTAGTACAAGACACAGACAGACATGACCATTTTTGGAATTTTCAGCTCTGAAGTCTCTCTGACGCAGTCCAATAATCTGTTTAAACAAGGGGAGAAGGGAGAGGAAAGCACTCAGGAAAAGAAAAATCTTTGGATTTTCCAAAGTCTTTTCCAAAGTTTTGCTTTCACAAGATTGGGGGCGTGAGGGGTGGGGGGGAGGGGAGAGAACAAAGAAAAATTGAGCTGCAGACTAGTATACTACTGTACAACGAGGCTCGATAAGCCCCTTTGCTGTCGCACCTCTAACGAGACGCCACTTGCTGGTACAGCAGAACGTCGATACATACTGTACTGTAGTGGAGTTATTGGTCAGTAGACAAGACTGGATTTTTTTACTGTTATAGGTATGCCTGAGGCAGATTAAAAAAAAATTGATAATAGGAATAATCTTTAGTGAAAATTTTGCGTAAGGAGATTACTACAGCGGAGGTCTACTGTACTAGTAAGGGGAGATGCTACGTTATATTAACAAGATTCCGGACATTGTTTCCCTCTTCATCCACTTTCCGACAATTACGTCCTTCTTCCAGACGTCTTCTCTTCCTCCGAGCTGCTGCCCAAGTCGGTGCGCCTGAAGCTGAAGGGCGGCGCCTACGTCGACCCTGAGTCCGGCCTTGAGCACAAGGCGCACGTGCTCAAGAGGGGCGCCGACGAGCTCTTTTCCGTCGTGCTCGGCGCCGTCAACATCCAGGAGGGCAAGAACTCATACTACAAGCTGCAGCTGCTGCAGCACGACCGCAAGCAGAAGTGGTACGTCTTCCGCTCGTGGGGGCGGGTCGGGACCACCATCGGCGGGACCAAGAAGGAGGACTTCGACGACAGGGAGGACGCCATGGAGCAGTTCAAGTGCCTCTACGAGGACAAGACCGGCAACAGCTGGAGGAGCCGCAAGAGTTTCGTCAAGAAGCCCGGGAAGTTCTTCCCCATGGACCTGGACATGGGGGAGGAGAGCAAGGAGATGGAGAAGCTGGACCTGAAGGCGCCGTCCAAGTCCAAGCTGCACGCGGCCATCCAGGACCTGGTCAGGCTCATCTTCGACGTGGAGACCATGAAGAAGGCCATGGTGGAATTCGAGGTGAGGGAGATAGGGAAGGAGCATCCAATTTTTTTTTTTACCAAATGTAGCCGTCAATTTTTGTTTATTTCTTCTCCACAGATCGACCTGACCAAGATGCCGCTGGGAAAGCTCAGCAAGAA
>JAAUYM010143975.1_pt1 | contig 10677 bp, 14 predicted proteins | sample 7278001 | NCBI WGS metagenome assembly JAAUYM01 (sample SAMN14350224, study PRJNA611818) | marine sediment metagenome | isolation source: surface marine sediment (1.8m) | place: French Polynesia: Moorea | collected 2018-08
CGCCGCCCCCGGTGCCCACCGTGGAGGCCAAACGGGCGCCATTTGTGGACCCGGTTAAACCGCTTAAAACGGGTCTGGGGGCTTGGGGGCCCAAAAAGGGTTCCGGGGGGGGGGGGGGGGGTGGGTGGGTGCAGTAGAGAATTTTCGCCCTCTCCGTGTGTAGATTATTTTTTCTTTTCTTTTCTCTCTCCCATTTTTTATTAATCACTCTCCACCTCCTGCTGTTCCTCGGATACGTCCCTGATGACGGCCAGGATGACCTTCCTCATGTCCCTGACGTCGTCCTTGCGCGCGGGCACGAAGGTGTTTGCGTCCCTGCCCTCCACGAAGTGCCTGATGGAGGTCTCGGCGTTGAGCAGGACGTAGAGGCCGCAGTCGAAGGAGTTGTCCTGCGGGACGCCCTTGAAGTGCAGGAAGCGCGGCCTGGGAAAGCGCAGCTGCTGCTGCATCTTGCCGGCCACCACCTTGGCGCACTCGCGGTTCATGTCGAGGCTGTCGAAGTGGTAGAACTGCCCGCCCCTCGGCGTCAGCACGATGATGCTCCAGTGGGTGCCGCCGGACTCGTCCTGCTTGGCGTTGTTGAGCGGCAGCACCACCACCTTCTTCCTGCCCAGCTGCAGCGGGGCCACCATGTTCTCCACCACCTCCCTGCTCCTGGAGACCTTGAGGCACTGGACCACGGCCGGGCTCACTATCTCGATGTCCTCAATGTGCTCGGTGAACTTGTTGTACCGCAGATATTCCAGATAGAAGTGAATCACCTTGTCATTGAGCCACTCGTCGTCCTCCAGGAGGCAGGAGACGTCGTCCACGCAGAGACTGACCCCTCCCATCACGGCCAGTCTCCTGCAGCTGGCGTCCGGCAGGCCCTCGGATTCGCCCATCCTCGAGGCGGGGCACGCGGGCGGGGGGAAATTTGACTTTTTTGGGGACAGAACTGGTTCGAGAGGACAATTTTCCAAATCCGAAATTTTGAGAAAACTGCCCATTGACAAATTTCTCCACCGTGTTAGTTTGATTGCGGTGACCGTGGAAGTCTCGGGCCACCTGGAAAGGAAAGCTTTTTTTTATTACCCTTGCGTACCTTTGTAAAAACAACTAATATTTCTTAAGATGTTTTGGGGAAAAAATTATGCAGGTACTCATAGGCTCAGACTTGCTTATACTGTAGTAAACTTTTATGTGCCTTAACTCTAATACTGTTACTCTGACGCCAATAGCTTTTAATATGTTGTCAACAGAATCAATGTTACTGTCAGAAGATTCTAAGGTGGAGAAATATTGAATTATTTTAAGAGCTTTCCTTTCCAGGTCTGAGACTTACGCATTTTTTATTTAACCAACATCAAGACCGTTTCTTAACGTCCTTTCTCTGCATCCATCCACTATCTAGTCGATCCTGGTGACGTCGTCGCGATCGGTATAACGAACCAGCGCGAGACCACCATCGTGTGGGACAGAGAAACTGGCAAGCCCCTTCACAAGGCGATCGTTTGGCTCGACACCAGGACGCAGGCCACCGAGCAGGTAGGGTAGCTAGGCTCTTCAAGGATATTAAGACATAAGTCACTTGCATACTTTTTGTATGCATTGTTGTTTATTAATTGCCTTTGTTGCCTTTGTTCTCATTGGGATATGCAATTGTGCAGTCGATTGTGGCAAGTTCTTTTTTTTTTTTACAAGGAAACTTGACAAAATTTAAGGTGTTTCCAAAATCGAACATAAGTTTTATGATATCTGACATCTTGGTTTGAGTTTTAAAAATGGACAAAATCAGATAAATTTCCGGAATCGATTTATTTAAAACCAATCGACAACAGTAGTACATACACTGCTAACATCTATACCCATAATCGTCAAGATCAGAGCTTTTATTATTACTATTATTATTAGGCCATATTGAACAGACTGCCAAGAGATCCGAGGAGCAAGTACCGCCTGCAGCATCTCTGCGGCCTCCCAATCTCCTCCTACTTCTCCGCTCTGAAGTTGCGCTGGCTCCTCGACCACTGCCAGGCGGTCAGCGCAGCCTGCAGCGAGGGCAGGCTCCTCTTCGGCACCGTGGACTCCTGGCTCGTCTGGAACCTCACCGGACGAGAGGTCCATGTCACGGACGTCACCAACGCCAGTCGCACCATGCTCATGAACGTAGAGACCCTTCGTTGGGACGACACGCTCTGCAAGTAGGGCCCAAGGCTATAAAAATGGCTGTCTTGCAATTTTACAAACCACGTTATTTTTGTCATGTCCCCCCCCCCAGATTCTTTCGCATTCCACGGTCAATCCTCCCGGAGATTCGTTCCTCATCCGAGGTATACGGCCGCCTGTCCTGCACCTCCCTCCGCGGGGTGCCGGTCTCCGGCTGCCTGGGTGACCAGCAGGCCGCGCTGGTTGGCCAGTCCTGCTTCCGTCCGGGCCAGGCCAAGGCAACCTACGGGACGGGTTGCTTCGTCCTCTACAACGCCGGGCCTCGACCCGTTTTCTCCTCCCACGGGCTCCTGACCACGGTGGCGTACAAGCTGGGCCCGGACCGACCGGCAGCTTATGCGCTGGAGGGATCCATTGCCGATGCGGGAAGCCTGCTCACGTGGCTCAAGGATAAACTGGGCATCGTCCAGCAGGTACCTAGAACCTAGGTCCCCGACGGGACTTTTGGCCATTGTCCAGAACAAAAAGTGACATTTAATGTTTGATAGTCTAATTACATGTTCCGTTATATGTTTCCAAACGGAATGTGTTACGCACGCACGCTCGTCGGGTCAATATCATGTTTTCTCCCCTCCTCCACCACCATCACCAAAGTAAAAATAAAAATGTTTTTGTCTCAGGTTTCAGAAGTATGCAGCCTTGCCCTCTCCGTGCCCGACAGCGCCGACGTGTACCTCGTGCCCGCCTTTGGCGGCCTCTTCGCTCCGCGGTGGCGCCCGGACGCCAGGGGCACCATCTGCGGCCTGACTGCCTTCTCCGGCCGAGCCCACCTGTGCCGGGCTGCGCTCGAGGCCTTGGCCTTCCAGGCTCGCGAGGTGCTGGAGGCCATGAGGAGGGACTGTCGCGACCTGGGGCTGACGTCGCTCAGGGTGGACGGGGGGATGTCGCAGAGCGACCAGCTGGTCCAGTTGCAGGCGGACCTGCTGGGAGTGCCCATTCTGAGGCCGTCGGTGGCGGAGACTACAGCCCTGGGAGCTGCAGTTGCAGGTACCTTTCTCCTAAGAGTGTACAGTACGTACATAGCTACGATCATTTGCTTCAGATGAGTAAACAGATTACTTTTTTGCAGACGTTTCTGTGATCTTTTAATAGCTTTTGAAAGAGTTTGCTTTCATGCTGTTGCTTTTTTTTTACTGGACTTGATTACAAAGATGGTGCCTAAACGACATTAAAAATGTAGCAGTATGTAGCCACCATATTTGTATTGCCCTTGGCGGATGTTTTCGACAGTATCTCTGAGAAAGGACAGTGTACATCATCATTGCTGGCTGTTTTCCTCAACCCTTTTTACCAAGGCAACAGAAAAAAAAGTCTCGTCGTACGTTGTCGCAGCAGTAAATATTGGTTCCGGTTTGTTGCTGTGTATTTATTGTCCGCGAATGGAGGAGGAAAAAGTGCACCACTCCAGTAGTGCCCAACCAGACATACCCTTGGTCTCGTCAGCACATATCATTTTTTAAAACATAACTTATTAATACTTTATAATAACTTGACCTTTCTTCTTGTTGCGCATGCGAAATATTAATTAGACACACAACTGCCATCCATTTGTGTGGGAAAAAAAGAGACAAAGTGGACACATATTGCAGCAAAATACAGGCATTTAAATGCGTAGTACTGTAGGTCAGCTAATTACTAGGTCAAAAAGCCTTACAGATTTAGTGCGACGTCTGTCTGGTGGGGTAGCAGTTCTCGAACTTTTTCTGTGCGATCCGGGCGTACCGTGTGTGCACGGATCATCCGCGTGGCGCATGGCATCCTCCCCAAATATTTGTATGTACACTGGCGTGACATCACGGACAGCTCATACGAAAATTATCTCTTCCACACGAAAGGGTCGTGTCGTGAGTGAATGAATTTCACTTTTTTTTTCTCACAGAATTTGGGGCATTCCATGTTTTTTTGCGTTTTCTTTTTTTTTTTTCAACTTCTCTCCCCTGCCCTTTTCAGCCGGCCTTGCGCCCGGCATTGACGTCTGGGACCTGCGGGGCGTGAGCGAGGCGACCACCGACAAGTTCCTCCCCAGACTCACTGAAGAGGAACGGAATATCAGGTGTACATCTCGATACGCGGTGTTACGCACCTCATAAAAATGAACTGATGTACTACTATGCTTACCTTAAAAGGCCTATTCTCATGAGTGATGCTAAGATCAAAACCAATGACATAAGTTTCGTGTTAGTCTGGAGATTATCACAAGATGACTTCAAGAAATTGATCGAGTTGTATGTAGGTTTGTTTGAAGTGCATGCATTGTGGGCCACCCATGTGTTTTGATACGCATGTAGCCATCTGAGACTGTTAATCTCCCAAAGTTTGCTATGCTGAGGATGCAAAGCTCTTCATTTTTTTTTCTCTATTTAGATACGAGAGGTGGCAGCAGGCCGTGTCTCGTAGCCTCGGTTGGGCCAACCCGGGCGGCCATGCCGCGGCGAGGAGCGTCCCGGGCTCGGGTCCGGGCCCGGGCCCGGCGGGGCGGAGCCATGGGGAACTGTCTGAGTCGACCTTCCGCCTGCACTCGTCGGTGCCCTGCGCCATCTTCGCCTTCTCCTCCCTGCTCCTGTGCAAACTTGCCGCCGCTCTGGGGCGGACTCCGCCCCCGTCCTGAGAAAGCAAAGCACTGCCTTGCATCTAGTCTTGGTGAAGTTAGTCCTTTCAGGAAAAATGATATTGTTGATATTTATTTACAATACATACCCCACAGTTCAAAAATTATGTCGCAACCCTTTTTTTTCAATTTTCTGGCTAAAAAGGCAGAATTTGGCAGAGTTACAAGCCAAAGCAAGAGTTTAGGGGAATACTGAGGTGCACCGGCAGCTGGATTTTCGATTTTGGCTTTAACTTGAGCAAGAGCTTCAACGACAGGAAGATGGTCAAATCGCCAACGCGCGTACCATGCCAGAGCTACGCACATAGCCAAAAAAAAACCTGCTCTCTCGCTCGCTCACTCTCTCTCTCTTTCTCTCTTTCTATCTCTCTCTTTCTGTCTCTCTTTCTCTCTCTCTCTCTTTCTCTCTTTCTCTCGCTCTTTCTCTTTCTCTCTCGTTCTCTTTCTCCTTGTCTCTTTCTCTGCTCCCTCTTGGTACGCGCATTGGCGATTTGACCATCTTCCTGTCGTTGAAGCTCTTTCTCAAGTTAAAGCCAAAATCAAAAATCCAGCTGCCGGTGCACCTCAGGGAAGGATTCAGCTTTAACAAGAGGTATTGTGCATTTTTGTAACTATAATATTAAGGCTCCAAATTGAAAAAAAGAGGCGACATAATTTTTGAACTGTGGGGTATATGGGGAAAACGCAGACAGAGAAGCCTCTTTCGAATAAATCGCAAAAAAGGAAAGACGGTGGTTTGACGAGTTTTTTATTAGTTTTTTTTTCGGAACTCATAACATGGTTTTTTTTAACAACAAATAGTTAATATTCATGGGCAAGACCAACGTGTGTAAAAAGAGAGAGCGTGTCGTGTACTAGTACAAGCAAAAGCTCGACACCGATTTTTCACAGCCGGATGTTTCGTGCAGTATGTCGCGTCCGTCGTCTTCACTTCCTCCTTTTTTTCCTAGCAGCACTCTAGTTGCTCCGAGGTCTCCTCCTGCACGGCCTCCAGTGTCAGGTTAACCAGGGAGCACCGGCGGCCAGACGGGAGGGAAGAGGAGTGGCAGCCGGGCCAGGAGCGGCTCCGGCGGGAGGTCCGCCTGAGCTGCCTCTGTTGCTCCGAGAGGGAGGCGTGCGACGGCGGCGGCGGCGGCAGCGGCTGCGGCGACCTGGTCTTGCGTGCCAACACCTTGGGGTCCACCCTGAGGCGGGAGGCGGCGGCCACGCTCCCGTCCTGACTCCTCTTCTTGACGACCACGACGGTCTTCTCCCTCTTCCTGGTAAGCGGGTAGTTTGCGGGTCCGTGGCTGTTTCTGCTGCCGTTGTCGTCTCGTTCGTCGGTGATCTTGGGCAGTTCGACCATCCAGGCCAGCAGGTGGATGCCCTCTTGTATGACGGCCAGGCAGAGCCTGTACATCAGGGAGGAGGAGGACATCACGTTGTCCTTGTCGTTGTTGGTGGCGGCGGAGGAGGAGGATCCTCTGAATCCCCTCCTCTCTCTTCTTTGGAAGTGCAGCTCCTGCTGTCTCTTCTGGGAGATGGAGATGCACATGTTGCGTTCGCGGGCGTCTTGTCTCTTGCTGACTGATGTAACTCCTCGCTCTGTGCCCCCGCCCATATATACCGCCGCCCGGTTCACCCCGGCCGGCGCGAACTGGACCTTGGCACCGGATAATATTTTGAAAGCGCGCCTCGTGCATTTGGTTGCTTGAGCGCATGTACATGAGGGGGGAGAGGGAGAGAGAGAGAAGGGGGGGTACAAAGTACCCCCCCCCTTCCCCCCCCCTTCATGTGAGTGAAGAAAGTGCGCTGGCTTCTCACGAAGTTTTCCATGCCGGCTAGCTAGCCGGGGTGTTTGTGTGCCTGCATCAGTGGCCCTTATAGTTACTCCCTAGGCTGAACAGTAAATACAATAATTAGCATAAGTAATACAGTCTATTTTTGAAAAGGGAAGTAGAAACAAATGGGTCTTCCTTCTTCTCTCCACACTATAGTACGTAGGTACTCCTCCCCAATTCCAGGTAGTCCTGGTGTTCAGCTAATCCCTGTTCGGCATATGGAGTAACGTTCCAGTTTTAACGCCCCTCATCATAGCGTGTCCTCTGTTGTGACCGGGGAGGTGTTGTTGCATTCATGCGTATTCCTTTGCTAGGTACAACACACTAGTAGGCCTGTACCTACGTTATCTCGACCCTTCCCTTCCTCCCCCCCCTTCCCACTCCAGTGCTGCCCATCTAGGTTGGCAGTTTGAAGGGGAGGGGAGACATTTTAACCCTAAAGGAAGAGGTGCTAGAGAAAGAGAGATTCTCGGTACGGAGAGCAGTTTTATGGAAGAGATTTAATTTTTTTTCATAAGCTCTCTCTCTCTCTCTCTCTCTCTCTCTCTCTCTCTCTCTCTCCGCGTGCAGGATGAAAGGCCAAAGTTCGTTTCAAGTAAAGCCCCCCTCCCCACCCATTCTTGCGAAGTAGCTGCGGTGCGGGCCGCGTTGCGTCATCGCAATTCGCATTGTACTAGTATGTGAGGATGTGGAGCGGGAGCGGGATGGACTTTGACAAGTCCTCGCTCTCTGTGGAATGGCCCAATTCACCTTGAGTTTTTGCCCTCTCAGTCCACCTTAGTGGTGGTGGAGCAGATGTACTCGTCGTTTCAGTACTACATCTGACCCCCCTCCCCCCTTCCTGGTTCAGACTCGTACTGTGGAGGAGGAGGAGGAGGAGGAGGAGGGGGATCCTTTTTTGAGTCCAAGGTGCATTATGCATGCGCGCAACACTCTCGTCCCCCTTTTGCCCGTTTTTTCTTACTTTGTCTGCAGTCTGTACGTACGTAGTAGTTGTTGTAGTAAGCCTTAAAGAAGACTGGGGGATAAAGGGCGAACTAACCGATCTGTGGACTTTGGAGTTTCCCGAGTTATTTTTAAAGAAAATTAGTTTTTTCCTCTCTCTCTCTCCAAGACAGACTCGGTTGTATCGCTAAAGCTAAAAAGCTACGCAAAAAATTCAGTCTTATCTGCCGTCGATTCAGGAGAAATGAATGGTGATTACGGGTGCGATGTACGTAGGGTACGTGAGCACGAAAAAATAAATGATTTGATCATCATCATCATCATCCCTAATATGTATTGCAGTTTCGTCAGCCGTCGTCCAACGTACAATTTTTTTTTGCGCAACAAATAAACTCAGAAGTACTAGTAGTAGTAGCTCCTCCTCTTTCTCCTCCCGGCCGCCTCCTCCCCTGTCGTCCTCTCCTCCTCCGCCCCTCCCTCCGCGACGGCGAAGTCCATGACCAGGGCCGTCCTGTCCCTGGACCCGGTCACCACCCTGGTGGCGTCCGCCCAGACGGCCGTCACGTGGCTCCTGTGCGCCAGCAGCGAGCGGTGGCGGAGCACCTCCTCCAACTCCCCGGTGCCGCCGGCGCCGCCGCCGCTGTCGACAATGTTCCAAACCCTGACAAAGCCCGCGAAGTCGGCGGAGACCAGGCGGGAGCCGCTCAGGTCCAGGCACCGCACCAGCGCCTGGTGACCCTAAGAAGGGTGAAGATAGAAGCATACTAGGGGTACAGTATACTGTACATTAGTTGCTCCTTGTGCTGTTTTCATGCAACCGCACCCCGTTGTTGCATGGGTACGTATATAGGCGTTGCCGGTCTCTTTCCCGTTTTCATATACGTGTACTGTAGCTAGCTTCAGAAAAGGGGGGGAGGGTCGCCGTGTTTCATGCAATGCACGTGGAGATCGTGTGGGTCAACTGACAGAGTTTTAAGGTTCACTCCAGAAGAGCTAGAAACCCAGAAGAATGGGAAAAACCAGACTGGAAGGATTGTGTGTTGGGCCAGAAAAAAAAATTGTATGAAACGTGAGATTGTCGTGACCCGTCAGAGCAGCATCTTTTTGAATGCACGAAACATGTCAGGGGAGGTCGTTCTATACAATTGCCTCCACCCTCTCCGAAAAAATTTAAGTCTCCTATTTTTTTTAGGAACAAGGTGCACACCTTGAACGCAGCGAGGCATTCCCCGTTGGGCACGTTCCACAGCCTGACCGCCCGGTCGCACCCCCCGCTGGCCGCGCGGTCCCCGCGCAGCCGGACCGCCGTCACGCCCTCCCCGTGGCCGGGCTCAAGCACCCGGAGGAGGCGCCCGTCGGACGCGTCCCAGACGGAGACGGTGCCGGAGTCGCCGCCGGTCAGCAGGTGGTCCAGGTCCAGGTCCACGGCGGCGGAGGTCTCGGAGGAGTTGGTCACCTCGTACAGCGGGTGGAAGTCTCGCTGCTGCCGCTGCTTCCTCTGCACCCTGGTGACCACCACGCGCCCGTCGAGGCCGCAGGAGGCCAGGAGGTCGCCGAAGGCTCGCAGATCCCACACGGCCTGAAGAAGAACCCACGAGTCGGTTGCTCTTGCCGATCCTGTCGTTGCCAGCTAACTGCTGTTACTATATACGAATACCTGTGAGTGCAGCTGCAGTGTCGCCAGCGTCTCCCACGTCGTCGAGTCGTGCACCTTGACGGTGGCGTCGTAGGAGCCCGTCGCCAAAAGGGAGGACCAGGAGGACAGGCACTTCACCCCTATACGGACAATTAAAGGACGACTTGAACGTAACGTGTCGGCCATGAACCCGCACCTTTGGCGTGGCACTCCTTGGCCCTTGCTCGCCGCCAGCCGGCCTTCTCCTCCTCGTCTCTCGTCCACTCCTCCATGCAGCCGTTGTTCAGGCCGATCAGGAGGCGGCCGTCGCTGTCGGAAGTGCCGACCTCACCTCGTCTCGGACTTGGCATTGTCATGCATTGATTTGTGCCCTTTTTTTTTTTTTAATTGCACTTGTAATAACATTTTTTTAAGCTGGATCGTCCATTAATAAAACTTAATTTGTTCATAGAAGGATAAGTAGGGTTTTTTTTTCTGAGAATGACAATCCCCTCTCTCCCTGACCACCAGACTTGACCATCATGACGGCAAGGACGAAGCTGTCGAACTCGATCCTGCTCTCCCTTGGGGGTCTGCGGTTCCAACTGGAGTCCAGTCTGAGGATCCTGACCAGCGCCTCCCTCGCGTCAGACTCCAACAAAGAGGAAGAAGGAGAGCTGCCGGTTCAGAAAACGTAACCAAAAAAAAAACAACTTAGATTTGCCATTGCTGGTCCGGTTCTGTCATCCTTCCCTCACCTGCCGTCCTTCCCGTTCGGAAAGGCTATCCGCCTCATCTCCCCGTCCCTCTTCAGCCGCCTCCTCAGGTGCGCCGCCCACACCCTGTTGCTGTCCACGAGATCTGCATATGGGACGAGTTTCATCAAACCTATTTTGTAGCTGGATTTTATACGTAGCCAATGCAAGTCTCGCTCATTTGTTGTGAACATGGCCTTTATTCGTAACGTTCAGCTACGGACCAAGCATTTTTGGTAATTTTTTATGGGAAAGATGATAATGAGGTTGAAAAGATCGGGATGTGGTTTCCCATAAAATATGTGCATATTGCCCAAAATGCTGAATTCTCATTCCCATTCAGCACTTTTGGTAATATTGGAATTGGGAAACCACATTCCCACCGTTTCAATCTCACTATTATCAACTTGTAGGTTGCAAATAGTAAGAGTGTTGGGGTTTTTTTTCTTCCCCACCTCTCCATTTTGTGCAGACGAGCCTGAGACCGGGCAACTGCGTTGCGGGGACCATCCTTCCGAGGACGACGTCGACGGCCAGGTGATCCATCCCGAGAGCCACCAGCGCGGACAGAGGGTCGAAGCGGCGGACTGGCTCCCGGGAGGGAGCCACCCCCACGGAGGCACTGAAGTGGGGCAAAAGTGGAACGATGCAATCGATGATGGTTCATTGCATCAAAAAATTGCACTACCCAACCAACAATAGACCCTTGATAAACTTTCGACTGAG
>JAAUYM010125171.1_pt1 | contig 10676 bp, 13 predicted proteins | sample 7278001 | NCBI WGS metagenome assembly JAAUYM01 (sample SAMN14350224, study PRJNA611818) | marine sediment metagenome | isolation source: surface marine sediment (1.8m) | place: French Polynesia: Moorea | collected 2018-08
CCGATCGACCGATTACTATAGAAACCATGTGGGAGTAGAAGGAGAAAGCGCCAATTGTTATTTACATCAACCCCCCCCCAAAAAATGACTTATATAATAATTATAGCGAGAGATTTAAAAGGCCCACCCGTTAGTTGAACATGGTGATTGAAATTACCACAAAATTTGTCATATTGCAAAGGAACAGTTTGTAGTACAGTATTTTCATCACAGTCAGAGTGGAGGTTGCACTCTCGATGGAGCTGCAAAGACACCCAACGATCAACGGTAAATTCGACCTTGATACTAGTGACTATAGAGTATCTTTCTGATTTTGCAAAGCTTCAAAGTTACAGAATTTTAAGTCTAGCTCAGTGAAGTTCAGCCACTGTTTTACAGGTTTATAGTTTTGTCCTTACTGCGTCAGGCTGAGGTACGTTCATATGTACAGCGGATCTTAACCGTACCTCCACTTAGTAATGCTACACGTCTTTAGAGGGGTCTCATGAGCAGCTTTTTTATTTGCGACATGCCCACCCACCCAATCCAGCTCGACCCGACCCAACCCAACCCGACAAGAGGGCATAGGAATGAAACCATTCTCTAAGCAAGGAGGCTTTCTTCTTCAACGGCCCCAAATATTGATCCGCGTCCTCCCCCTCACCCCCACCTTTCTTTCTCCAAAGTCAAGTGACGCTCGATAGAGGAAGAGGGCTTTCTCTGCGCTAGCTATACGTACTCATGGCAAGTCATGGGATCTTGTCTCGAGAGGTAGTAGCAGGAGAGCAAAGTTGGTGGTGGGAGGGACAAGACCTCTCAAAGAAAAAAGAAAGAAAAAACCGGATTAACGCTCCTTTCTACGAGTAAGTATGGATTGGTCGGCCACTTGGGCAATCCCAATCGATGGCGTCAGTCACTGGCTCGATTTGATCTGGCCATAAGGCTTCCCAAATATTAGAATACAAAAAAAAAGATAACATGTGCATGCACACTTGTACACCGACATGATTTTCATCCTAACCGCCCTGCTAGTCAGCCTAGTGATTCTGGCTTGCTCCTCGAGGGGCCGCGGGGCCCTCGCCCACCTGTGGAACAAGTGTTGCTTCCGCCACTGCCGTTGCGGGGGGGAAAAGCGAGTAAACTCCGTGTCTGACCATTGCATTGCAGAGGACAGGCCGAAGGAGGAGGAGGAAGCTTTCGAGGAGGACATTGAGGCCGCGGACGACTTTCAGGAGGCAGAGGAGGACCTGCACCAGGGTCGCGTGCCAGCTCCAGAGGGGAACGACGAAGAAGACTCCTTCCACACCTGCGTTGAACGGCAGTCCACCTCGGTGACGGAGAACGAGACCATGTCCGACACCTACGAGCCCCACGATCGCGTCCGAACAGAGGCGCACATCTCTTCCGCCACGGACTACAAGACCAAGTGAGGAAACGGTGGGGGGGGGGGCTTGAATTATTTCCCAGGTGCGTTACCTGCCTTTAGTGCGTACCCCAATATCATTTTTTTACAGCAAACGGTTCCGAATTAAACGGGTTTTTGAGAACTATCGAACTATTAAAAAACCCGGATAATATCCGATTTTTTCATGTTTTTCGGTTAATTTGTACAAAATTTGACCAGAAACAGTAGGGCGTAGCCTACCAATCTAATTTTTTTTTTTTCGTTTCCTTCGCCAGGTACGATGAGTCCGTGTCGAGCCCGGCCAAGTTCTGGGGCGCCATCGCGCGCCAGTTCCACTGGCAGACGCCGCCGTCGGACGACAAGTTTCTTAGCTTCAACTTCGATGTGCGCCAGGGCCCCATCCGGGTGGAGTGGATGGCGGACGGGAAGACCAACGTCTGCTACAACTGCCTGGACAGGCACCTCGAGAAGAGGGGGGACCAGGTGCGGGCTTACAGCTGTTGAAATAGTCTCCCCATCCTGTGACTTGACGATGATCTTCTTGCCCAATCCAGGTGGCCTTCTACTGGGAGGGGAACGACCCTGCGGACGAGGGAAAGATCACCTACGCACAGCTCCACGCCGACGTCTGCAAGTTCGCCAACGTCCTGAAGAGCAAGGGCATCGGAAAGGTACGAGTACAGCGAAAATTCAATTTGGACAAAAAAAATCGATTTAATAGAGGTGTGGCTGCTTGCCAACGTTACGCAGTTATTACCGGCTCATTTACCGGTAATTTAGTAAAGTATCTCGATTTGCTAGCAGTAGACCATAGTGAAACTAGTGGCCTTTTTGTTCTCCAGGGCGATCGCGTGGCCATGTACATGCCCATGACCTTCGAGCTGGTGGTGGCCATGCTGGCCTGCGCCCGCATCGGTGCCATACACTCGATCGTCTTCGGAGGATACAGGTTGGTTTCTTTTTTGGGGGGAGACTCTCGGAGCCCTTGCATCTGACCTTAGATGGGTGTGCGTTGTTAACTCCTCTTTCCTTGCCAGTTCGGACTCCCTGGCCAGCCGCTTGGTGGACGGGGGCGTCAAGCTCCTGGTGACGGCCGACGGCGTCTGGCGAGGCCCCAAGCTCATCCACCTGCTGGAGGTGCGTGTCACTATGTACTGTACCGTAGTTGGAGGTGGGGGAGTCAGTTCTTGTGTTTCACGCATTTTCCCCTCCACTCCAGGTTTCTCAACATGCCATGGCCCATGCGGAGAAGGACGGCCACGCCGTCTCCAACTGCATCGTGGTGTCGCACCTCTCCAGGCTGAGCGCCGAGGACAGCCGCCCGGCCAACTACGACGCCATGGTTAAGGAGGATTGGAGGGACGCCAGGGACTCGTGGTGGCACGAGGACATGAAGAACGCTTCCGCGGAGTGTAAGCTTCGGAATTTGGGAAGTGGCACAGTGCAGCTTAAACCGTCGTTTCCCCTACCCACCCCACCCCTTCAGGTGAGGTGGAATGGATGTCCGCCGAGGATCCCCTGTTTATCCTGTATACCTCTGGCTCGACGGGAACCCCGAAGGGAGTCCTCCACACCACGGCCGGATACATGACCTACGCCGCCACCACCTTCAAGTACTCCTTTGACTACCACGAGGGCGATGTCTACTGGTGCACCGCGGACATCGGTAAGGAAGGACAAAAAAATGGAAAGTATTTTTGTAGTATGTGCATACTTAGTCCGTTTAGAGAGATGTTTAGGGAGAGAGAGATGGAGAAAAAAATAGACAATTCTTTAATAGGGACTTTCCTGCGGTAAACTCTTTGATAATGTCTTTTTTCCCTCAGGTTGGATCACGGGCCACACCTACGTGACGTACGGCCCCATGCTCAACGGCGCAGTCTCCGTCATGTTCGAAGGGACGCCCTTCCACCCGACCAACGAGCGATTCTGGCAGGTAAATTTTGACGGAGACGAAAACTTTTTTCATGTACCTAGTACGCACAGTACGTACAATGTGCTCCTCTGTTAATCCATTTTTCTAGTAATAAATGTGTGAAACATGACGAGACTTTTTCTCCACTTCTCCATCAGATCATCGCCAAGTACCGGGTGTCCAAGTTCTACACGGCTCCCACGGCCATCCGCGCCCTGATGAAGTTCGGCGAGGGCTTCGTGCCCAGGCACGACCTGTCCTGCCTGAAGGTGCTGGGCACGGTGGGAGAGCCCATCAACCCGGAGGCCTGGCTCTGGTACCACAAGTACGTGGGCGGGGAGAAGTGCGTCATTGTCGACACCTACTGGCAGGTGAGAGAGAGAGATCAAGGGTGTACCACACATTCCTCATGTACATACAGATAATTATGTCTACTATGCAATTCTACGTAGTAGTGCGTAGGTACTAGTTTGAAGTTTGTAGATAAAAAGTATTTAAGCAAGTGAACAAGAAATTTAAAAAATGACTGTTCTAAGGCACCGGTGCTCCAAGTAACAGAGTTTACTTTTTTTCTTCTTGTTCAGACGGAGACCGGTGGCCACGTCATGACTCCCCTCCCTGGGTGCACCGCCACCAAGCCCGGGTCTTGCTGCGGGCCCTTCTTTGGGGTGGTGCCCGTCATCTTGGACGAGTCGGGAAAGGAGCTGGAGGGCGAGGCAGAGGGGTACATCGCCTTCAAGCAGCCGTGGCCGGGCATTATGAGGACGGTCTTTGGGAACCACGAGCGATTCGAGAGGACCTACTTCAGCAGGTGAAAAGAACTCATCATATACTACCCTACCAATAACGTTAGGGTTAGTTTAATGTAGGGTTAACCATGGCTTGGTCCGCCCATGCCTATCAGAACCCCGGATATCAGAACAAGGATAAGCTCGGACTTTATTGGTCGGGTAGTGTTGAAAAGATGCACATTACACATGCTATGAGACCGCGGGAGGGAAAAACTTGGCAGGAATAAAGCGTTCTTAACAGCCCAATCACTTTCGGAACTTCTGTACACATAGAGGTTGACAGGACCCCGGATTTAGCATCCGGAATATATATTTTTTGGGTCTGGCATTATACTACGACGGTTATACAGTATTTAATTTGTTCCATTTCTGACCCTGAACGTCAGGTTTCCCGGCTACTACATGACGGGCGACGGGGCCAAGCGCGACTCCGACGGCTACATCTGGATCACGGGCCGCATCGACGACATGCTGAACTGCTCCGGCCACCTGATGTCGACGGCACAGGTGGAGTCCGTGTTGGTGGAGCACCCGGACGTGGCCGAGGCCGCCGTCGTGGCCACGGCCCACCCCGTCAAGGGAGAGTGCCTCTACTGCTTTGTCACTCCGAAGGATGGCGTGCAGGTGAGGGATTGAGAAATTGAAATTGAAATAAAAAGAGTGCACAGTTTTTTTTCAATCAGTGAATCTGTTACGTGCATGAACCGTTTTCGAAGCTCTTATTCTCTTATGACACATTCATTGACGGTCGGTCACTCACCTCAGGTGACCGACGAGATCCAGAAGAAGCTCCGCCTACTGGTGCGCGAGAGGATAGCGCCGTTCGCCTCCCCGGACTACATCCAGGAGGCGTCCGCGCTGCCCAAGACGCGCTCGGGGAAGATCATGAGGAGGATCCTGCGAAAGATAGCGGCCGGAGACGCTGACCTGGGGGACACCTCCACCATGGCAGACGAGTCCATCATCCCAGGACTACAGGTAATTTTAAAGGGGAGTGGAGTGGGGGGAGGGGAGGGGAATTGGGCAAGGAACGCGGCTAGCTTCAGGCTAGTCTTACCAAAAGATCGACGTTTCCTGAATGTCTGCTCATCTGAAACTTGTCTCAACTTTCTTTTCAGGCTGGCAGGGATCAGATCATGGGCAAGGCTTAGGAGGGAGGGAGGAGAAGACCTGGCGACTCGCTGCTCACTGGAGAACGCTGAAAAAAAGGGCGATCCGACAAAAGAAGAAACAAAAAAAAATCGTGCATCTTTTTTACACTCTCTCTTTCCTCCCCAGTGCTCTCTGGCCAAGGTGCAATCAATCATCGTTTATTCCATGTCTCTTACCTCCCCCCCCCGCTCCTCCCCCTAGTAGCGTAGTAGAGCTCTCTTCATGTTGGTACGTAGTTTTTGTGGCCCTTAAAAGTCTGTAGTAGTAGCAATATTTTTTTTGGGGGGGGAGGGGGGGGCGAAGCACCTTTTTAACAGCAAGTCTTTGGCACACCTCACCCTGGCTGGCCCAGAGCACTCGGGAGAAAAGGGAAGAAAGAAGTAATAAGTTTTGAGCCGCTAAGCGTATTACCAGATATTGTTACTACCAGAGGAGCTATTTATCTTGAGTACATATTGCGAGATGTAACTCTTTTTGTGGGTGGTCATGTGAAGGTTAATTAAAACCATGCATTTCTGCGTTTGACAGCCTGTTCTTCAGATGTGTGCTTTTGTACGTACGTAGCGTGTAACTTGTAGTTAAGCAGATGTGGAAACTGGAAACCTCTTAGCAAACTTGCAGCGGAGAAAAAAAAACCAAAAAAAAACCAAGCTTTTCAGCGGAAAAACAGCTGTCCAGCAGTACTGCCAGGCGGGCTACGACACGGCCAGACAGTATTGGCTACCAAATTTGCTAAGAAAAATTGTCATAGGGCACTTTTTCAACGTTATTGGATTTTTGGGCTGCTATATCTAAACCTTTACTGATTTACGATTGGACTGTAGGGTAAGGTTTGGGTGGTCAATATCAGTTTTTCAAGACCTGGTAACCCTGCCACGCAGCAGAGCAAGGCAGAAGCAAGCGCACCGCGCTGCGCACAGCTTGCGATTTGGGAAACGTGACTTAATTTTCGCGCTCCTTTGGTTTGGTTTCCTGCTTCTTGGTGCAGAGCAGAGCAGGCGTCCAGGTAGAGGCAGGTGTAGAGGCACGGTCATCGTGAGCATCGTTTTGCACGCCCCTCCGCCCGTGATGCTGCTTCTGCGCCCTCACCTCCGCCTGGCCACAAGGACCCTCCTGGCTAGGGCAACCTCGACCACCTCCTCCTCCTGTGGATCCTGGCACAAACCCCCTCCCCCTTCTCCGCCTCGTCGCCCTCTTCCCTTCACCCTGCCCGACCTGGCCCCACATGAGGAGGCCTATGTCCGATCCCAGGTGGACCTCATTGGCTCCTTCTCCGCGGAGGAGTTGGAGCACATCACATGGGATCGAGTAGAGGCACTTGTCAGGAGGGAATTCCCCTCCTTTATGAAGGGAGACAAGACAAGGCCGAAGGCTAAGTTGTTCAGGCACCTCACCAGGAGCGCCATCATCACAACCAGGATGGCGGCAGCGCTCAAGGAGATGGGCATCACGGAAGAGGAGGTGGAGCCGGACATACTTTTTAGATGTTTACATACGTATATGTACATATGTTGGTCAGTTTAAAAAGACGCCTTTGGACTTTTTAGGTCCAAGATCACCCAGAGCTGCTTTCCTACTCTCTCAACTGCCTTCCAAGAGATGTTTATGCCAAACACCTGCTGGATGTGCCGTTGCACGAGACTAGTCGTCGGTGAGTGCAGAAAACATGACCAAACCAAATGAGTGACAAGTTCTTATGTAACTATTTTTTTGCCCATTTTCTAGACGTCAGAGGGAACCTTTGCGTGGTCATTTGATTCATGAACTGATGGACGACCTTGTTTGTTCACTTATGTCACTGGACATAATTTCCCCTGAGGCAGCGGAGGTATTTGGACAGGTTCGTTTCGCCCCCACCAACTGTGGATACATCACACTTGAGCAGCTAGACCGACGTGCTGTCACTGCTCTCATCAAGTGAGAACATTAATTTCTATGGGTAACTCCTGTATTTTAAGAATCTGCTTTAGTAAAAAAAAATGCTTTCTTGTTCTCAATGATTTACATACATATTTTCTGATCTTTCAGACTTGCCTTCCCAGAGGACTTCCGCGTGACCGCTCTGGAGATACTAAATCTGGTAGATAGGACCACAGACAAGAAGGCCAGCTTGTTAGGAAGAAGCCCATCCCTCGTCGCTAAGGATTTTGCAAGGGTTTACTGGATCTTTTCAAAGTTGGTGAAGCCGGCAACTCCAAATGGCCTCTTTGACCAAAAGTTGTTCAAGCGACTAGCATACCATGTCTGTCCATTGGAGTCCCTCGTCACCATCAACGACTTCTATGAGACAATGAGCAAGCATGATGACAGCCTGACCAAGACTGCCTTCCTCAATAAGTTCTCGCCCAGTTGTCTGCACCACCTGCTCTACCCCAGCTTGCGTTTCCCTGCCAGTTTGAGAATGAAGATATTGCTGGAAGTGGGTTTCACATCACAGGAAGCAGCAGAGATACTCCTGTCCAGAAACAAGAATTTTAGTGATAAGAGCATGAGTGGAGTACCCAAGGTGGAACGTATAAGGTACAGTGAACGTATTTAGCTACCCAAATTACCATGTTAGTGTAAATTTAAAAATACATTATATAATTTTTCTGACCCAGAGGAGGGACTAGTTGAGCTGAAAAATAGGGGATATGGTGTAGAGCAAAATTCAGATTCAATCTGTTCTGCCTGGTGAAATTGTTTATGTGAGCAACTTCTTGGTCAAACCAATGTCCAATGTTGAGGATCAATCTCTTCAAGATTATATAACGCATTAAAGGCAAATTTGTAATTTTCGAGACAATGTTGGAGTTAAAGGTCAGAATCACTAAGCATCTACATGGCAGCAATTTTTTAAAATCATTACTTAAATAGATTTTCAGCCCCTATTAATGACTTTTTTGTTATAATATACCTATACAAGAACAATTTATCTAATAACTGTACAGTATAAAAGTATAGTCAATGTTTTAATACACCCTGTAGGTATAGTTCTGCACACTACATCTCAAGAATGCGACATCGACTGCAACTGTTGAGAGAAAATAGTGAGAAGCTTGGCCTATCTGGGGCGGTGGACTGCTTCTCTGCTATGACCCATTGGAAGAGCATGCTGTTCAGCATTCGGCGGATCATGGAGGGCGGAAGGGACGGGCTATGTCTGAACTACTTGGAGGCCTCTGCCACAAGGGGAATAGTCAAGGCGTCCTCCTCTTACAAGACAAAGGTGCAACATCCTGCTTCCAAGGTGCGATGAATCTTTAATTATGGACACTATGCCTTAAGTTTAATGCAGGTTGTTAAAAATTCTTTCAGTTCCTTCTGAAATACTTCAATTGCAAAACAAAGGAAGAGAAAGAGGCCCTGATGTCTGATGCGTTTGTCAGTCCCAGCCAGAAGTCGGTGACCTTGGGCCAGTTGATGAAGACCACGCAATTGCTGGAGGAAGAAAGCTTCACCAAGAGCCAAATGAGAAATGCCCTTCCTCTCCTCTTTTACCCATCCTCCCTTGTGGTTGAAACTCTGCGGGAGATGCGAGGAAATGTTGACCTACCAAACTGGGAAAAGGAGATGCAAGAGGAGCACTTTCTCAGACTGTGTTTGTACTTTGTGGAGAAAGACTTTCACTTTGGGGGTGATGGCTTCTTCGTGGGGTTCAAACCGGGGCTGTCGGAGGGGCTGCTTGCAGAGATTGACAGAGAGGTGGGACAGTCATCCACGAAGATGGAACGGCTCCAAGAGCCAGTAGAATGGCAGGCAAGAGAGGAGGATGCTGGAAGGGACTCTCCCTCCCCTGACTCTGTCGTCCGTTTTCTTCGCTCGCACGGAGGTACCTCCACCCACCAGAGACGCTTGCTGGCAAGAAAGCAGCAGCAACAAGGGGTTCGACAGCTTCACAGTTCGGGTGCCGCTATTATGGCCATGTCAGAGGACAGCGGAAGGACAGAGACCACCACTGTGACGTCCAGATGGTCTTTGTGGGCGTCAAGGAGTCCTCTAACAGCAACAACGTGGTCCCTCTCAAGATAGACATGATTCCAGAGATTTTAGTGGACAGGCTTCCTCCAGACTGGATAATAGCTGGGATTTGGAATGGTTGCTGTGCGGCCACAATACGTGGGTACTTTTCTATTAAATCTGCACTCAATAAATGCATCCAGTTCTTTTCCAATACAGATTTATTCCTGAACGAAGAACATTTTTATGACTTTTCTAGTATTACTCTACGAAAGGAATTATGCTGCGGGCTTCTCATAAATGTGATTTGTATCCTGCGTATTTTCTCTCTCTCATGTTTCACTCTTTGAGACACGTTCGAGCTTGCTCCCTCAGTTGGTCGGCAGCTGCTCGATGGGCACGGCGAACTTGAACCCGTCCGGGAAGAGGTCCGCGGCCCTGGGCAGCATCAACTTGTACGACTGGCGGATGGTCACGTCCGCCACTCCGGCAATGTCCGCGATAGCGCGCTAAAAAGTTGAAAAAAAAAACCACATTATTTTTTTTAAGGTGTGAAACTTTTTCCCCCTTTTGTTGTGTCGGTATCGGGGCTAAACCGTACCCTACCCGAAGCTATCACTAGGAAAGAAACTAGGAGGCAAACATAAAATACCTGGTTCCTCCTGTCCTCCGATGCCTGCGAGGCCATGTAGATGGCGGCGGCCGCGACCGAGATGGGACTGCGGCCGGGCACAATGTCCAGGTCCTGCGCAGCCTTGGCAATGTGCGTCGCGGCCTTCTGGACCTCCTTGGGCAGGCCAAGGGTGCCGCAGAACCTTCAAAGAAAAAAAAATTATTAAATGAGGCTCTAAGGGCGAGTAAAAAGAGTACATGCAATTTTCCTTTTCTTTGTCCCACCTGTGCATGAAGTCCCCGGTGGTGATGATGTCCACGTTGGTGTCATGCGCCTTCAGGATGAGCTTGAAGCAGCGTCCGATCTCCTTCTTGCTCACCGTGCTCACCGCCACGATCTCCTTGAAGGTGCGAGGCACGCCTTCTTGTCTGTCGAAACACAGTCAAACTCAGTGATACAGCAAAATAGCTGGTCACAAGTCACAAGAAATTTTCAAAGCAAACTTCATTATAATCGAGAAGGGTTTTTTTTTTTCATACTTGGAGTTTACTGTAGCAAAGGTCCACTTTACGATATTTAAAGTGTGAAAAAAAGGACCGTACCTGCATGCGATGTACAGGCACGCTGCCGAGATGGCCTCGTTGGACCTCCCCTTGAGGTTCCTGCCGTCGTGGACCATTTTGAAAAGGGTGTTGGTCCTGTCCACGATGGTCCTGGGCAGGTTGAGCCTGTCGCACATGTTGGATATGGTCCTGAAGGCCTGGATGAGCGTGCGGTCGGAGCTGCTGACGTTGCGGCGGTTGGTGTAGAGGGCTTGTCCGTCGGCGCCGAAGGAGGCGCCCCCGCGGGCGGGACCGATGATGGTGGAGAGGTCGCCGCCGC
>JAAUYM010034090.1_pt1 | contig 10675 bp, 12 predicted proteins | sample 7278001 | NCBI WGS metagenome assembly JAAUYM01 (sample SAMN14350224, study PRJNA611818) | marine sediment metagenome | isolation source: surface marine sediment (1.8m) | place: French Polynesia: Moorea | collected 2018-08
AAAAAAAAAACATATTACGCTTTTTTGCGGGAAGAGGACAGAATGAATGGCGTCTTATGCTGCACCCGAAAAATAGAAATGCACTTGGAGTGACTTGTGTCTGGTGAATGGAAGAAACAAAAATGCAACAAGACGACCTCAAAAGCCATGCACTTTACTCCGCGCCTCATTCTTACAACTTGAGGTATGTACGGTACGTACACGTACGCAGCTTCATTTGTCACGTTTCAAACTTACCCAAGTTCAGCATCCTTGATGAACTCCGTGTCGTTCTCAAGTGACCCGTTTGGTGCCTTCACAGACAAACTGAAACAGGAGAAAAGACAAGAAAAGGTGTTATAGTTTTTACTATAATGCCGCCAGTGTCTCATAGGTTGTAGTAATGCTAGGTGGTGTACAGTATGTAACAGGAGGTGACTTAGTACTACGGTAGTAGGTACCTTGAAAGGGCGGTGGTTTGCGACTACTGGAACGAGTGTAAACTGCGAAATGTGGTGATTTGAAGAAAAAAAATGGCTGCACCATGTTATGTCAGCGAGGGTTAAGGTCCCAACGGAAATCTGTTTGATCCACTGCATACACACACACACATCATGAGAAGGAAAAAGAGACAGTTACGGCGCGACAAAAAGCAGCCTCAGAGTAATCATCATTTGATGTTTTATTATATCTCCAGCAACAAAAGTATAGTAGCAGCGTGTTTACTCCAGTACAATGTATGTACTGTGGTAGGAAACGTAGTTTATGTCATGTTGGACGTGGAAAAAAAAGACATTTCCACTATGTATACTACGTACATACATGTGCTACTGAACGGGGCGGCAAATCTAAACCTTCCTGCAACTCTTGCCTTGCCTGCTACTACCAATCGTCTATCTGAGATCCCATCTGTTACGACTCTTCTCCCCTCCCGCTGCCGCGCACGAGCAGCAGCCAAGGATCTCATCTGGCTCTCTCGTTTCCTGTCGGAATCACCGAATACGAAATGATGATCATGCCCGATCAAGGTCGACGTCATCAAACATCAGCGGGTCTCACCATCCAAGTCATCGCATAGTACGAGTAGTACGCATACAGGTAGGTCACTTGACCCCCACCCTGTTCAAAATTACTTTCTTAAAACCCACACTTCACCCACACTTTTTCGTCTAATTGTTCCGCTATGTAAAGGTATTAGTCTGTAATGGTTGGTCATTGTCATCAATGGCAGAGTCCATAGCTCCCTAAAGCAGATGCCAGACCAAAACCGTAACTTGTGTCAAGCAGCAAATGTATGGTATGTAGTCAGGAGAGTGATGGATGGCTCGTGGAATTGGGCACGTGCCGCAAGAGACAGACGAACGTAGTACACACACACAGAAGGAAGAAAAGAAAGCAATGACAAGGTCAGCCTTGTTCTCCTTTTCCAACCCAACAAAAAAAATCGTGTCCGTGGGGAAAGAAAAAAGGGTGGTCGCTTTTCGTATGTCAGTGTTTGCTCTCGTGCAATCCTTCACCATTCTCTCCAAAGATGAGAGAGACCCTCCAGCAACAGAAGGATGCAAGCCAGCATCAATTCCCCCATTCACTGCCGGAAAGAAGAAGGAGGGTCCTAAGCGACCACCGTGTTTGCCTACTAATGGGATGCCTGAATGAAGGATGAAGGCAACTTGTAGCGAACAGATCTTCACAAAAGAATTGGTTCGCTCTCATTTTTTTTTAAAGGGAGGAGGGATGCTTTCAGTGGAGGTGAAAGGGAGGAGAGGGAGAAGGGGAAGAAAGTAGGTCGGGGTCGCGAGTGGCTGTCTGCCTGTCCTTGGCTTGGTGAAAGGGGGGAAGGAGGGGGTGAGTGTCCGTCACCGCCCGCCGACCAACGAACAAGCCGCAGACGAGGGAAGAAGCCCCATCCCGTCGATAAGGCAGGCTCTCTCTCTCGACCCCTTTTGTCTTCTCCTCCTCCTCCCCCCACTCCACATCTTGTCCAAAGTTGTTTGCATGGTGCCAAAAGAGGGACGGGTGAAGATAGAAGGAGAGAGAGGAAGGGAAATCAAGCCAGCCGCTGAAAGAAGCACTCTCCAGATACATATTTATGTTCTCAGCTTCCAACCAACCTCACAACTCTCTACTACTTCCAACTTATCCCAGGGTCTCTCGAGGGAAGAAAACAAGAAAGTGAGGAGAGGAGAAGGATAACGCCCACTGAGAGAGAGAGGAGAGAGAAGTACGAGTATGTACCTCGTATATGTACAGATTTTTGTCTCTCTCTTTCTCCGGTTCATATGTCAGGTTGAATAACAGGAAACCCCCCAAGAGCGCTTGTAGAGCGCTTGTAGAGCTTTATGTTACTCTCGTGCTTGTACCTAGTACTAGAAAGCAGCACGCCCTGCGCTTTCCACGAAAGTCATTCATTCTTTCTTCCGTCGGAAAACGAGAGGCGCTTCCTTCCTCTTCTCCCTCCCCCTTTGCGTCCCATTGGCGTCGGCTTCTCCATTCTCCCCCAAGACTTTTGGAGCATGCAAGAAGGGGGGGAGGGGAGGAAGAGAGGAGGAGGAGGAGGGAAGGGAGGAGAGCGAAGGAAGAACGAGGAGCAAGTAATGGAGAGACGCTTCCTTCCTTCCTCCGCTTCCACTGCCCATGACAGTCGAGTTGCCCCCTCCCCCTTTCCCCCCCTCCCGTTGCAGATAATTGATGGCATTGTGCGCCCAGCGTAGCAGGTTGGGAATGGATGATGCGCTGGTGGTGCAGGGGTCTGGGCCCATCTGAGCCCGTGATCCACTTTCGTGTCCTGACTTTCTCTGTCTGGATGAATGTCTTGCACTACGGTACAAGGTAGACTCGGAGGTGGCGGAGGGCAATGAGAAGATCCTTTCTTCTTTCTTCTTTTTGCCATTCTCGCTGAATGTAAGTAGGTAGCGTATTTACGTACTGTATAGCAAAGCAGACATTAATTTGAAGCAAACTACATATCCTGCCGGCTATGAGAGGCAACGCACTACCACTACCATCCTGTTTGATGCAAGTTTGTGCACAAAGTCTTTGAGCCACCTATTTGGCAAAAAGTTTCGTTTCTGCTCAAAAGGACGCCGAATTCCTCCTACCACCCCACAATCTTGCTACTGTACGGATGTGTTATTGTGCAGGACGAAGAAGAGCCTGAACAGTGGCGGTTGTTGTTGTGTCCAAGAAGTTTCCAATACAATCTGTTGGAGATTGATAGAAAGCTGAAAGTTCCAAACTGGACATCCGTTCGTCCAACGTCCTTCCTTCTCTCTTTCCTTTTGAAAGGAAGAAGACGGACGCATGACTTGTAGTGGTATAGAAGAGCGTAACCAATGCGTCTGGTTGAATCTAAATTTCAACACTTGCATTGCTTGCGCCATTGTTCCACCTTCAATACACGGTAAGGCTGCCTGCCTGTAAATGTCATTTAGATAAAGAGATTATTTGGTCCAAAGATGAAGGAGAGAGAGAGGAAGGGGGCCATAATGAAGAGAGAGAGCCGTCGTCAGGCGTGAAAGGGAATTAATTAATGCCCTCCGGGGTGAGGGGGAGAGAAAGAAAAGAGAGAACGACTGCAGCGGTAGCAGAGACGAGGAGAAAGGGGCTCTTTCCACTCCTCCTCCATTCCGCTCTGTCTGATCCCGCCTGAATCCTCCAAATGGCACCATAAATGCCATCATTGGGATTAACCTTCGCGGAAAAAGGACCAAAGTGGGTTAGAGAGAGAGAGAGAAAGAGATGAAATAAAGGAACTGCAGACGCAGCAAAGTGGCATTCCTGTTTTATGCATCCTTTTCAACAGGCTTCCTTTATCGGGTAGTCTTGGCCGTGCACAATTTGTGGCAATTCCAGGTAGATTTTTTTTTTCAGTACGGAATGTTGGCAACTTTACACATACTTTTGGAAGCAAATTCGTGTAAAGGATGCAGAAGATCTATATTGTTTTACGAAACTATTCTGAAGAGCTACCTACTGTACCTGCTCAGTACACAGGAATATTTTTTTGTTTTGTAGATGCAGAAAGACATTAAGACAAGCAAGCACAGATGTTGGTCCGTTCCACGTAGCGGCGGGCGCAGAATTAGATCGCTATCTCCATCTGGGACTGACATATCGAATACAGTATATGTTGGAAGTTCGGTGAAAAGAAAGAGGGACTTAAGGAAAGTTTACTAGAAGTGAAGGGCGCCTCTCAGCCCGCTGCTTTCACCGTCTAAGTCGGTCACATCTCTCTCTCCCTCTCTCGTACGAACGTGATTTACTATTAATAGTCTATTTTCCAAGTTGGAAAGGTACTTACTACTAGGTACACGGCACCACCCACCGCGTAAAAGGCATCGTTGAAGACAAAAGAATAGCGAAGCACATGAACCCTAAATTTTTTAACAGTTCTCCACTTAAGAGGCGTCCTTATCAACAAGTCCCCGAAGCAACCACAACTGCTTTTCCCGCACGCTTTTTGTGATCCAGGCAGAAAGCAGAATCCTCTTCCACCTCCTCCTGTCGATGCTTTAGAATATGCCTCAGCCTCAGCTTCTGTCTCTGCGCCTCATGCCTCCGGTTCTGGAAGCCTCGCCTTAATGAATATCGGCAGGAGAACCGACATTGATTATTGGCTTTCTCTCTCTCTCTCTCTCGACCCATTTTGTGCAGCAGCGAACAGAGCAGCATGGAGGAAGGAGGATCGCCTGACTTTACACACACACACACACATGTGGGCGTGTTACAAGGCACGCTTAGTGTAGTAGTGCGGAGGAAATAGAGAGAAAGAGAACCACTTTTATGTTGCTCTTTTTCTCTCTTGCCAGGTAAAAAAGAAGAAGAGTGAACATCGTTTCACACCGATGAGCAGCAGGACCATGATGATGACGATGACAATGAAACCAACTTGAAAGTGGAAAAAATTATGTGTGCCTCCATTACCTCTAATGATTTAATGGCATTTGGTTATTTTTGAAGTTGTGGGTATTGTGACGAAGGAAAGACTGTGAAGAAAAAACCAGCCACCAGTCGTGGAGTGAAAAGCGATAATTCCCCCCTCAAAAAAATTAACAGAGCGACAAAAGTAGTACCAGTATACCGTACTGTAGTTGATTGAGTGTCGTGCGAGTCACAGGCCACTGTGGTATATTGTTTATGCACCAAAGTAGTTCTGGTAGCGCAACTTACTACATACTGGAAAACAGAAACGGATGGGTGGGCAGCAGCTTGAGCCTCTCCTCTCCACCCTTGAAAAATGGGCGGAGGGGAATGGAGAATTGGATTAATGGACGCGTGATGGGCTAGCAGGGGAGAAGGAGGAGTGAGCGAGGCAGACCTCTCGGGAGGGGGAACAACTCTCTCTCTTCTCATCCCCCTCCTCTGTTTCTCTCAGTCTTCAGGAGCAAAAATAGGACAGGCCTCCTTCCTTCCTCCTCTTTTCCTCCCCATTACGGGCATTACCACAATGCGCTTCGCTGCACGGAGCTCCTTGCTTGCTTGCTTGCTTTACTCTCGCTTCCTCCTCCTCCTCCTTCTCTTCTTCCTCGGTCCACCAGCCAGAAGCGGCGGCCGCGCCTCACGCCATCTTGACATCAGAACCTTCACGTGTCACAAAGGGGGGAAGTGGAAGAAGGAAGGAAGAGGGGGGGCAAGAATGGCAGTGACGTCGGTGACCGACCGTCGCCAAAAAAACGACTCTTTTTTAGATGTACTGTACTGCAGTTAGGTGGCTGTGGTTGATGTAGCCACGTGTTAGATCACCTCTCCCTGTGTGTGAGATGTCCTTGATTCACGGAATGATTCTCTACCTCTCCATCTCCTGCTACTCCTAGGAAGTTGAAATTGCAGGTGAGGCCTGACACGAATGAGATATGAGAGTGCGCGCAGGTAGTAATAGTGCGTGTGAGCAGTTTTTACGAGCTCGCAGAGTTGGCCGAGGAGTTGATTTACAGCTTCTCCCCTTCTCCCTTTCACCCCCTCCGCCCCTCCCTCCCAGATTAAACTGCAGATATAGAAATCTCATAAGGCCTGAATGCTCTCTTTCTCTGGCCTCCCCCCTTCCCTTATCCCTCCCCCTCCCTCTCTTTCTACTACTACGTACGTACTTCGGCGTGTTTACTTTGAATTTCCGCCTTGAAAGTTCTCCCTCCCCCCTCCCCCCTCTAGGCAAACAGCGTCTTTATTAAAACGATTTTCCCCACCCCCTCTCCCTTCGATCCTTCTCCTTTGAAAAAAAAAGCACAATGAGCTCACCCACACAACTTTTCGCTTTGTAGTAGTACTACACGATCATTAATTTATTCTTCAAAGAAAAGTTTTCGCCAATAAATGCACCAAGATCAAATCCATCATTCTAGGTACACACGGCTAGAAAAGTTTTCCTGCATTTTCCGCCAAGTTCGCTACGACCACAGGTAAAAGGGGGAAACCGACCTCATTCATCAAATAACATGGTAAAAGGCCTTCCAGCAGCAGGAAGAAGGCCTTAATGCAGGTCAAAAAAATCCGGGAGTGACCCCTCTTCCTCGCTGACTGCACTCACCCCCTCTTGTGTCGCTTGTAGTTTCTCAGCCTCCCGAACATGCCCCTCCATTTCTCCTGCTGTGACATCTCCAGCCTTCCCGTCATCCGTGCGCCGGGCGAGGTGGCCCCGCGGTGTCCGCGGCCACCGAAGGGAAGGGAGGGGAGTGAGGGAGGGAGAGAGGGAGAGTGGGCAGAGATGGACGAGAAGGACGACGAGGAGGAGGGTCGATGGGGCAATTGACGCCCTCCCCCGATTGGAAAACACTAGCTCTCTTCTCTCTCTCTTTTTTCTCTTTTACCCTGCTCTCTCTCTCTGTCGATCCACGGCTTTCAATTAAGTGGTTGTGCCGCAGGAAGGAGGAGGAGGTTGAGGTCGGTGTCCGCTTTCCTCTCTCTCTCTCTCCTCCTTCTAGTAGTGCTGCTGGGAATCCGACCTCTCTCAACCGAGAGACAGGAGAGATAGATAGATGGTGGTGGTGGTGGTGCTGGCGGCGGCGGAGGTGAAGCTTCTTTTCTCTTGCTTGCTATGTATTATCATTACATGTTCGATGATGCCTGGGCTGCCAATCGTCGCCCTTAATGCTGCTGGGGCGAAAGGAGCCGAAGGTGCTTTGGACGATGCTGCTTCTTCTCCCAGTCTAAAAGCAAATGCGAGGAAAAACCCTGTGGCACTCGGATTTCTTTTGAGAGTCCAAACTCAAGGCCTTGGAGAGAGAGAGAGGGGAAGGAAGGAAAGAGCTCTTCTTTCCCTTGAAAGTCCCCGTGAGTTTTTTTTTAGCGTGCTCGGGCCGACTGCGGCCGAAGACACAAACAACCGGAGAGTCGGGAACGGAAGGCGGAAGAGACTCTTCTTATCACCTGCTTCTGTTCTCTCTGCCTGTCCCCCCCTCCTCCTTTTCCTTCTTTTTCCCTACTCCTTCCTTCACCGCGGCGACGAACCAACACTTCCTGTCTGCCGGACAAAAGTGCGATGTGACAGTACGCGGAGTGGGTGGGAGTTCCTCTTCCTCCGTCTCCGCTCCACCTCCTCCTCCCGGGTGATGACGACGACGACGACGAAGAAGAAGAAGAAGGCGACGACCAAGTTTCGGTCGCGTCACCGTATGTTCAGATTACCCTTCCTCCTCCTCGTCCTTGCTCTCTCTTTCTGTGTCGCGTCCGCCGTTCGTTCGTTCGTTCGTTCGTTCGACGATGGAGATGGAGGGACAGAGAGAAAAAGAGAGCCCGCCTCTTCTCTGGCCGCGCTGTAGGGGGGAGCGAGCGAAACTGAACACAAGGGGGAAGGAAAGAACCGAGGAGGATGGAGAAGGAGGAGAAGGAGGCGAAGATGCGAGGCACCACCAACGACGGCGACGGCGACGGGGACTTTTTTTCCTTCTTGCGCTGTCGCTCGACTCCGCGCAGTGCCTTTCTGTCTCTCTCTCTCTCTCCCTCTCGTATCTTCGACATCGAGGCCGCCGCCGCCGCCGCCGCCGCCGCCGCCGCCGCCGCCGCCGCCGCCGCCACCGCCGCCGCCGCCTGCCCCCACCCTCCCTCAGCGTGCAGGAAGCGTCCTACTCCGTAACCCCCCCCTCTCACACACTCATACTCACATGAGGAGGAGGAGGAAGTAAGGGGGGCGATTCTGGATGAAGGCTGAATCAGCAGCGCAAATGCAAGAAAGAGGGAGAGAGAGAAAAAAAGGCGCCACAAGCAGCAGAAGAAGAAACACCGGAGCTTGTGCTCTCTCTCTCTTTCTCCTTCTGCTGGCGGCGGCGGCGCTCACCACTGCTAACTTGCTTTCCACGTTCTGAGGACGGTACTGGGCAGGGGGGGTGGGGGGTGGGTAAGAAGGATGGGTGCGCTAGAAAGGAGGGGGAGGAAAGCAAGAGAAGTCGCCACAGAAACAGCGGAAGGAGAGAGCGAGCCAGAGAGCGAGCGTGGGTGAGTGAGTGTACTACAAAATGAAACGCGCCTCCTTGGAAAGTCATTGCTGGTTGTTGCTGCTGCATCTTTCCTTCCTTCTCTCTCTCTCTCTCTCTCCAGGCCTTCTTCTTCTTCCATCTCCCCCGCAACGCCTTCCTCTCTGGATTCATCCTCCTCAGTTCCCCCGTAGCCTCTTCTTTTTTTTTCGAACTGAGCATGCGGCATGGCGTGGGGGGTAGAGAGAAGAGGGCCTAGAGCGTGTAATGATTGCGGTGCAGTTTCTTTTCTCCTCTACCAACACAGTACAATGAATGGAATTGAACACACCATTTTTTCCCGACTTTTCGCCGACTCGCGCTAAAGTCAAAGCGCAGAGAAAGTAAAAGAAGGAGGAGGCAGAACGAAAAAAAAAATTAACTCTCTCAACTTTTTTTGTGCCTAATCTCTTTTGGAGGCAGAGAAGGGCGAGAAAACGCACCTTTTTTTTGCCCCTGAGAGATGCTGACGCCTCTTCTGCAGACGTCGGCGGAGACTTATCAAAGGCGGAGAGAAAGAAGTGGAGTGGGAGGAGGACGAGGAGGAGGGAAAAATGCATAGTGGCGATTCTTCCTCTCTAGCTCTCCTTCTTCTCTGCTGCTACTCTCGGCCTCTCACTGTGTGTGTGGGTGTGTGGGTGTGGGTGTCTGAAAGTGCTCTGGGGTGGAAACAGGAAAGGAAAAGATGGGTGCTGCACGATCAAAGCTTGGCCTACTTTGACGAAGGAAGGAAGGGGGAGAGGGGAAATGGGAGGAGGTCTCTGTGCCCCTGCGGTCTCGTCCGCACTCTGGAGCGTCAATTTCTAGAGTGGATAAGAACTGCGGGGGGGAAGCTCCTTTCATGTCGATTTTTGAACACGCACACATGGGCACACACTCAGGGCGGGGGAGAGGGATTGACGTTTCTCCAAGTAGGAGACAAAAAATTGCCAAAGTTTCAAATTCGCGACAACGAAAATTACAGGAATTTTTAAAGAAGAATATTGCAATGTATTTACCTGGTAAAATTGACCACACTAACATTTACCGGTACCAACTGTCGACAGTCACCAGAGGCTACTTAGAAGTCGCCAGAACGTTTTTAATTTCGACAGTTTGGCAAATTTCACCAAGTGTGGCAACACCGGAACATCATAATGGAAAAGAAGACAGAGATCGGAAAGAGGCTGTTGATTATAGTACATAGGTACGTACGTATTGTACGTAGTACACTAGAGTGTGCGGCCTTGCTGTTGCCTCCTGCAAGTCATGCGAACGAACCCTTTCATTTTGTCTGACCCAGGTGGAAAGTTAATCTCCATCAAAAAGCTCTCGCTCATTTGGTGCCAGCGCAAAAAAAATCTGTTTTTCAAAGAAGGTAGTTTTCAACGGTCGTGCAAGCTTTCATTTTTTTTTCTTTTAAACTCTTCTTCCCACATATAATGTACAAAGTAGGGCATATCTTTCGTTTTAGAACCACCCGGATATCGGTTTTTTAATCAAAAACCGGTGTAGATTGGAAACTTTTTAGTAAATGCTTACAATTCGGTCATGTTTGATCCATAAATGTGCTTTTTTTTTTAGCTTCCCCCCTTCCACGGCTTATGTACAGTATACCAAACATCAAAGCAACTTTTTTCTGCTACCTCCTGCACATAAACTTTTAAGACAGTATTTTTAATTTCACGTTTGTCACCGTTTTTAAAATTTTGTTAATAACATTGTGTGAGGACACCTTCATTGGATAGTGTGATTATTATTTTTATAAAGGGCCCAAAGCCGGAAAGAGCGCCTAAACACCATCCACTTCAAAACGCCAAGCTCATTTTTTTGGGTTGCCAGGAACACCGAGGCACAATCCGGTCAGTTATGTCCAGGTTGGGCTTGGTTTGGCCTGGCCTACCCGAGCCCTGATCAAGTTAGCTCAGTGCACTGAGCTAACTTGGTCTCAGGAACTTGGATTGGACCATGGTCAAATCCCTCATAAGGGAAGGAACCCGACCAGACACCCATTTCTAAAAAAAATGCCCAAAACGTGCGAAAATTGTGCGGGAAAATGGCTAGTTTGTACACACAAACTGGACACCTTTACATTATAAATCGTCACGCTAAATTCGTTAGCATTTTCGTTTTCCGTTACTACCAACTATCACGGCGTTCGCATAAAAGGGGCATAAAAGGAGCATTCTAACAGCCACCGCTGCTGTGTGCCCAATAAATGTCCAGTTTGTGCGAGTACAAAAAGTCGTGCCTGAAAAATGTCTGGTTTGTGG
>JAAUYM010050660.1_pt1 | contig 10671 bp, 15 predicted proteins | sample 7278001 | NCBI WGS metagenome assembly JAAUYM01 (sample SAMN14350224, study PRJNA611818) | marine sediment metagenome | isolation source: surface marine sediment (1.8m) | place: French Polynesia: Moorea | collected 2018-08
CCCCTTACGGTGCCATTATTATGACCATCATGCCAGGTTGCCCGCAGCGGCAACAGCAACGTCGACGATGGCCGGGGGAAAGGGGGAGGGGGCAAGGAAGAGGAGGGAAAAATATCTCGTCGGATTAGAGTTGGGCACGAGCCAGATTTTCTTAACCTCGAGCCGAGCCGAGCTACAGAAAAATGAGCTTGGGCCAATAAGTTGCAAAGCTAAAATTTGAGCTTGCGTAGCAAACTCAATTCAACACAGGTTATAGAGATGAATTGCAACCTCAACTCATGTAGACTGTCTTTAAAAATTAGCAAGATTTTGACGCTCGGAAGTTGGCGCCTTGAGCCAGATTTTGTTGGCTCGAACCGAGTTCGGGACGAGCTGACTCTCACGCTCACTCCTACGTCGGTGGAATTTCCTGTTGCTTTTCTACGCAACGCCATTCTCTCTCACTCTTTTTTTTTTAACGTGGAAAAAAATGTGGGAAAACGCAAAACAAGTTGTGCCCTATCTCCCATATCTCACGCACATGTTTAATTTTTCTCTCTCCTTTTTTTTGTCACCTCCCACGCGCGGAGATCTGCGAAACAAGAAGAGGGGAGGGAAGGAAGGGAAGGGAAGGAGCAATGATCTCTGTGTCAGCAACGTGGGTGGGAGTCGCACGTAAAAGTGTCGTTTGAATTTAAAAAAAAAATTCAGATAAGGTCAAAATCTAATTTTTTATCCGGACTTTTCCCACGTGAAGGTTCATGGCCGGTAGGTTTGCTGTAGTAGCGTCGCATCCGGTGAACAGGGCAGGGGAAATATTAAGGTAGTAGACGCCCCTCCGCTACAGTAAACTCTGCTGCTGCATCCTCTGTGTGGTGTACCATAGGTTGCTTGTGTAATTACCAAATTAAATTACACTTTCTTCATAATCTCCACTAAGTTTAAAAAGTAAGAAGAAGAAAAAACTTTTTGTTGTGAAAATCTTTTTCCAGCTGCTAGTAGACTTTACTGTACTCGGAAAGTTCTTTCTACTGTATTTGGACTAGAGGAGAGAGACGAGCAGACTGTTTCGTAATCGCACGTGGTCGTTGGTTGGTTGGAGGTTGGAACTGGGAGAGAGGGGAGGAAGAGAAGAGGGGCAACACTTTTTTTTTATGGTGGTGCAGGTTGCTTCTTGAACCGAAAAGAGGAAGGAGGGGCTCAGGGCTCAGGTGAACAAAAGTCGCACCATCAGCCAGCTGATTACATAGTTTGGAAGAGAGGAAGGAAGAGCTTCTTTTGGACACAACGTGCATTGTTTCTAGTGTAAAAGAAGAAGAAGAGAGGAGGGGAGGCTATGAGTAAGAGTCCATTTCGTCAGTTGGAAGCTGGCTCTTGAAGTGTTCGTAACAGTGAAAAAAGAAAAAAAATACTGATTCCAAATTTCTCTCTCTCTCTCTCTCTCTTTTTTTTTTTTGGCTGGCACAGCCTGCTCCCACGTGGATGACCTCGCCAGCCGCCAGCCGCCATGAGCCGCAGCAACAACAGCAACAGTAGCGGTGGCAACGGCAGCAGCAGCGGCCACCAGCAGCAGCAACAGCAACAGCAGCACCCGGACCCCCGATTCGCGGTGGAGGGGTCGATGATGTCGTCCCTCTCCGACCTGATGGAGACCGAGTTCAGCTTCTCCTCCACTGGGGGCTCCAACGTGGCTCACAACAGGCTCAGCGGCGGACAGAGGGAGGAGGCCACGGCGGCGGCGGCGGCGGCGGCGGCGGCGGCGGCGGGGGGAGGATTGGACGTGGGCGCTGCCGCCGCCAACAGCAGCACGAACGACGACAGCGTGTTCGGGAGGCCCTCTTCCCCCAGCGCCATGAGCGCCCGCAGCATGGACTCCGCGGACTCGTGCCACTCCATGGAGGCGGAGAAGAAGGGTCGCCTGGAGGTGAGCGTGCGCCCGGCCAGGTACCAGCGCTCAAACTCCAACGTGTCCAACTCCGCGGCGACCTCCGCCGGCGGCGGCCAGACGCAGATGCAGATCTACCGGATGGACTCGCGGCCGCGCGGCATGGCTCTCATCGTGGAGATAGAGGAGTACGACAACGACGTGCAGGAGAGGAGGGTCGGGTCGCAGGTCTGTTTGCCCACATTCTGAAAGAGAACTGGGTTTTTTTTTTGAGGGGGTGGGGGTGAACCAAATTAATTATTTCTTTTTTTTCACCAGTACGACGTGGACAACCTGACGAGGCTCTTCCAGCAGATGTTCTTCAAGGTTGAGACTCACAGGAACCTGAAGAAGCGGGACTTTGACCGAATCCTCTACGAGTTTTCAATCAGAGAAGGTTGGTGGTGTGCCAGCATGGCTGGACAAACAAAATCAAACGGCAGATTTTTTTTTGTTCTCCTCCACGCAGAGCACAAGAACGCGAACATGATGGTCCTGGCGGTGCTGAGCCACGGGCGTGACGGCCACGTCTACACCTCAGACGGGCTGGTCATCGCCACCGAGAGCATCTACGAGAAGTTTAACAACAACAACTGTCCGCTCCTCAAGGGAAAGCCAAAGTTCTTCATCATCCAGGTGAGAATGGATGATTTCGGAGCCAACCACCCCAAACCCAGAGTTTGAATTCCTCTGCCCCTTCCCCCTCCTAGGCGTGTCGAGGCGACGAGACGGACACCGGGCACATGAGCGCGGAGGAGGAAGGGGCGGAGAGGCCCACGGCGCGGAAGAGGCGCGCCCCGGGCGCCGGCGGGATGGACGCGGACACCATCCCCTTCAACGATCGCTTCGGGGAGATGAACAAGGCCCGCCCCACCTGGGAGGACATGGTCATCGCCTACAGCACCATCCCGGGATACGCGTCCATGAGGGACCACGAGAAAGGTGAGAAAGGACCTTCAGGGTGCACTTAGGGTGTAGGTACGTGCTTGCAGCATACACACACGTGGCCAGGGATACTCAGAATGTTCCTGACGTTAGCCAGGGCCACTCAGAATGTCCCTACTAGACTGGATGTAACAATGTGCGTACGTAGTACATACTAGACTGGATAGAAGTGAACGAAGAGATTGTCGTAGTAGCGGCCCTTGAAGATTTCCTCTCGCCCATGGGGAATCTTGGCGCTTTCGTACCACACGAGGTCCCCCGCCTCCATGGTCATCGTGCGGGGCGTCCCCAGGTGGTCCAGGAAGGCGATGGGCCACGGATGCCCGTCCACGTCCTGGGCAACGTTGATGATGGCGCTGATAATTTTGACTCCTGCACAGACACACGCACACAAACAAAAAATATGAAGACCAATTTCAACTATTCTATCCCCAGACCCACCCGAAAAAAAAAGTCCTTACCGTCCGAATCTACGTGCGCTCCGATTCTCCCTCCCTTGAGGTACCTCCTGAATCCGTAGACGTTGTTGAGCCTGAGCCTGACCCCCGGGCCGGCCCACTTCTCCGCCAGGGGCTTTAGGGCCGTCCCAATCTGCATCTGGGCCGTTAGGTCGATCTGGCTGAGCAGCATGGTCGACCGGTTGCGGAGGGAGCACTCGTGGCCGTCGTCGTGGATTTCGTCGTAGTTGAAGGTGCCGATGTCGCCCTCCTCGTAGGGCTCCTCCGCCCAGACACACCTGGCGTGCATCCGCAGGATCTTCTCCCAGAGCGCGGGTGGAACCTTGTCCTTCTGGAACCCGTGGTCGGTGTATATCCGGAGATTGCCCCTTAACAGAACAGACAGACAACAATCGGGTTTCTCTCGTCACCGGTCACTCCAGGATTGGGAGAGCGCTGCTCATGTACTAGTACAGTACTACTTTGAGACCTGAGTGACTCGTGCGCCGACGCCGCCATCACCCTGTTGACGATGTAGTTCTCCCTGACGTCGGAGCGCCACCCTTCCCGCAGGTCGCAGATGTTGATCCTGTAGCCAAGCAGGCTCTCCATGGTGTCGTCCGCCCCTCCCAGGAAGCGCACGATTCTGCCAGGCAGAGCAAGATTGAGATTCAGAATCCAACTTTATTTGACGCTTGCTTTCTCTCCGCACTGGTGCATGGCAGTCTGCGCAGTGGCCTCCACCTCCCTGAAGAGCCTCCTGCAGGTGACCCTGCACCGTGCCGCCATCCTGGCCGCCAGGTAGATGTCCATCGACATCCCGCCTCCATCCTCAGGGGTGACGCTGAGAAAAAAAATCGAGTAAAATGTGGGGGTAGGGGAGGAAGGGAAGACATTTTTTTTAATCCAGGAAGATCTGTATCCCTTTGCCTCACCCGAAGCAATCCCCGCGCTTGGCACGGTGGGGGCAGTCCAGGTCCTCGTCCTCGCACAACGCCACCTCTTCTTCCCCGTCTCCGTCGTCCGCTGCTCCCAGGGCGCAGGGAGACAGAAGGAGCAACAAGACGCTCAACGGCAAATACAGCATCATGCTTCTAAGCACTGATGCTGCCTACAATGGACGAAAAAAAACCCCGCACCTGATTTCTCACTTGTTCTCCTCCTCTCCCAGATGTTGAAGACTATCAGTTTTTGTCACAGATCCACAATGTCAAACTCCTACTCTTTTAATACGTATTTATCTGCCTTAAGTTTATATCGACGTCCGTTACATGTTATTACCCCCCCTCCCTACATATATCCGCAGGCACCTGGTTTATCCAGAGCATGGTGGAGGTGTTCATGAACCACGCGTGCGACCTCGAGCTGATCGACCTGCTCCGCATGACCTCCGAGTACCTCAGCCGCTTCACCAACGAGTTCCAGGAGAAGCAGACGTGCAACGTGGAGATGCGGCACCTCTACAAGCGGATCTACTTCAACCCCGGGCTGCCCCTGTCGCACCCCCAGTCGGCGGGGGGAGGGTCGCCCAAGACCGGGTTGAGGAGGAGCAGGTCGACGCCTCCGGCCAGTCCACGGAGGAAGAGGGGAGAGGAGGCCGGAGACGGGGACATGGAGTGAGTCACGCGCGCGGGCCTGATAGAAACCACGATCTGTGACTGCGAAACGATAAAACTCGGCCTAAGGATCTCATGAGATGAGGAAGCTTTCGTGCTCACACCCCCACACCGATGTGATTTGACATTATGTGATGCAGGTAATCAATCACGAGAGCTTAAAAAGTTACCAGGAGCAGAAAAAAGTAACTTTTTCACTGAGGCTCCATCCACCAAGATGAAATTTTTGTTGCTCATTATACGTACGTATACGATTTTTCAATTTTTATGTAGAATCAATATTTTTAAGGCCCAAGTGCAAATGAATTTTTGTTTGGAAGGAGACTCTGCAAAGGAAAGAGATTAAGATATACTGCTTGTACAACTACCCACGTTACGAAGACTGAGATGAAATAAAAATCCACAGTAGCCACACGCTGTTTTAATCACAGGTGATTTGGAGAGCACTTGTCATCAACTAATTTATCTGGTTTTTTTCCTACTACATCCGGGCTTCAACATCGACGACTTGTATCACTAGTAGGATTAGTCTTCCTCGTCGTCGCTGTCACGGTACACAGCCCTGCCGGCGCCACCCACGGCGACGGCGGAGGAGGCGGAAACGGCCTTGCTCAGGCCGGTGCCGGCCTTGCTCCGACTCTGCTCTGTCCTTTCCCCGCGTGGCTTCTCCAGACTCTTCTCCCACTCCTTCCTGAACATGGTGTAGAGGCGCATGGCTGCCTGAGCGTCTTGGACGGAGCTGTGCTCGCCCTCCTGCACCGAGACCCCGACCATCCTGGCGGTCAGGTTCTTCAGGCTGGGCGTGCGTCCTCCGAAGGCGGACCTGAACGGCTTGTACGCCGACGTGTCCCTGGTCATCTTGCGTGGGTGGTCAAGGAATAGCACCTTCAGGTCGTGCTTAAGCGCGTGGCCGACCAGAAGGCGGCCCTGCAGCAGATCCGAGACCTCCTTCTGCACCTCCTTGAAGGGAGCACCTGCCAGCCAACGTTGTAAAGGCTAAATCAATCACACGCGCAAAATGTTACAAGTGAAAGGTGCCTCCTTTTCTACGTACCTTTCTCAATGTCCTGTGGCCTGATGCCGCTGACCCTGGTGCGATAGTCGGTCACCTTCTCAGAAGGCTGCACAAACTTGTCGTAGAGACAGTGGCCGAAGTGGTTGACGACAGAGACGCGAGCCAGGATGCTCTCGGCACCGCCGCGACCCACGCCCACCATCTCACAGTCCATCGCAACAACCTTCGTCACTCTGAAGAAGAAGAGAGAAAAAAAAATCACATACAGACAATAGAGAGATATCCAGCACATTTTTTTTTCTTTTTTTTTTAGTAGGTGACTTTCTTTCCATAGTACTTACCCAGAAAAGGCTTTCTCTTTGACTAGTCCGTCGCCACCACTACTACAACTTTCGGGTCCCGTCTTCCCCTTCCTTCCGTTGGTGGGCTCCTCGTCCTTGCGGTGAAGAGCGGCTCGGTCCTCCGGGTCCAGGAGCAGCTCGTCGACGTCGTCGAACCAGATGTCGGGGGCGGCCTTCCCCTCTTTTTGCCCCTCCGGCGACGCCCTGTTCTTCAGAGGTCTCTTCCTGGCCGGATAACGACCGGACGTCCTCGGCGCAATCTCCGACATCAGCCTCTTCCAGTTGCTGGAGAGCTCTCCGCCCGAAGAAGGGAGCCTGGTGGCCGTCGCCTTCTCCTTTTTCTTCTTCGACCTCCTCCTTCTCTTTCTCTTCACAGGAGAATTTCCCGCGAGAACACCACTGTCTTTTTTCATCTTTTTAGCTGGCACACTCTTCGAGGCCACTTTGGCACTTGGCCTCTTTTTGGCAACCTTGTCCTGTCTCGGGGCCATTGTTGCGCCTCTTATTCCTCCTTCTCGCCCTGCAGCTCCCTCGCCGCCTTCTCCTTCTTGTTCTTCTCGTCTTCGTCGGAGAGGTACTGGAGGAAGTCGTTGATGCCGCTGAACTCGGTCCTCCCCTGAGGCGGGTTGTTCTTCGGGATCACCGGCAAGATGCTCCCGGCCTTCTGCCTGAAGTCCTTGAGGTCCTCGGCTCCGCTCAACTTCCAGATGGCGAAGAAGAGGGCGGCGCAGCCGGCGACGGCGTACAAGGTCCCGTAGGCGAGGGCCCTGGTGGCCAGCGCGGCGCCGCTCTGATGGAGGCGGGCCTGGTCTTGCTGGAGTCGAGGGACGGACTTGCCGCTTCTGTTGCCGTTGGGGATGGGCTGGCGGTGGTGGCGGTGCTGGCGGTGGTGGTTGTCGCTTCCAGGAACGGCCTCTCCTCCCTTTTCGAGCTCCCCCGTCAGGCCCTGGTCGAAGGCGGACGGGTCTGGAAAAAAGATCCTCCACGACGCAAGGTGAGATTTCGTGAACGAATACGACTGCGACATGGGCGGCGCTCACCGGTCCTCTTCGCTGCTGCGAGTGCGCCACCGAACCCGAAGAGCGCCGCGATTCCGGCGGTGGCGCAGAGGAAGGCGCCGGCGCGAAGGTTGTGGCCCCTGTCCTTTCCTTCCGCTTTCGTAGTGCCGCTCTTGTCGTCGTTGGCTTCCCCGTCCTTTTCCTTCGAGGCCATCCCTCAAGCCGGGGTCAAGCGGGACATCCTTGCCCCCGCGGCCTCTGGTGATGATGACGACGGACACCAACTGGGAGGAGAGGAAGGGACGGAAGACAAAAGTTTTCGGCCACGTGAAAAACTCCTGAGAATTGACTTTGTTTTCTTTCGGTGTTTGATTGTTGTTTTTATTTTGCTCATCATCAGCTGATCAAAATTTGTGGCCAGCTTTGGCGAATTTTTTTTTGCCTTTATAGCTCAAAATAGAGATGAGAATAAAGAAAGAACGCATAAAGACGAGTGTGTGTGACGCGATTGTTTGCATTACTAAATTTAACTTACCTTTCTTCGCTTGTCTTCTTACAAATTCTTTCAATTAAAAAAATACTTGCGCTCCTTCAATCAGCTTTTTAGGTACTTCAGTTTTAATTACTTGGCAACATTTTGGCGGGTCAAAAAATTCCTTGAAGCAACACAGCAGCCTTTTTTTCGGAAGAGATTCCAGGTCTTTTCTTCCAGGTGGCCTTTCTGTCCTCTAGAGCCATGTCGGTGTCCACCGACGACATTGTGTCCGCCTTCGAGGACTTGGGCATCGACCTGGAGGAGCCCAAGGTGGTGGACCTGCTGGCCTCGCTATGCGACATCTACAGAGTCGACGTGGACCGCATCTCCACCGAGGTCATGGCCTTCATGTACAAGCGCAAAATGGGTGCCTCTGCCACCCCCACCGCCACCATCCTGGGTGACTTCGAGAACGAGGTGCTCAAGAAGATAGGCGAGAAGAGGAAGGAGGACGCGGCCAGGGGAATCGTGGACGTCACCAACCTCATCAGCAACCCGGATGAGGACGACATGGACGATGCCACTCTGTTGGTCTACGGGATGAAGACACCCTCGTCGGCGGCCAAGGGAGACAAGAGGCCCAAGGAGGCCCAAGAGGGGAATGAGACGAGGAAGAAGCTCCTTGCCACCGACGGTGGCGGGGTGCCCTTCTCACCGGCGAGTTTCAAGCCTGCGGGGGACACCCCGAACAGCAGGAAGTACCAGTCGAGACCAAATGCGGGAGGAGTTGCAGTCAGGTGAGAGATACACTCGATTTGTGCAAGCACAATTATAGATGGTGGTACTACCCGACGAAACATTTCGCCCAAATAGTCTGCAAAACTTCTAGGAACATAGATTTGTGTTTGGAGACGAAACATTTGGAGTCTCCAAGTAGTCTGCAAACCCTCTAGTACCATAAATTTGTGGTCCTAGAGGGGTTTACTTAAGAGACTCTAAATGTTTCGTTGGGTACTCGAGCTACTACCTACTACTTTCTTATTTCTACCACCAGATTCGGAGAAATTGGTGCGACTTCGTGGAAGACGGGAAAGGAGGCAGAGATCCCCACAAAAGTCCAGATGCAGGAAGGGACCCTGGCCAAGCCCTACCGCTACATGTTTGAAACTCTGCAGAGCAAGGCCGGCAGGCTGGACGAAACCATCTGCAAACTGGGGGAGCTTATTGCCGAAAAGAGGAAGGAGGAGGAGGAGAAGACCCAACTGGGAGAACCAGTGGACTTTTCTCGATCCTGGCCTGACCCCGTATTCTGCCTGGGCAGAATCTGCTGTGACTCCTCCGAGGGAAGGCTCAACACCCAGTCCATTTTGCTCCAGGGCACTCAGGACATTTGTGATGGAAGGTAGGTACTAGAACAATGCATTATTTATACTTGCATGCTTGCTCACAACGTTGCAACTGAGAATACATTTAGTCTCTTTATGCAATGCAAATTTGAATTACTGACTACTTGACAATGTAACTATTTTTAACTGCAGGTGCGTGGCCCTTGACACCTCTCGAGCTGGAGAGTTCTCCCTCTTTCCCGGCCAGGTAGTCCTGGCAGAGGCCTCAAACCCGGCTGGATCCCGTCTGATAGCTACCAGATTTCTCTCTGACGCCTCTCCGCCCCTCCCGTCCAATCCTGACCGCATCTCCTCGGGTGGACCGCCACTCTCCGTCCTTGCCGCAGCCGGACCCTACACTACCTCAGACAACCTTGGCTATGAGCCCCTGCGGGACCTCCTGCGCTACCTTTTGGCCCACAGACCGCACTTGGCAATCCTGGCAGGCCCCTTTGTGGATGTCAGGCATGACCTCATATCTGGCGGAACAGGCACTGATGTCCAGGAGTCATATGATGACACTTTCAAGAGGATAATGAAAATGATAGTGGAGGCTGCAGCTGAATTACCTTCCACGCAGGTAAGAAGAGATTGTTGCATTTGCATTTAGTTTTTCTTAATTGAACTTTGTATGTTCCATCACAGATTGTCTTGGTTTCGTCCATGAGTGATGCGCACCACTTAGACATTTACCCCACCCCACCTTTCTCCTGCTCTGAGATTTCCGACCTCCAGCTGCCTCCTAACATAACTATGGCCCCAGACCCTTGCATCTTCTCTGTCGAGGGCATTGTGTTCGGCACTACCTCCACCGACGTCCTCTTTCACCTGGGTAGAGAAGAGATCTCTGCACCTCCAAGATCCGGAGACAGGCTGAGGAGGTAAACTCGATCATGGGCTGAGGTGTCCACTAAACGTTCATTTGAGATTTCTGTTTCAGGTTGGCCACGCATCTTCTCCAACAGCGCTCCTTTTACCCTCTTTACCCTCCTAACAATGAGATGAACATAGACTTTGAGAAGCTGGAGGCGCACGGACAGATCAATAGACTGCCTCACGTGCTCATTCTGCCAAGCGACTTTCAACACTTCTTTAAGGTAAGTTAGGTACAATAGACCTCCGATATGCCGTAGTGAAGTCAGTGGTCAGGAATGAGTTTAGTACTGTACAGCCAAGTTTTTTTTTAACCAAAGCAGAGGTAGGTTAAAAAGAAAACATTATTTTTGAGTTCGTGCAATTTTTTCTGATAAAAATAAAGGTTTTTTTTTACTATCGTGGGGCTTACTGTAAACCTTACTACGTATAGCTATAGTAGGTCGACTGTACTGTAGCAATTGTGTTAAATGCAATGGTGGTTACAACTTTACAAAAATGTGTTTTTGTGTCTTTTTTTTGCAGGATGTGAACGGTAGCCTCGTCCTGAACCCAAGTCGTCTGGCCCGGAAGGAGGCCGGCGGGTTCTTCGCCCGGTTTCTCATCCGTCCTGCTGAAGCGGACGAGCAGACGTTCACGAAAAGGATCACAGGAGAAGTCGTTCGAATTTGAGGACATTTAAG
>JAAUYM010099559.1_pt1 | contig 10671 bp, 12 predicted proteins | sample 7278001 | NCBI WGS metagenome assembly JAAUYM01 (sample SAMN14350224, study PRJNA611818) | marine sediment metagenome | isolation source: surface marine sediment (1.8m) | place: French Polynesia: Moorea | collected 2018-08
GGAGGAGGAGGAGGAGGAGGAGGAGGAGGAGGAGGAGGAGGAGGAAGAAGGGGAGGGAATCCGACTCCCGCCGCGCCGGCGCCGGTCGGAAAGACTTACACACATACGTACACACGTACACAGCTGCTCCCCCCTCTCGACTCCTCCTGAGATTGTACCCCTCTTCTCCCCCTCTTTCTCCCACTTGGCGTGTGTGTGTGTGTGTGTACACAAGAGGAGGGAAAGAAGTAGGCGAAGCTGCTGAAGATGATAGCAGACCAGGAGGCCCGGCATGCCTTGCTTGGCGTGGTTTGCAGGACAGGCCTCGGGCCCAAAAAGTCGTCAGAGGAGGAGTCCTTCCCCTCAGCTGAGCTTCTGCCGGCGCCGACAACAGCAGCAGCAGCACCCTTTCTGTGTAGATGTACGTAGTACATAGTGTACGTATATAGTAGTACAGTAGACGGAGACAGGATGCTGCTGCTGCTGCTGCTGAGGCTGCTGCTGAGGCTGCTGCGATGTAGTAGGAAGAAGGCCTTGTCTGGAGGGGAGGGGAGGGGAGGGGGAAACTTTTGCGGCGCAGTTATGCCCTTCCGCGCGTGCATGTGCGGAGAACAGGAGCCGGTGGGCAGACATCAACGTGTTGCTGGTCCTGTTTTAGGTGTGTGTGTGTGTGTGTAACTGCTGCTGCTGCTATGTACCTACAGTACATGTAGTACGTACATATATGAGGTGTGCGTGTAGAAGGTTTTCCCTTCCGTAGATGTGGTTTATTAGCTCGGAAGATGTGTGGATTTGATGTGGGCAACGCGAACTGACTGGTTGTTTTCATCCGGGCGAGTGAGGGAGGGAGGGAGGGAGGGGGCGTCTCTTTGAGTTGAAAGCAAGATTATAGGCCACTGTTGGGCCCTCTGCTGCTGCTGCTGCTGCTGCTGCTGCTGCTGCTTCAGCAGCGTTCAAGGAAAAGAAGAGAGCGATAAGACCTTCTACTTCATGAGAGTCTTTTGCGGGGCCATTAGCAACTCTGTTATGTGTTTATCTCCTGCTGCTGTTGCTGATGTGTTTCAGTTTCAATATTTTTTTTTTCTTATCGATGACTACTGCTGCCTGTACCTACGTACACACGTAGTGCGTTCTCCTCTTCGTCTGCTGTCTCCCCCTCTTTCCCACATCTCAAAACTTTCGTCTCAATGGTGCGAGACGCTGCATTGTTTTACTGTACAGATTTTAGCACAACCTACTATGTCCCTCCCACGGAGGAAGGGGACTTCCGATTTCGTGAATCAGAAAAGTTGCTTGCTGTGCGATTGGGAGGATGAATGATCCCGGTACTCTTTCCGAAAGCGCGTAATTAACTCGTGCATAAATGATAAAGGGTAGTGAATCCTCTGTACTGATGCTAGGACGTCGTAGGTACGGAGATCCAGAATGGCCAGGTGGGCTATTTTGCCAATGGTTTTGCTATATATGGCTGTATTAGGCTATGAAATGCATTTACACTTTACGTTTTTTTCAATGCTATGGAGGTTTGGCACCCTTTTTGAATTTCGAGTTATTTACGAACACTGTTTACTGGGTTGGTTAGACTACTTGAGCTTTCTAACGACTTGGCAACCCTGTCTGCTCTCTTATACTAACTCTGAGTCCATGCTTGTGGTTGTGTCATTTGCTGCGTATGTACACTACTAGGTAGTAGCACGCATACTACATAGGTAGTAGGTACCCAACCACCAAGTGAGTGTTAATAAAGCTTCCATTTTTGCTCCGAAAAACCTCCGATTCCATATGCTCCGTGCGGTGCGCTCCTCAATGGCTCCGTAAGTGCGCCGAACCCTTGGTGGTTGGGTATGCACGCTAACCTTGCCACTTGTTACTACCACCTCGCGGAACAAGATGGCAGTTGATAACAATATGTGCAAATTCATCTCCACTACCTCTAGCACTCCTTTCCTCCTTCCTCCGTGTCCATAATATACCACATTTACTTTGTTAAACTTTGGTGACTTTGTTTTAGGGGAATAAACAACAGAATAATAGAACTTTGATTGTATGGGTACACCATTCTTTTCGTCTCCCTCGCTACTTGCACACCACGAGACAAAGTTCTCTTTTTCCCTCCTGCACGCCATGATCATCTTCTTTGCTTTTTTTTTTTCAATTTTCCACCCGAAATTGGGCATTTCTGTCTCTCTGCTGTGAGTGGAGGGGGGGGGGGCGCGAAGGGAGACACAACAGACCGACCGACCACCGATAGTTAGTTGGAAGGAGGATGAACAAACACGCCACTACGGCGACGACGAGGAAGGCGACGCCGTTGATGATGAGCAGTCTCCAAAAAGTCCTCAATTTCAGCAGCAGTGCCAAACGGCGGTGGTGGAAACACATGGAGAGAGAGAGAGAGAGAGAGAGAGAGAGAGAGAGAGAGAGGAGAGAGAGAGAGAGAGAGAATAGGATGGAAACACCTTTTGTTTCTACGAAATTATCCGCGTTTTTTTTTCTCCAGACCGTGTCTACCTTCGTGTCCTCCATGTCGCCGGCAGCGGACGCCATCGCCGACGCCAAGATCGAGATCAAACTGAACTCCATCCCGGAGGGGAAGAACGTGGTATTTATGTGGAGGGGAAAGCCGCTGTTCGTCCGACACCGGACGGAGGAAGAGATCCAGACGGAGCGGTCTGTGGACGTGGCCACCCTCAGGGACCCGGAGAAGGACGAGGAACGGGTCAAGGAGGCGGAGTGGCTCGTCATCATCGGGGTCTGCACACACCTGGGGTGAGTGAGGAGACCATTGAGAGGGCGAACATAACGTAGTACGTAGTGACTTTCCTTTTCTTCCGTCACTTCAGTTGCGTGCCCATCGCCAACGCTGGTCTCTGGGGCGGCTACTACTGCCCGTGCCACGGCTCCCACTACGACTCGTCCGGGCGCATCCGGAAGGGGCCGGCGCCTCTCAACCTGGAGGTGCCGCACTACGAGTTCCCGGAGGAGGGGCTGCTCGTGGTGGGATGAGCAGGGATTTGTTAAAGACAGGAATAGGGATATAACGTGCTGCTTAGTGGAGGGATTGAAAAGTGAAGTGAATATATTGCAATCATGTGCTACGTCGTCAGCGTATTTGTACTAGACTTGCTGCCCTTGCTTATTGCCTTGGGATTACTGCTCGGATGAGAAAGAAATCCTTTAAGCGAGGAAAAAAAGAGCGAAGCGTTATTGGCAAGCAAAAGAAAAAAAGTAGTACATGTGTTTGACAGCAACACGTACTGTATCTCACACGTGAAAAATGGGCATCATTATCCTATGAGCTCAGATCACCTCGTGGTGTGTGCTGTCCGCCGGTTGTATAACCTATAGATTGCTACAAATCCGCCCAAATCAATATGTGCTCTTTTTTGCATCCTGATGTTCTGCTTTATGCGAGTTTAGCCAGGAACGCATCCTCCCTTTCTTCCGCCGACCGATCCGTTTGGCTCTCTTCATCCCTCCCTCCGCTCCATCCCTGGCTCCCCCCCACCCCCCCGTCGTTTCACCGTCCGTCAAAGCGCGCTTTCCCCACCGCCAGAAGAAGTCTCTACCCCGCCCCCCACGTCCAGAGGCAGTCCGCGATCGACTGGCGCCCGCGTCGCGCAGGCAACACGCGATTTCGAAGGAAAAAGAAAAAAAAAAAGAGGGACGTTTTAATTTTCGCCGTCAGGTAAGCAGCAACCGCAGGAACGACGACTTTGAGTGGCGGCGGCCTTGGCAAGCAAACCTCCCGAGATAGAGAGAGAGGGGTTTTTTTTGTGGCAATGAAAGCTTTTATGGACTGGCAAAGAGATTTTCTGTTTATTATATCCTTCGCCGCCACCGCTGCTGCCGCCACCCAACAGTACGCAGCTCTTTTTTTTTTAGAGAGAGAGGGGGGGGGGAGCCAAGGGAGGAAGAAGCTTCAACTTAGATCAACTTTTTAATTCGTAGTTTCTGTGGCACCTCCCTCTCTCTTTCCATCAGAGTGGCGCGGGTGGAGATTGCGAAAGATCAATTTCTCTGTTGTCTCGAACTGCAATTTTAGGGACAAAAGGAAAGCAAGGCTTTCTTAAAACAGTGCTCTGGTCTGACTTCGATTTGGTTTGAACCGAGCAGCTACCTATGTACTACACCCGGCCTTTTCAGAAAACAAAAATTTCCATAGTATGCTGTTTGCTGTAATCGAGGGCTATTGTTTTCACTGTGCAAATATCGCTCCGGAACTCAATTGCTTCGGGCTTCTTTGAGTCTGAGGGTGTCTGTCTTAACTTGCACCGCCAAAGAAATACAGTTCCTCCTCATCCATCTCCCTCCCCCCCGCCCCCCTCCGTCTCAGGCGGGGACTGCCGATTGAAGCACAGGGGAAATCTTGAGGGCCTTGGTAAAACCTCCTTCCCGAAAAAAAAAAGTTTAAAGACGATTTGGAAGCGGCGTGAGAAGAACAAAAGAAGTTTCCGCACACACAAGAGAGAGAGAGAGACGGAAAGAGAGAGAGGGTGGAAAAATGGCGCAGAGAATTTTTTTTTCTCACGCGCACAACGGAGCATTTGTTTTTCCCGGAAAGTAATCTGCAACTCTGTAAGTAGTGCGAGGGGGGGGGAAGGGTTAGGGGAGAGGAGGGGAGGATGTAGTACTGTATATCTCAAGCAGTTCCAAAAAGACTGCTCTCCTCGCAAAAGAAGAAAACTCATTCCGCTACGAGAAAATGAAGCTTGAATTTTTTATGGCACATAGTACATGGACCCACCCACCAGCTTCTAAAGGCTCGCTTGCACCAAGTCAATCTGTGGTGCGCCAAGACTTCGTTAAGAGCTTCCCCCAAGTTCTTCTTCTTCTTTTGTTCAGTTGGCTTAACACTCTTTGGAGACGGCGTCGGCGTTCATCGGTGCGAGGCGGCCTTGAAAGGCCTCCTTTTTTATGTTGGGGGATGGGCTTCACAAATTCTTGGAGAGGGGGAGGAGGAGATAAAAGTAAATAAGGGGCAGAAACTTTGCCTCTTCTTCTCTGTGGGTGGGTGTCTTGTGATTGTAGCACTAGTGGCAGCAGTTGCATGAGGAAAAGCAAGATCTGAAGAAAAGATTGTCTGTACTACTACTACTGCTACTTGCTGCTTTCCTCCTCCCTTCCTCTCCCTCTTGGAACAAAATAAATGATTATCTGAGTGAGAAAGAGGGAGATAGTCCCTTCAGATTGAGGCCAGAATAGGAGGAAGACGAGACTGACATATCTTAGCATTGCCATGATGCACTTTAGTTATAAATTAGTTGCTTTTTTATTTAAGATCCTGGATAGACGCCCCTCGCTGGCAAATTATTTTTTTTTGTAAGGGAAAAAGCGACAATGACGGTGTGACTTTTCTGTGCCTTTGTGTGAGTGTCTTGGACCAAATAAAAATTTAATCCTTGTCATGATCGCGATCTATGATGCAAACAAATGGGAAAAAAATTACCGTCGATTTGGGCAATTCTTGTTCACTTACTGAAAAAAAGCTCTTCTGAGGCATGTAGGAACGGTAATTGTGATTATACTCTGTCTAAAAAGACATGTGACGCACCAAATAATAAAAAGCTTAGAGACTAGTTTGAGATTCAAAGAGTGCATTATTTTTCACAACAAATCTCACGACTTGTCCTTTCCCAACTTTTTTTCCTGCCGCCTTCTGCGCGTGCAAAGGTTTTTGCGTGCCCGCATGCCAAAAGTTGTTCTGAAATTGTTATCTCGTCGGGAGAGGGTGGGGTGAGGACATGATGAATTCCATTCGGCATTTTTTACTTGTTTTGGTGCCAGCCGGCGTTGTCAGCGACAGCAGTCTCTCTACAGAAAAACAGCAAATGCAACAGCGAAAAAAACGTACTAGGTGATAAATTTTCTTGTACTGTAAGCAAGTGTTCACCCATCTCCTCCTGTCCTACACTATGAAAAAGAACAGAAAGCTCATCATTAGCAAGCGAATACTGTGTTACAAGAGCAGGTGCAACACCACCTTTCCCAAAACCCTTTTTGTGCCTCCTATGTCTTCATAGACCACGTAGGTATGTGTCTCTCCATAGACATTCTCTCCCCGTTATTGATTCGTCTCTCTCTCTTCTAGGAAGGAACAGAAAATCCTTCATCATGCCAACCATCATCATCAGGCCCCACACAGAATGGCCAGAGACCACAATCAGGTCCGGAAGCAGCTAATGTTGTTGTTGTGGGCAGCTTTGAATAATATACTTTTTCGGCCCCTCTTTTGCAGCGACGCCAACTCGACCTCCTTTTGGCGGAAGATCGACGATTACTGGTCTCAGACGGTGGAGCAGATGGGACAGAGGCAGAACGAAACAGGTAGGGTGAAGATCGAATAAAGAAAGAGGAGAAAGAGGTTCGAAGAGGAAATCCTCTTGTTTCAGTCTTCTGGACTGCAGTTTCGTCATAAACAGACTCCGTTAAACCATTTCCCCCCCTACTCCCATCCCGTCCCTTCCCCCCCCTCCCCCACATACACACTTTGGCGCAGCGGCAGTTAATTTCACGCCCTGGAAGATCAAACGTCCCTAGTCAGTGTTCAAGTCCTCTTCCTCCCGCCCGGAATGAGGGAATTCCTAGTACATACTACATAGCAGCGCTCGCGCATAACAAAAGCCTCGGTCGAGTCCTTCCTCCTCCTCCTCTTCCTCTTACAGCATCAAATACTTGTTGGATATTTCTGTCCTTTCTTCTCCCACATCTCCCGCGTCTCATATTTCTGTAGCTTCTGCTGCTTTCTCTCTCTCCTTCCTCATGTTTCTCCTCCTCCTCGTGTTCCTCCCCTTAATTCTTCTCATTTCTTCCCTCCCACTCCCTCCTCCCCCCAATCTCCGTCTTCCAAGAATAAACGGCGCTTTTCCACTCGAATTACACAACAAGTAATTTATTTCACTTAGTGGCTCCTTTTATTTTTTTAAGACGCTCTCCATAAGGAAGATCCTTCCAAAAAGCAGACAAATAAATATCTGGCTGCTCATTATAGTTTTCCAATGATGGTTCCTCTCTCCTCAAATCTTCTTTGATCCCACGCTGAGAATTCCTGAGGATATTCCGTCTGGATATATCCTATACTATCCTACACTATACTGTACTACGAAAAGCACTGCCTGGATGGATCCTCTGTTTCCCTTTTTTCCCCCCACCATTTTATTTTTCTTTTCCTGCCCTTTCCAGCCCCTTCTGAGCCCTCCTTCCTTCCTTCCTCCCTTCTTGTTGAATGCATCATCATCTTTCCCGAACTTAAAAGCCGTGAGGAAAAAGGTCATCATCGCTCGCATAAAAGCCAGAGATAAAGGAGGATTCTTCTTTCTTTCTTTCTTTTTCCTTATTCCTCGCGCGTTGCTCTTTTGAAGGCGCCTCCGGGAACGTGAAATATGAAAGAAGAGCTTTTGGTCTCTTTCTTATGTGCTTGGCTTCCTTTGTTTCTGCCTCCGGCGATGGCAATGGGGAGGCCTGGGAGAGAGGCGGAGGGTAGGGGAAGAAGGCCTTCCTCATTCTCACATGCCACAAAAGCAGAGTCAAAGATTTGTTTAACCTGGAGCGGATGCCGGATTTTCTTCTTCTATTATGTATCGAACTTTTTTTCCGACTACAGGAAACTTGAAGCCTGAAATTTTTTCCCATCCGAACATTTTTCTTGATAACTTGAGAGGTGAACGGGGAAGGTAATTAATTATTGGTAAGCAAAGCCACTTTCTGTTTTCCCTCCTCAGGGATTCCCTATCTGCAGTCCCAGTCTCTTCTGTGGGTGCACCAGTGTCTGGCCAGATTTCCCAATCTGACAAAGCACGATGTCGATGACGAAGATTGGGACGACGCCAACTCCACTTCTTCCTCCTCCTCCACCTCCTCCTTCTGCCCGGTGGTGTTCGACAGCTGGAAGTGTTGGCCGGCAGCGGAACCTGGGGAGGTCGTCAGACAGTCGTGCCCGGACTTCCCACATCTGGGATTCAAGTCGTCACGTGAGTCTAATACGTACAGTAGTAGTAAATAAAAAAGCAGTTAATTTCTCACATCTTTAGATATGTCTCCACCAGACAGCCGCTGTCATACTAAATTCGTAACGTTTCTGACTTGACTTGTTAAGTTACTGGAACCCTAAGGTTATACGGTACTATACCTAGTTTGACTGCCATAAGTGTGAAATTTGTTTTGTTCTTCACACAAATGGATGGCAGTTGTGTGCAAGGTTTTTTGGTTTTTTTTCCTCCTCTGCAAAAATGGTCTCACTATGAGGCTGGAAGTTCTAAGACATTTGACTGAAAGGTAGGAAAAATTGGACAGCAAAGACGTCAAGAGTTGTACAAATGAAACCAGCGATCCCACGGGCGAAGAGAAAGCAGCCGGTTACACAAACTACCTAGAAAATGGAAGGGAAGGTCTGTTTGCTTTTTTTCTCATCCTGCTTGAGTCTTGACAGCATTCTCCAACAGCATCTTTCTTTGTTTTCCCGGAGACAAATTCTCTCTTAACTTGATTCCATCCTTGAAGACCTATTAATAACGGGCTCAACACTCACATGACATGCCTAACTATAGAGGCTTCTTTCTAAGATTAAACTGTCCTCCGGCATTTGATGTCACCTTATGCACATACTACTTTACATGTTATTTCTCTGGAAGAAAGTCAATTTAATAAATTTCTCACACGTACCTACACGTACAAAGAATTGTATTACTCAGCGGACACATCTACGTATATCGGATTATAATTTCCAGCTCTAATACTGTAAACCATACGTACCTATAGTATGTGCCCTCTTCCTTCCAGTACTCTGGTATAAGCAATCATCGTCATAGCCGTTCGACTCAATACTGCCAGTAAGTTAAGCCTTCGTCAAAAACTTCCCCATCAGACTTTAATTACTTCGCAAGCCGCCGCCAAGAAGGCTTCCTCTCTCCTCCCTCCCAATATCAACTCGGGACGGTCCAGAGTCCCCCCCCCCCTTCCTCCCTTTACGTCCTCCTCGCCACGTTCTCTGGGGAGAAGGAAAGTAAAAAGAGCTTTCGTCAGGAGAGAGAGAAGGAAGAAAAGTTTGAGTGAAAACTTTTCTCTAAAGACGAGGGAGGGTGAAGGGGAAGAGGGAAGGTGGAGGCAATTTTTAATTGCGAATAGTGCCTGCTGACTATGAAAAAAAGAGGGGAAAGGAAGTGGGGGGGGAGCTAAAGGAGAGAAGGAGGGAAGAGAGAGAGACATCTCCCATCTCAGCACTTGGGTGTGGACCACGGAGAGAGAGTAACTTTCTGTACCGTTGAGCCGGAATTTGTTTCGCTTTGTTTACTCTTGCCTTTTTAGAGAGAGATGCAACAAGTCGTCCTCCTTCTTCCCTTTTGATGTACTAATTTTTCCTCCTCCGTTTTGCCTTGCCTTGCTTTTCCTCCCCTGGCAGGTCCAGCCTTCAAACTGTGCACCGAGAGCGGCCACTGGTGGCGACATCCACTCACCAACCTGTCCTGGTCCAACTACACCCAGTGCGTCGACCTGCAGGACTTCAACGTCAGTCGACAGCAGCACCTCCTTCTCAATTTCTCCGTCGCCTTCCTGATAACCCACTTTTTTCCCTTGTTCTTTGCAGTTCCACCGCACTGTAAATGCAATCTCCCTGTCCGGACTTGGCATCTCCCTCGTCGCCCTCATCCTCTCGCTCTTCATATTCTTCTACTTCAAGTGAGTACGCGCACCCCCACCCCACACCCACACACATCGTCATACACTAATCTCCTTTCTTTCCTGTGCATGCACAGGAGTTTGAACTGCGGTCGCATCAAGATGCACAAGAACCTGTTCGTGTCTCTGGCGCTCAACAACGTCTGCTGGATCTTGTGGAACAAGTGCGTCCTCTACCAGCCGCACGTTTGGAAGGACAACCCGGTAGGGGTGGATGAGGGGGTGAAAGAAGGGCACTATTAACAGTGGACTAATACTATAATGACGATTCCTCTCTTCCTCACCAGCTTTGGTGTCGGGCGCTTCACTCCGTGAAGAACTACTTCCTGCTGTCCACGTACGCGTGGATGCTGGGAGAGGGCGCCTACCTGCAGCTGCTGCTGGTCAACACCTGGCGGGTGAAGGCCTGGCAGGTGTGGACCATCGTCTGCTGCTGCTGGACTGGCCCTGCCGTCTGCGTCGCCCTGTACGCCTGGTACAGGCACACCCACGAGGAGGAGAACAAGAGGTGAGATCGGCGGTCTCATTTGCGTGAAAGAAAGGGAGAGACGGAGGGAGAAGAGCACTTGCTAATCCTCGGAACGAGAAAAGACCATTTTTGAAAGCTCCGCGATGCGGAGAAAGAGCAGGAGAGATTCCCCCTTCCACTTTTCCGTTCATCCTCCACCCCGCCGCTTATCATTAACAAAAAAAATCCGTCAATTTATTGACTTCGTACAGGGATGAGGGTGGTAGAAAAACGGTTTTTGGCAAATATACTAACAGGCAATACGTATACTGTACTGTAATACAGTGAACCACGGATATAAGAGCAAAACGCTTATAAGAGCAGAAGTGCTGAACCAAAACCAAAATGGGGCCTTTATGAAGTAAAATTATGACGGTTATAAGAGCAAGAAAATCTTATTCCTACGGATATAAGAGCAGAATTTTGATTTTTGGCATTGTGTCATTGGTATTTGAATAACATTTCTTCTATTTAAAAATTGAATGGAGGCCTTCTGCCTAAAATAGCCA
>JAAUYM010009691.1_pt1 | contig 10663 bp, 14 predicted proteins | sample 7278001 | NCBI WGS metagenome assembly JAAUYM01 (sample SAMN14350224, study PRJNA611818) | marine sediment metagenome | isolation source: surface marine sediment (1.8m) | place: French Polynesia: Moorea | collected 2018-08
GAAGCAAAAGCGCTTCCAGACTGCCCGGAGACCGGGCAGCGGGGAAAAGCTTTTAATCAGCTTGCAGGGTGCGGACGTTTTTGCGCAGTAGGCGCAGGGTGTCAGCCATTGCCTTGCGCCATGCCAGCGAGCCGTACTCGTGGTTAAGGCACAGGCCGGCGGCTGCAAGGTAGAGACCGTCGTTAATGGTGCCGATGTTCTGGTACATATTGATTCTCCGTTAAGATGCAAAAGCGCATCCAGACGCGCCCGGGAAGGGCGCGCGGGGATAGGCTCTTAAACGTATTCGCAATCGAAGCCGCAAGCCGCGAGAAAACGTTGCCGATCGAAACGCGGGTTTTGTTCGGCATAGTACTTGGCGAGACCTTGCGCCGTGCGAAGAATGCCGGCATTCAAGCCGCGCTCCCATTCGTCCCTTCCTTCTGTCAATTGCGCCTCGATTGCGGCCGCTACAGCTTCGAAGTGTTTTTTAGTCATGGTCAATTGTGATTCTCCGTTATCGAAGCAAAAGCGCTTCCAGACGCGCCCAGAGGGCGCGCGGGGAAAGGCTCTTAAGCAGCATAGCCGCGCACATAACCGAGCCATTTTGCGTGGTGTTCTGTGCGCGCGAGGTAATCGCCTCGCATACTTTCAACCTGATTTACACACCAGACCGGCTCGCCAGCTGATTCGTAAACAACGTGGCAGAAAGGGGCGCATGGCGTTTCTGCTACGATTTGAAACTTCCCATCTTCGCGGCCTCGCTCCATGACAAGCAGTGCCGAAAAATGGAACACGGTGCCGTTGATTGTTTCGGAATGGGTGCGAAGGGTCGTAACAATAGACATAAGTGATTCTCCGTTGAATCGTGCGGATTGCACGGCATAACGCGGCAAGCCGCGCTATACCCTAGAATCCTAGGAACGGAGAGAATCTAGCAATCTAGCGGTTTGCGCCTCTCGCAACTTCGCCGTTGCGGTAGCGCCAGTCTTGGCCAGATGGTGCCGCAGATACCGTTGCGGGGCGGAGCGTCTAGGTTTGGGTCAGGGGCCGCTAGCATCCTGTCGTTGACCGGGCTTCGCTGCGCGTCGTCGCGCTCCACGTCAATCAACGGTGCCCATGATAAGGATCTATGCTACCGTGTCAACACAAAAAGAGATATTTTCTTATCTTTTTTGAGGTGGTCTCTTTTCCCCTGTATAATCAGGGACATGGCGAAAGACTGGGACAATCCCGGAGACTTCCAGCACGGGAACAAGGCAGCCAAACGGCGGGAGTTGTCGCCCCATGCGCAGGCAATTGCGAATGGGAAGGATCTGGCACAGATTGCGCGGGATAAGCTTACGGTGCCTGCTATCGATCGGCTGCTGGAGATCCTGACCGATCCCGCGACCAAGCACAGCGACCTTATCTCTGCCGCACGTCTCGCCTTCGACCGTGGATGGGGCACAGCACCACAACGCATCGAGATCACTACCGATGATGACCTCGACAAACTCGACAGTGCTACACTGCGCGCCATTGCAGCCGGAGCCGTTATCGATGGGGAAGCAGAACAAATCGAGCATTGATCCGGACGTGTCCGCCGCCGCTCGCATCCTGTCAAATCAGCGCCGCATACAGCACAAAATCTGCGCTTATTGCGAAACTCCCTTCTCTGCTATCTCTATCGCTCTGTACTGCACGAATGCCTGTCGCCTAGCAGCATGGAAACAAAAGCGGCGTAAGCGCTGTGCGTCCACACAGGCAGCCTCAGAGCACGTCACACCACCACAGACACCACACACTCCACAGACACCACAGACACCGCAAACACCACGGAATGCCTGCCTTTCCCCGGAGCGCTGCGTTCTCCAAGCCTCAGTGTAGCCAGTAACCTGCCTATTAAGTGGTCATGCAACGGACACACACTCCGCATCATTAAACACTCCGTTATAAATCAAGCACTTACGGTCGCTGCCTGAGCAGAAAAAGGCCCCCCCTGGCCTTTCCCCCATCAGCAAAAGCTCTAGCTCTAGCCCCCCCCAGAAAAATTCAGAATCTGCTTTCTCTCCGTACCCTCACGCCCTAATATGTACCCTCACTCGTACCCTCACGCGTACCCTCACATGCAGAAGCCGAAATGCCGTTTATGTGGACATGCTCATTGGCGAACTGAGTCTTGTCCTGGGTTGCCTGAACCGATTGAGCGGGTACGGAGGGTGATGAGATCAGAGGCCGTGACCCCACCTGAGTCTGAGAAGGCGCGCCCGAACGAAAGGCTAGCTAGGGGCAGGGTGGGAGCGGCAGCCCCTTTGAGTCAGTCGGAGCGGAATAAGCGCTGGCGCTCAAAGAACCGGGAAAAGCATCGGAAGGCCCATGCGGCTTACATGCGGGAGTGGAGATCGCTCCAGAAGCCGATATGAGTTATTGCCGTTGGTCGAGTGACTGGGGGGAGTGTGATGTTTATGTCTATGAGGATGTGTCTGGGGGTTGGACGACGCATGTGGCGGGGCGTAGGGCGAAGCATCGGGTGCCGGATGAGATACGGGCGATTGTGGAGGGCGCGTCGCCCGAGGAATGGGCTGAGAAGTACCTGGAGGCGCGAGAGGCCGAGCGGGAATGGAAGAAGACGTTTCCGCATGAGCTTTGGCCGACGGTGAAGACGGATGGGTCGCCGGGAGAGGATTTTGTGGCTTGGGCGGACTCTGAGTATCTAGATTTGCGGGAGATTGGTTCTGAGGCGGGGGAGAGCTACAACGACCCAACCCCTGGGGATTGTGCTGACCGCCTAGAAGCGCTGCGGGCGAAAGGGTTCAACCTACCGCAGTACGCCATTGATGCCTTGAGGGAAGAAGATGAGCAGAACGAAGCGTAGGGCGTATACGGGTTCTAAGGCGTTTGATCCGTCTTGTCGGTCTCATGGGTCGTGTCCGTATTGTCGGGGCGTGCATCGGTATAAGTATCGGCGTGCGGCTGGCTATGAGCGGATGCGAAGGCGATGAGTGATCTGCAAGCTCATTGGAAAGACGCTGTGCGCGACGCCTGCGAGCATACTATGAGCGAGGCCGCAGCCGAGGGGTTGATCGCTTACGTAGAGCGACTAGAGGGTGAAACGATGAAAAAACTGATCGAAGAAAACGAATCCCAAACCGCCCTTGAGGGGTTGATGGGCGAGACCGTGTTGCTGCTGTGTGGCAACTACTTTTACCACGGCAAAATCGTTGCTCTGAGCAATGACGAGGTAGTGCTTTCGGACGCTCGCATCGTTTACGAAACCGGCCCCTGGGACGAGGAAGGCTTTTCCGACGCTCAGTCGCTGCCGGCAAATGTCTACGTTAAACAGCACGCCATCGAGTCCTATGTACCGATCTAGACAGCAGCGCCGGCTCAGGTCTAGGTCTTCTAGGTCTAGGTCTAGGTCTTCGCCTTGGTCTTTTTCTGGGTCTTTCTCTGGGTCTGGGTCAAGGTCTACGCCTTATTCTTGGCCTTGGTCTTTTTCTGGGTCTGGGCCTGGGTCTTCTAGGTCTAGGTCTGGGGCTTGGCCTTGGTCTAGGTCTTTTTCTGGGTCTTCGTATAGGTCTGATTCTCAATGATGCATAGCCAAGGAATCTTAATGGCAGGGCTTTTTCTCTTGCTCGCACTCTGCCTTGCGATCCTCTATTTCCTGACCCGCTATCTGGTGACACAAGTCTGGAAAATGAACGAGCGCTGGGCCTATGCGGTCTGTGGGCTGCTGTTCTTTCCCCTGGTCACCTTGGTATTGCTGGGCGTGGTGGAGTGAGCAGAACACATCACCATAGGGGGCAGCGGGGCCGGCATTGTGGCCATGATCTGTGGGCGCCAGGAGCAACCAGTGGCTGGTCCTACAGCGCCTTATCCAAGCGCCTCGGCCGCAGGATCGACCGCAAACGCTTGAAGCGGGAAGTGAGAGATGAGCAGAACAACATTCGAAGGGAGCCCGATTGACGCACCGATGGATGAGGCAACCGCAAAAGCGCTCATCGCCAAGTCACGGGAACTGGTCGCTGAGCTAGAGGCAGAACGTGCGCGGCTGCGGTTTATCAGCAAATGCCTGATGATTATCGCCGCCTTCTGCTGCGCCTTAGCCGCCTACAATCTGTATCACTCGCTTTGAGAAGATAATCGTCTCATAATCTGGCCCCATGCGTGGGGTCATTCCGAATCAACATCCAACTCGGGCGCAAATTGCCGCCCGCAAGCTCATCGAGCGCGATGAGGCTCTTGCGGACATCAAGCAGTACCGCCTGTACATGTCTAAGTCCGGCCACCTGGACTTTGTCTACACCCCCGCCAGACACCACGAAATCCTTCAGGAGCATCTTCAGGCCCTCATAGACGGCGAAATCCGCCGCCTCATGATCTTCCTGCCTCCCGGCGCCGCCAAGTCCACGTATTCCAGTATCCAGGCCGCGACATGGTTCATGGCCAAGAACCCAACTAAGAACATACTTGCCTGTTCCAACACCCAGGACCTTGCCGAGAACTTCAACCGCCGTCGTCGGCAGGTCATCGAAACACCCGAATGGCAACTCCTCGCCGGAACGGGCCTAGATCCGCAGAACAAGGGCGTCGCCCGCTTCGGGACCCTCCAGGGCGGCAACTGCATGGCCGCTGGCGCTGGCTCCTCGATCACCGGACTCCGCTCAGACTTCAACCTTGCCGACGACCTCATCGTCGGCCACGAGCAAGCCAACTCGCCAACCCAGCTCGATAAACTCTGGTCCTGGTACATCGCCGACTTCCGCTCCCGCCTGAAACCCCGCTGCCCCGAAGCCGTCATCATGACCCGCTGGTCCAGTGCCGACATCGCCGGCCGACTGCTCGATGCCGAGGGCGATACGTGGACTGTGGTCCGTATGCCCATGGAATGCGACGACCCGGATAACGATCCCCTCGACCGGGACCTTGGCGACCGCCTCTGGCCCGAGTGGTTCGAGGACGAACGCATCGATGAGTTCAAACGCAACCCCAGAGACTGGACGTCGCTCTTTCAGCAGAAACCCGTCGACGAAAAGGGCACCTGGATGCCCGCCGAACACTTCCATACGGAAAAGCCGCCAAAACACCTCAACATCGTAATCGGCATCGACATCGCACTGTCTATCCAGGGCGGCGACTTCACGGTCATGGCTGTCTGCGGCGTCGACGAACACAGAAACATCCACCTCGTTGACCTATACCGCGATCAGGTCAGTACGGACGTGTCCGCCAGAAAGCTCCTGGAGCTTTGCGAAACCTACAAGCCGTCCCGATGCATGATCGATGACGACAACGCCTCCAAGGTCTGGACCAAGTACGTCTTTGATCTTGGTCGACAGTCCGGCGTCATGCCGCCGCTGCAGCTCAGAAAAACCATGGGCCAGGACAAAGAAACCAGGGCTGCTTCTTTGCGCGGCTATCTCCTTTCCGACTCGTTCTACGTCAACGACAAAAACTGGGCGCATGAGGTCTACAACGAATTTCTGAACTTTCCGTCCCACGGCACCCATGACGACATCGTCGACGCCTGCGCCCTGGTCGCCCGAGAAATGATGGGCAACTCAGCACCACACGCCCCGAGGAAATCGGAAGCCATCAAGCTCGAAATGCCCATCGTCCAAACGGACGAAGGCCCTGTGCTCCGCATGGGGCTCAATCAACTTTTCAATGAACACGATGCCAAGGAGAAGAGCGTCAAAGCGCTCTACAAATGGTGATGAAAAAGAAACTCCCTTTTCAAAAACAGAAAGGCGCCCCACACGGCAAAGCACAAACGCGCGGTCGCTCGAAGCCTAAGTCGCCCTACGGCGGCAGCAATCAAGGCGGCGGCTCCATAGGCGGCGGCAGTGCCGGGGGCTGATCGACCCGCTCAAAACGTCCTCTACATGCGCTCGGCCAGCGAACAGGTCGAGCAGGGTGACCCCTACACGCTAGAAAACCGCCAGTACGGCGACACGCCAGGCATCTACTTCTTCGACGGCACCGAATACCGCCGCCTCGCCGATCGCCGCATCCCACCGGCCCTCGCCGGTTCCTGGTCATTTGGCGGTATCGGGACAACAACCCCCACCGCCTCCGGTACGTTCAGAGCCGATAACTCAAGCTGGCAAACGGCCACCGCCTTCCGCTTCAACCGCTTCAGCCAGCAGCTCATCGACTCCCGCGAATATCTCCTCTTCGCCGACGTGAACGACATCATCCGCTTTACCGCCCACGACAACATCGACTTCGGTGGCGCTTATCGGCTGACAGAAGACCCCACGGAGATCGCCGGCGGCGACGTGCTTTTTCAGAACCTGACCCTCATCGACGGCAACGGCGTGATCGCCGGCAATGCCTCCGTCTCATTTATCTATGAGTAAGTAACATGGCTATGGACGTAGCAGCGGGTGCCGAATCCCGCCCCGAACAAAAAACTCCCGCCGGCTGGGCGAAGTTCTTTAACAAGGAGCTAAAAGCGTCGCAGCGCACCTTGCGTCGCTGGCGCCGCGATGCGCAAAAAGTCGTCAAAGAATACGTCGATGATCGCGCGGAAGGGGAAGATACGTGGTTCAAGCTGAACTTGTTCAACGCCAACATCACGACGCTGAAGTCAATGATGTACGGCAACCTGCCACAGGTAACTGTAAAGCGGAGATTCCAAGATGCAGACGATGACATTGCCCGTGTTGCGGCGAACATCCTCGAACGAATGCTCAACAACGACCTCCAAGAAAATGGGGACGAGTACAACGTCGTCCTCCGAGGCGTTCTTGAAGATCGGCTGGTCCCAGGTCTCGGCTGCGCGGTTGTTCGATACGACATGCAGTCGTCGACCATCAAAACAACGGTCTGGGATGAGGATCACAAAGACTGGGTCAAGGGTGAGCAAGAAAAACTAGACTGGGAAGACGCCACTGTTTCTTACCAGTACTGGGGTGACGTCCTTTACTCGTGGTGCAGAAACTGGTCGGAAATGCGCTGGGTCGCGTTCCGACAATATCTGACCAAAGAGCAAGTGCGCGCACGCTTTGGCGAAAAGTGGGCCGAGCAGTTGCGCTACAAGCGCAACAAGAACACCAACGAAGATCTGGAAGGCTGGGATCGGGACAGTTCGGACTCAATCGACCGCGCCGAGATCTTTGAGATCTGGGATAAAGAGTCCGGAAAAGTGTTTTGGCACCAGGAAGACCAAGACAGCATTTGCGACAGCGAAGATGATCCGCTGGAGCTAGAAGGGTTTTTCCCGTGTCCGCCGTTCTTCATTGCCAACACGTCGACGACCCTATACCGGCCTGTTTCTGACTTCTGGATGGCCAAAGATCTCTATCGCGAAATCAACCGCATTGAAACGCGTATCGCGATGATTACGGAAGCCGTGAAGGTTGTTGGGGTTTATGACAAGCAGCAGGAAGGCGTCCAGCGGATGCTCAAAGAGGGGATCGAGAACGATCTCATCCCCGTCGATAACTGGGCGATGCTGGCAGAAAAGGGTGGGCTTCGCGGCGTTATCGAAATGTTCCCTGCCCTGGAGGTGGCGAACACGTTGGAACGATTGGTGGCGCAGCGCAACGACGCCATCAATCTTCTCTACCAAGTCACAGGCATGTCGGACATCTTACGAGGCGCTGCGACTGAAGTACGGACTTCCGCCACGGAGCAAGAGCTAAAGGCAAAATTTGCGTCTGTCAGAGTCCAGGCACTGCAAGATGAATTTGCCCGGTTCTGCTCCGACCTTATGCAGATCAAGTGCGAAATTATCTGCAAGCAGTTCGATGCAGAGACAATTATGCAGCAGGCAAATGTGCGCGGCCTGCCGCAGGTCGATCATGACAAAATAATGCCCGCCATCAATCTCATCAAAAACCCGGATGAGATGCGCTTCCGCGTCGACATCAAGCCCGAGTCGGTCGCTATGGTCGACTTTGCGAAAAAGCAGCAAGAGCGCGGCGAGTACATTCAGTCGCTCGGTTTTTTCCTGCAGTCGGCCGCTCCTATCGCCGAGATTTCGCCCGGCAGCACGGCCACGTTGCTTGAGCTGCTGAAGTGGGGCCTTGCGGGCTACAAGGGTGCTGATGAGATCGAAGGCGTGCTCGATGCTGCCATTGAAGAGCTGCAGCAAAACCCGCCGCAGCCGCAGCAGAATGAGGACGCTGCGGCCGCCGAGCAGGCCAAAGGTCAGGTCGAAATGATGAAGGCCCAGGCCAAGATGCAGGAGCTGCAGATGAAGATGGAGCACGATCGCGAGAAACACGCCTTCGCCATGCAGCAGGTGATGGCGAAGTTTGAGGCGGAAATGACCAAGATCGCTGCAAGCCTGGAGGCGGCGCTGGCGCAGATTGGCGCGCAGACGGAAGGCAAGGTGACCGAGCAGGCAGCGCAGACTGAGGGCAAGGTCCTGGAGCAAGCGCACGCCACGTCGACAAAAATTCGGGAGATGGAAGCCAGTGCCGAGCTACGTCCAAGTGCAGCTGAGTGACGGCAGCTATGCCTACGTTGAAAGAGGACGTGAAAGGCACCGTGAAGGCGGTTTGGACGTCCATGTCCAACGGGACTTTGAAGCATTCCGAAGCATTGTGGATGGCTCTTTGGTTAGCAGTCGCCGTGATCTCGCTGAGCATAATCGCCGCCATAACGTAATTCATGAATCGGAGCTGGGCAGTGAAAAAGATCGCAAAGCGTATTTCGGTCACAAGGCCAAAGAGCGCAACGATTTCTATAACTCGACCGAAAGCACGGCCTACGGTCGACGTCTCGCGCGCGAGCGGCGCGCAGAAATTCTCGAAGCCATAAAAAAACACGGAGGCTAGCCATGGCTGAAGCGGAAGAGCAACTGAGTCTGGAAGACGCCATTGCACAGGCGATGGATGCCGTGGAAAACGACGATGCGGAAGAAACAGTCGAGGAAGAGGTCGAGGCCGTCGTCGAGGAAGACAATGCGGAGGAGGACGAATTCGAGCTTGTGGCTGACAACGAAGCCGAGCCTGATGAAGAACCCGATGTACCGGAGGTCGAGGAAGCGGAGCCAGTTGCGGCTCAGGACACAGCGCCCGCGCCTGCCAGCTGGAAGCCGCTTGCCCGTGAGTCCTGGTCAACCATCCCCGCAGAGGCTCAGGAGGAGATTATCCGCCGGGAAGCCGAGATTGAGAAAAAGCTGGGAGAGATCTCGGAGAAATCGGCTCAGGCAAATGCATTCGAACAGGCTGTCGAGCCGTTCCGGCAGACCATTGCGATCGAAGCGGGTGGTGACGCTATTGCAGCCACCCGTAATCTCATGGGCGTTGCTACTCGACTCCGAATGGGCACGCCGCAAGAGAAGGCCATGGTGGTCCGAGACATCATCTCGCAGTATGGCGTCGACATCGAGACGCTAGACAACTTTCTGGCCAATCAAGCTGGGCCGCCGCAAGGCGCGCAGCCGACCGCCAACACGCTGCCGCCGCAGGCCTACAACGACCCGCGCATTGACCAGATGTGGAACATGATGAGCAACCAGCAGCAGCAGGCGCAGCAGTCGTCGGCGCAGCAGGTGGAAAGCTTCCTGTCCGGGAAAGAATGGGGCAACGATGTCAGAAATGACATGGCAGACCTCATGGATCTGGCGGCTCGTCGAGGGGAAAATTTGAGTCTCGATCAAGCCTATGACCGAGCCGTGGCGATGCGCCCGGATCTGCAACAAATTCTGCAGTCGCGACAATCGCAATCGAGCACCGAGTCGCTGCGCCGCAAGAAAAGAGCGGCGAAGCAGATTTCTGGCGCGCCTGCCTCCGGCCCCAGCGACACGCCGCCGGAAACACTGGCTGGTGCGATCAGCGCAGCTTGGGATCAGGCGTTAAACGAGTAGTTTCACGTGAAACGTGACGAGCATATTTGCAACTCATTGAGAGTAAGCGCAAAATTCCGGCAAGTTTTCTGAATCCGTAAGAAGTCCCGCTACGGGGTCGCTTGCAAAACGGGCCGTTCAGTCGACGAAGCGAAAACATCAACTGATTGGAGAGTGCAATGGCATTTCCCAATATCAGTGACATTCTCGCGACGACGATTGAGTCCAGGACTCGCGCGATCGCGGACAACGTCACGGATAACAACGCGCTCCTTTCCCGCCTGAGTCAGCGCGGCCGCATCAAGACCTTTAGCGGTGGCCACAAGATCCTGCAGGAACTGAGCTTTCAGGAAAACAGCAACTCCGGGTGGTACTCGGGTTATGACCTGCTGCCCGTGGGCGTCTCGGACGTCATCAGCGCAGCTGAGTTCAACATCAAGCAGGCGGCCGTACCGGTCGTCATTTCCGGTCTCGAAATGCTGCAGAACAGCGGCCGCGAAGCGCTGATCGACCTGATGGAAGGCCGCATGAGCGTTGCCGAGTCCACCATCGCCAACCTGATCTCTCGGGGCCTGTACTCGAACGGTACTGGCGCAGGCGGTAAGGAGATCGACGGTCTGGACGCAGCAGTCCCGCTGAACCCGGCCACCGGCACTTACGGCGGCATTGATCGCGCGACCTGGACGTTCTGGCGGTCGCAGGCCGACAGCGCTGCCGGTATCAGCGCGACGACCATCCAGGGCCTGATGAACGCCCTGTACGCCAAGCTGGTACGCGGTTCCGATCGCACCGACCTCATCATCGCCGACAACACCCTGTGGTCTGTCTACATGGCAAGCCTGCAGGCACAGCAGCGGTTCTATGACTCCGACGCGGCCGCCCTCGGCTTCCCGTCGATCA
>JAAUYM010033007.1_pt1 | contig 10662 bp, 7 predicted proteins | sample 7278001 | NCBI WGS metagenome assembly JAAUYM01 (sample SAMN14350224, study PRJNA611818) | marine sediment metagenome | isolation source: surface marine sediment (1.8m) | place: French Polynesia: Moorea | collected 2018-08
CCTCCCTCCTCCTGGGTGTGGGTGGGGTGGGCGGCCGGGGGGTTGGGGGGGGGGAGGGGTCGAATACTCACTCTTCTGGCTGTTTGCCCGACTCTCTCCCTTCAAGCTCTCTCCTTCCTCCTCCTTCGTGCAAGTGCAAAAGTGCTCCTTCTCTGAGGACTCTCTTCTCAGGTTTTTTGTTGGCGTTTTGTCGACCAGAAGCAAATAAATATATTGCAGTTCTTCCGTCTCTTGTTGCGCCAAACAGACGTATGTAAAGAATCGTCAAGGTCGCACGAAGAATTTCTTTTCCCTCCCGCTGCCTTGGACCACCCCCAGACGACGACGACGACGACGACGCCTCTGCCGCCGCCGCCGCGGCCGCCGGCCTTTGTGTCGACCGCCCGTGGAGGCGGCGCGCGGGGAGAAGTCTCAGTCTTTTTGTGCATTTACCCTAGTACTCCTCTTCTCAAAAAGCACGTGGAGGGAAAAAAAAGGGGGAGGCAGCCCGCAGCCCGCAGCCCTGTGTTCTTCTGCCCTCGCCTCTGGGCATCGAGTCGGGAAGAATGCCAGCCAGCCAAGCCAGGACGGAGTTGCTCCCCTCCTCTTCCTCCTCCTCCTCCTCCTCCTCCTCCTCCTCCTCCTCCTCCTCGTCTTCTTCCTCTTTCTGTGGTCAAGTCGTAGAAGGCGCCGCTACGAAAGGTATTGCCTTGTGAGAAAGAGGAGCAGGCGAGGAGGGGTGGGGTGAGAAAGGGGGGGGGGAGGGAGGGCAAAAAAGCCGATTCCTCTCCCACCTCCGTCTCGAACTCAGATTTTCTTCCCCTTCTTCTTTTTTTTTCGAAAGCGAAGACGGACTTTGAAGACAGCTGAACTTTTTTTTTTTTTTTTTGGCAATGATCAGACTTCGGGAGTCGGGAGGAGGCGACGAAGGCGGAACACACGGAAGAATAAGGAAGACGAAGCAGAGAGGGAGGAAGAGGAAGGAGATTATCTCACTCTCTCCCGGGCTATGTAACCTTGCCGCCCCGGAATCCTTTCTCTTACATTCCTTGCTGGCCTCTCCTCTTCTTCTACTACGGCAGGCAGAAAGCGAGGGAGGGAGGAGAGATGGGAATCCCTCGCCTCTGATCCGTGATGTGATGCTCTTCTTATGGCGTCCTTTCTTCCAGCCACCAAATGTGGGAAGTCGGCGCACTTGCCGCACCTTCTGCTTCCCTTCTTCCTCGTCACCTGAGCGAGGAGGAGGTGTTGGAGCTCTGCCTCAAGGCCGCGTCAGGATGGTGCTGGTGCTGCTGGTGCTGCTGCTGCGGGTGGGGGGAGACGTGCCCTGAAGGAGAATGTAATGTCACTTGAGGTCCCTCCCCCCCTTCCCACTTTCACAGCCTCTAACTGCATCAAACTTGACCGTTATGCCACTCCACCTACTAACAACATCTCACCTCAACTTTAGTACACAAATAAAGTCATTCAAAAAAGACACACTCCAGACATCCCGGCCAATAATGGCCCCGAGCAATATTGGCTCGGTAGAATTAGAGTCGAATCCGGGTCGATTACCGAGGCCTTTGCCCCCCCTCTTTTTTTGCCTGCATTTTTTCAGTTTACTCCCGGGGGTGAAGGGTTCCCCCCTGGGGGTAAAGGGTAGTAAGGTAGAATTCAAATAGATTTAAGGAAAAAAAAGTCCTATTTCGCCAAAATGATCTAAATCAGACGTCAAAAGTTGAGATCGATTTCGGGTCGAATACCCAGCGCCAATATTGGTCGGGCCCCTGCATTTTTAGGTTTACCACCGGGGGTAAAGGGTAAACCCCCTGGGGGTTTGGGGGTAAGGTAGAATTTGAGTAGATTTGAGGAAAAAGCCCTACTTCGCCAATATGATCCGAATCCGATGTCGAAAGTTGAGGTCGATTTCGGGTCGAATTCCTTCTCGCCAATATTGGTCGGGATTTCATCAGCCCAACTGTGAAAGTGGGGTGGAGCCTCAAGTGACATTACATACTACTCCCGGAGGATGCCGATGCGAGCGAGGTGGGCGACACTGGCGTGGTGGGCACCCTGGGCTTGTATCCCCTGTTCTCCAGCCAGAGGCACTGCTTGTAGGCCTCCTCGCAGTCAATGTACCTGGCGTCCGGATGCTCCACCAGTTCGTTCATCACCATCAGGTAGTCGCGGAATATGGGCAGCGCCGTGGACACGTCCAGCTTGAGCAGGAAGTCCATGCCGATCTGGTACGTAGCGGCCTGCCGCTCCAGCTCCTCCGACAGCGCCGGCGTCGGCCGCACCCTGAGCTGCCTCGGCCGGCCGGCCAGCCCGTTGTAGGTGGGCCAGTCCCCCACGCAGGCCGGGCACTGGCAGGTGAAGAAGTACTGCGCCTGCGCCCGGCGCGCCCTCACCTCCCTGGCGTTGGCGTAGAAGTCGAACCCGTAGTCGATGCAGACCTCGTCCCCGCGGGCCACGCTCCGGATCACCCGCACCACCTGGTAGTTCTGGTAGCCCAGCCGGAGGGCGTTCGGGTAGCAGTTGTGGTTGAAGAAGGACATGGTCGGGAAGATGGCGCCGCCCACCGGGATAATGTCGAACTTGGTCACGTCGTTGTTCTTCAGGATGCACTCGGCCATCTCCAGGCCGTTGGTGGAGGCGATCTGCAGGTGGCGGAGCAGCAGGCTGGACACGAAGATCTCCGCGCGGCGCGAGTCCTGACCGGAGGAAGAGGAAGAGGACTCCTTGCCGCCGTCAAAGAAACCGTTGAACTTGAGGCACTTGGCCATGAAGATGGCCACGGCCGTCTTCTTGATCAGGTCCTCGAAGGGCCGCTTGTCCGCGTTGGTGGCCAGGTTGTGGACGGAGCGGTAGCTGTGCGGGTCGAAGATGGCGGCGGGAGCGCCGCTGGCGCCGCCGCCCGACGACGACTCACCGCCGCCGGACTGGTCGCCGTTCTTCACCGTGGGCAGGAGGGGCATCATGGAATGCTGGATCAGGTTCTGCATTCCGGTCTTCGTGATGATCCTATAGGAGAGAAGCAAAGCTAGCAGGTTGACAGCAGTTCGCCCTCACTTCCCGACGACCCTTCCCTCACCTGAGCGCCAGGTGTGGCATCTTGCCCAGGTACCTCGACGGCTCCAGGTAGGCCAGGATGCCACACTCGATCCGGTGGTACTCGGCCCAGCTGAGGTCGCGACACGTCTCGCCGCAATACTGAACCTGGCGGGAAAAAAAAGCGTTTGATTTGAGACCGACGGCGATTTGACAAATCCTCTTTTTTTAAAAAAAAAATCATGCTTGTTTGTTTGCGTACCGTTGCGCACTCGTAGCACGGCACCGGGGTGGGAATCTTCTTGAGGCAGTGTGCGCAGTGGTTGACGCGGAAGATGGCCTCCAGCACGGCAGCGTACGGCTCCTCGCGTAGGAGGACGTCACCTGGAGACCAAGAAAAAGGAAAGGGGGAGGGGGGTTATTTCATACGCAACACCAACTCGGATTGCTTTATAATTACAAGCCAATTATCTCCTTAGCAAATTACAGTTGCACACGCGTACTACGCCCCTTCCCACCCACCCCACTCATAAATAATAGCCCAGAGTAGCTTTTATTCCTCCCCCCCCTCCTCTTCGCCAAGGTGAAGCGCTGACCGAAATTTACGAGATGAGAATTGCCCAAGCACTGCAATTATCTCCCCCTAAAAAAAATGGAAGCACGAACTATGTACGTAGTGTTATAGATATGGGAAAGCAGCGGCTGCAGCGGAGCTCCCCCATCCCGAAAAAAAAGAGGGACACGGCTTGGCAAGGAGCCTATTTTGTTTCCTGTTCTGCCTTCTGGCCCGCACGACAGAGGGGGAGAAAATCGGGAATTTCCTCTAACGTCTCTACTCCTTTGATCCGTCTGCAGATGTTATATCGAAATGTTGTTATTGCAAACACTTCTGGTGCAGCGTAATAATGACTCGCGTCAGACCAGCGTCGGGTTGCACAGACGTGATCTATCACGGGGTATTTGCATAACTGTATACAATAGTCACACCTCACCTCCTCACCTCCAAGGCGCAACGTCATTAGCAACAGCAGTTGCAAAGACTAACAACCCATTTCCTATTGCCTTAAAAAATATCTTAAATGTGAGCCAGTGTATCAGGAAACAAAACACTCCTTGGTAGATCAGAAAAATATCAGAAAAAACTTGTAAAAGATTCGTGCGGGCTCCCCTAGCTACTGTAACTATCGAGACGAAAGTTTTTCAGTCCATGGAAGTCTCTTCCTCCACGTTAGTCCTGCTTTAAAATGCCACGAACAAAATGACGACCTCCGATTTGGCAAATACAAATGTATATAAATGAATAAATACTGTTTTAAAGTAGTTTTGCCTCGGTTTCCTGTTCCTGTACCTGGCCTGAGGTCCTGCAGCGCCACGAAGAACCTCCCCTTCTCCGGGGAGAACCGCAGGTCGATCGCGCAGCTGGCGCTGGGCATCCGCAGGTTCAGCCCGTAGCTCAGGTCCGGCACGTCCATCTCCGGCTTGATCCCCGTGGTCGACAGCTGGGAGATGGACATCTGGCTGTTGCTGTTTGCCTTCTGCAGCTCTCCCACCATCGGCGTCTGCCACTGCTGCTGCATCTGGTACGCCGTGGCCGGCGGCGACGACGACGACGATGCCGCCGCCGCCGATCCGGACGGCGTCCTGTTCAGGGAGGTGTTGGACTCGTTGCCGGATCCGCCGCCCAGCGAGCCGCTGTCCCCGCCGCCGCCGTTGGGCAGGGTGGGCAGCGGCGACGGTGGGAGCTTCTCCTTCTTCAGCGTCTTCTTCCTCCTGAAGCTCCTCCTCTCCGGCTTGGGCGGGATCGGGGTGGTCGGCTCCGGCGGCGGCAGCGTCATGGTCGAGGCCTTGCGCCGGGGGACCGGGTCCGGGACGATGACGATGGGACCGGTGGCGCCCATCAGGGGAATGTCGGGCAAGCCTCCGCCGCTGCCGCTGCCTCCTCCGCCGCTGTCGCTGCCCTTGTCACTTCCGGTGTCAAGGCTGCCCGCCAACTCCTGTCCTCCCACTCCGGCCGTGGCGGCCGCCGCGGCGGCGTGCTGCGCCAGGTGCGCGCGAAGGTCCCTGATCCACCCCTGTATCTCGTGCGACTTGAGCGTCTTCTGGTTATCACTGAGCGTGGACTCCTTGAGCGCCTGCACAGCCTGTCTGAAGCACTTCACAGCCATCTCGTAGCGCCTCATACCCTGGTAGCACTTGGCCTTGCGCTCCCAAAGCTTGTAGATGTTCTCCCTCGGGTAGCCAAACCTGGCGGCGCGCGCCACGTCCCTCAGGCAGTCGTCGTACTGCCCCAGCTTGCGCAGCGCCGCCGAGCGGTTGGCGTAGCAGAAGGACAGCGCCTCGTACTTGGATGGGGGAGACCTCTTCTTCTCCCCCGGGTGGTGGTGCCTCTCCTCGGCCGCCGACGCCGCCGAAGAAGACGACGGCGGCGTCATCTGGTAGGTGTCGTGGTCCGGGTGCGGCGCGTACGCCAGGGCCTTGTTGTAGAAGAGGATGGCCTGCGTGGCCTGCTCGGACTGGAAGAGCCGGTTGCCTTCCTCCCGGTAGCGGGTGGACTTTTCCAGCGACTTTACCCCGACCTTCCCGGGAATCTCGAACTCCCTGACGAAGGGCCGTAGCCCCATGAGGTACTCCACCCGGTCGATGTCCGTCTGCTGGCGCATGAAGTCGTCCGGGAGCTGGTCCGCAAGGCTGCCGCTGTTCATCAGCTGCGTCAGCAGCTCCTCGTAGAAGAAGTCGAAGAGCGACGGCTGCGGCTCCCCGGTAAGCGGCGCGCCCACGGCGGCCGCGATGTTGCCCGCAGCGGCCATGGCCGAGGAGGAGCGGCGGCCCTTGGCGTGCGGAGTGTGGGAGCCGCCCGAGCCGCCCGCGCCTCCGCCAGCGCCGGCGCTGCCGCCGCCGCTCTGGGACGTCTTGTGCGTCGCCATCTGCTTCGGTTATCTTAATAATTCGCCCTTTGATCAGCGTCAACAAATTCCCAGTTTTCCCTTCTTCGTTCTTTCCAATCCTTGGCCCCCCCTCTCTGTTCCTTTAACTTTGTCTGTGCGAAAGTCGCTATAGCTCTTCTCCCATCCGGAAGGAGGAGGAAGATGATAGCTTGGAAATGGAGGGAGGCAGGGGGGAGGGGGGAGGGGAAGAAGTGACCCCAAACTTGTTGTGTCGCAGAGGTGGCTTGGGCGTCGGTGCGAAAAACGTAAGCTCCTCGGAATCCCCCCTCCTCCCCTTTATCCACCACCGAACATTTCCTCTCCGTCTCTCTCGATACAAAGTCGTAGGAGAGGAGGAGGAAAGGAGCGGGGTGGATGGGTGGGGATGGTTGAAAGGATGTGCGTGTCTTCTGGAAAAGGATGGATGGAATGGGGAGGGAGAAGGAGGAAGGAAGGAAGGAAGGAAGAAACGTCGATCTGGATCCAGTTGGAAGAGGGAGGAGGAGGAAGATAGACAAATGAAAAAGAAAGAGAGTTGAAGGAATGGGCGGGTGGAGGAGGGACTTTTTTTTCTCAGTGTGGTTGGTCGCACCTCCTCTTCTCGTGCGCGTTGTACGGGATCGAGATGGGGGGGTGGGGGAGGGGAGGGGAGGGGAGGGGAGGCAGGAGGGCTTCTTGGATTCACTTTGGGATTGATTCACTTATTTTTTTTCCTGTTGAGTATGGCTGCTAGCGGGCAAGATGTCTCCCTCCTTTGGGGTGAGGGCCTGAAGGAAGCTGCGAGGGCGCGCGCTGGATCGACTACTGGAAGAGAGCGAGAGAGAGAGAGGGAGAGAGCGGGAAGCCAAGAAGCGGAGGCGGGGGGACAGACAGTAATCGCCGCTAAATTGTCTTCTTTTCCCCCTCCCTCCCTCCCCCCTTCCCAGATCTTCTCCTCCTTCCTTCTCACGTACTAGAAGGACAGGCGGACGTCCACCGCCACCGTCGCCACCGCCACCGAGGAAGAAGAAGATGCAGAAGCGGGGATGCCAGTTTGGCCTTTTTTGCTTGGGGGGGGGGGGATCTGGCCTCTCTTTTTCCCAAGTCGAAAGGAACTGATGATTGTCAGTCGGTGACTATGAACATATGGCCGCAGAAATCGACCCATTGCGGCAGCGTTGCCTAATTTGCCGTCTGGCTTACTTGCTGGTCGATTTTGCTTTCACTCTCCAAATCTGGCAACGCTGACGGGAGAAAGGGAGGCAGTAACAGCAAGAAGGGGGGGGGGAGTGGAAAGCTTCGCTTTGCTGGTGGCTGACTTCTCGTTCACATAGTATAAGACAGGAGGAGGAGAAGGAGAAGAAGTCTTTTTGGACACCTATGTTGACCCTGGAGCGACCCGACCCGACCCGACCCAACCCTTCCTCCTCTACTTTCTCAGATCTAGAGGGCGGAGGAGAAACGGTTGTATTTTTTTCAACTATGTAATATCAAGGGCGTGGAGGTCTTGCAATCTATAAAAAAAAACTTATTTGTTAATCACTTTCTTTCACCTAACTTCCTCATGGCTATGAGACATTCCAGGCGCCGACCCTCTCCTCCCTCCCATCAAATGACATCCTCCCCTTCCCCCTTCTCCTCCGCTCACTCACAGATCGTTTTACCTTTCGTACGGCGCACGAGACCACCTGAGCATGAGTTATGTCCACACACCCCACCCCCAGTGCCCCACCCCGCCCAAACAGCACCACAAAAAGTACGGTGAGAAAGGGAGGCACACACATAGTATACCTACTACGCTGCAGGAAAGGAGGAGGAAGAGGAGGAGGAGGAGGCTATCATCATTGTTACCAAGTCGGTCGGGGCTAGGACGAACGAAAGCCATTTCGCCTCCGCTGCCGCCCTGTGTAGCCGTTTCCTCCTCCTCCTCCTCCTCCTCCTCCTCCTTCTCCTTCCTCTAAACGTTAACGAAGCAACACGTTAAAAGTCCGGCTTTCCCTCTTGAGGCAGGGAGGAGGAGGAGAAGGAAGAAGGAGGAGGCGGGCACCGTCTCATCTCTCACGTAACTAAGCTGACTCCCGGCTGCGTCTGCGACTCTGCTATACTGTCATGAAAGTGCTCAGGTCTCTCTCTCTCTCTTCCTCCTCTTGCCTCACTTTCTCCCCCTCTTTCCCCACACACATTCGAGAAACAATGCCAAATACACTCCTTCCCTCCCTCTCAAGCACGTGAAAAGGAGGAGGAGGAGGAGGAAGAAGAAAGAGAGAGAGGTCGAATTTCCCTCATCAAAATCTGCCTCCTACTTATGAACCATTTTGAGGCGTCCCACCGATAAAAAGAGATGTCCATTTTTTTTGGGGGGGGGGGTAAATCGTTGTCCGCTTCGAAATTACTTTCCTAAGATAAATTTGTCTCTGCCATACCTGCAAGAAGCAAGCAACAGAGGAGGTTTGAAAAAAGAGTGTGCGACTGCAACTGACCAAATAATAGACGTCTGCGGGCTTTCCGAAGTGTAAATCTTTCCTCAGAGAGGCCGAAAAAGCAGCAGCAGCGGCAGACTTTCTTTAGGTGGGTCTTGCACCTTACACCCACAGAGCTCCTGACGTCATACCCACACACTATTCCTCCTCCTCCTCCTCCTCTTCCTCCCCCTTCCTTGCTTCTAATTTGCCAAGTCTGTGTTGCCCTTGCTCACTACTTACTACTACATGCCCTCCCACTACGTACTGGAGTTTATCGCGTGTGGCCCGTTTGTGTGTGTGTAGACAAGACTTTTTTTGTGGCAGTAGCTTCTTTCCAGCGGAACAACCTGCCCACCCACAAACAAACGTTGCCTGCAGACGTAGTAATATGGAAAAAGCAATGTGGCACACGCTCTGCTATAAAGTACAATTCGCGTTGCGAAAAAATGCTTTATGATGAAAGCTCTCTTTTTTTCTCTCTCTCTCACTCACTCCCTCCCTCCCTTTTTCGCAATGGAAGAGGATGATGGAAGTTCTAAAAGGTGGGAGAAGCAACAGCAGCAGCAACAGCAGCAGCAGCAACAACCAACACCCGCATGAATGGAACTTTCTCTCTTTTCCCTCCTCTTCCTCCACTCTTCTTTCAACACCTCTTGGCCAAACCATCAATCATGGGAGAAAGAAGGGTTGCCCTCCTGGCAAAAATCCCTTATCTCTCTCTCTTTCAATGTTTTCCCATATAACAACAAGAGCAGCGTTCTCCTACTCCCGCATAATTTTCTCCTTTTTCTCTTAGTGCATGTGGGAAAAAAGTGTTAAAACTCCATCATTTTTTTTAAGTGCTGCTGTCTTTTTTTGTGCTTTTCTTCCTTGTTCGTCTGGCAATCTGTCTCCATCAGTGTTTTTTTTTCCTTTAGCATTATTATCCAGTGGATGAGGATGAGGAAGAAGCTTTTTTAATCACGGAAGATGAATGATGAAGCCTGGGATTTTGAACTTTAGGACCCTTTCCCCCCCCCCTCTCTTCCCACTCTGTGTGTCAGATGCCAGTTCTTCCTCCTCTCCTCTTTCCTTCCAGCGCTAATGAATTCGTGTCAGCTCAGAGGGAGGGGCAGGAGAAGCACCTCCACTCCACCCCCCTAATGGTTTTGCCATGTTCCGCCACACACACACACACACACACACACACAAAGAGACAGACTGACGCCAACTTTGGAAAAGTTGCAGACTTAAAATCTTCGGAGCCACGCTTGGCTTTTCCCAGATTTTTTTTAAGTGCTGAAATTTTAGATGAAGCTAAGGTGTGCTTGTCCTACCATTACTACAGTACATTTCCAATCTTGACTCTTAAAGATGCAGAAAAATTTCTGGTCTGTTTGGGCGTAGAAGTTTTTGTTTTCTTCCTGGAAACTGAGCGATGACAGGTGCAGCAGTCAGCCAGGGGAAAACCAGAGACGGAAACTTTCTCTTCCTCTCAGGTCGGCCGGGCAATTTCGGGAAAGTGCATCACCGCCTCAGAACTTCACATTAATTTGTCCCTTTCCGCAAACTTTATCCGGGAAAACGGACTCGGTTACAGAAAAAAAAACATTAAAAAAATAGGATCCAACTGTCATGAAAGAGTCCCTCCTTCCTCTTCAACATAAAGGGTTGGAGAATAAAAGCCCCGTTTACCACTCTCTCTCCCCTCTCTCTCTCCCTTCTCTCTCTCTCTCCCTTCTCTCTCTCCCTTCTCTCTCTCTCCCTTCTCTCTCTCTCCCTCTTCTCTCTCTTTTTTATTGTAGCCTTTTCGGTGATGGGAACACAGGAAATCTTTCCTCGGATGACCACAAACAGTCGGTCAAGGCTCACTCCTTTTTTGCCTATATGCAATATTTTGCATACAATAAAATACTGTAAAATACAATAAAATAGTGGAATCAAGTTTTACACCAGAAGACATCCCTTCTCTTATAAGGCTAAGCTTCAAAAAGTGAGCTTACACTGTACTAGTAGTTATAGCGGCTCTTCATTTCCTCCTCCTCTTCCTCCTCCTCTTCCTCTTCCTCCTTCACGTCCTCGTCCTCCTCCTCCTCCTCCTCCTCCTCCTCCTCCTCCTCCTCCTCCTCCTCCTTCTCCATTCCCTGTCCAATAGGAATGGAAGAAGGTGGGGGTAGTGGCAGTTTGAAGAGAGTCCTGTTTTATGCCGCCACCCGGCTTTCTCCCCGTCCCCTCCCCCTCTCTTCAACTCCAACTCCAAGAACAACCATGGCACTTTGAGAGGGCAAGAGGAGGAGTGGGAGACA
>JAAUYM010106863.1_pt1 | contig 10662 bp, 8 predicted proteins | sample 7278001 | NCBI WGS metagenome assembly JAAUYM01 (sample SAMN14350224, study PRJNA611818) | marine sediment metagenome | isolation source: surface marine sediment (1.8m) | place: French Polynesia: Moorea | collected 2018-08
CGCCGCTGCCGCCGCCGCCGCCGATCCCAACCTCGCAGAGAGCTTCGACGGCCAACAGCCTCCTCCACAGCACCAACAACAACATCCGCCGCATCCTCCTCCTCCTCCTCTCCCTCCCCTGTCCTTCCCGCCTCCTCCTCAGCCGCCCTCCTTTGCCTCGCCCCCTCCTCCTCCTCCTCCTCCGTCCTCCTCCTCCTCCTCTTCCGCGCCGACTCCCATGATGAACCCGAACCCCGCGCTGAGCACCGTCTACGCCACCAAGAGGAGGAGGAGGTCCAACAAAAGGTAGAGGATGGGAACAGGCCACACCTGAATTTTTTTTATCTAGCCAGTAGGGTTTAAAATGGGCGAGAGAGTTGCTATGGGGGTCTGATTCCTGCACAGTTGGGGGAAGAAGTGGTGGACATTTTACTATAACTGATTGATGCTCTTTCTTGGATTAATTTTCAGCCCGACCGATATAGTGTATATGTACTCTAATAGCAACATCGGGAGCCGGGAGGGGAGAAAAGAGAGGGGGAGGGAGAGAGATTGTCCGCTCCGGCCGCGGGTTGCGCCAAAGGCGGGGGGACAGGGACGGGGACGGGGACGAGAAGAACAGCGGATGTCGCCTCAGAGTTTCTCAATTTCGAAAAATTGTTGTTTTTAATTGTTTGTGTTTTTGGGTTTCCCAAAAGTTAATGGCAGTTGTACTGTACTTTACACACTATCTAGTATACAGAAGCAGTGCATGCATAGTACACATACTGTAGGTAGTGAATACCTTCAATAGTAGTGAAGGCTTCTCTGACGACCAAATCTCTACATATTCGTATTTCTGTATTAGTAGTAAAAACACGATATAACTGTATCCTGTACCTACAGGGGTTATCAACTGCGGGTGACATGATTTTTCAAGTTTCCAAAATTATGGTGTTTTTTTTATTGGGGTGGGTGGTGGGGGCATCATCCCCACGCATTACTCCAAAAATAGGATATAAGAGATAAATTATTTCATTCCCAAAAGTAAAGAAAATGACATAAGAGAATATTGGAACATACAGTGAACCACGGATATAAGAGCAACGGATATAAGAGCAAAACACTTATAAGAGCAAAAGTGCTGAACCAAAACCAAAATGGGGCTTTTATGAAGTACCATTATGACGGTTATAAGAGCAAGAAAATCTTGTCCCTACGGATATAAGAACAGAATTACCAAAAATGGTCATATTCAAGAAATTAAAAAAGCACAGAATGAACATCTACATGTTCATCATGAACATCATTAACAACCTTAACAACTTTATCAACTCCAACCACGTCCAGGCAGCCCATAACAAGCAGAAGAGCAGACAAAATAAAAAAAACACTTCCCAATGCATAAAAATAAGAAACCTTTTTTTACATTATGGACTTTTTACCCTGGTCCAAAACTGGGTGGGTGGCATAAAGGCATATAAACTGTACATATGAAAAAACTATACAATGTAATGGTTACCATGTTTTCTTTTTCTTATATTACAAGTTTAGATCCAAATGGGAGCTGGAAATTGCTCTAAATAGTACCTATGGTTATAAGAGCAAAACGGATATAACGGCAGAAAATCAAAACCAAAATGCTGCTCTTATATCCGTGGTTCACTGTACTAGTAGTACAGTGACGGATTATAACTGCCAACTCCATCCAACCTGATGGGCCGACCCTTCCTGATGGGTATGGTGTCGAACCCCTTGGAGTTGCCAACCACCAGGTCGACCTCTCTGTCCACGCTGGTCACCTTCACCTCCTTGGCCGTGGGCTCGCTCACCAGAAACTCCGCGGTTCCCCCGGCGGCTTTGATGGTGCTGACGATGTCCGCCACGGAGAGGCTGTCGTGGTCCGTGATGGGGTATCCGCCAGTCACGCGGATGGATTGCCGGTCGGGCAGGATGTAGAGCTTCTTGTAGATCTCCTCCTTCAGCCCGGAGACGGTGACGGACCTGCCCAGGGTCAGACATTTCCGGCCTTTCTCAGAATCTGTGAAAGTATTGGACGTAGTAGTACTTGCAGGAGGGGGTCCAGGTTGATTTCAGAGCCATCGTGTCCACCACCACCACCCCTATTAAACGTACACAGAGACAAATGCAGCAAGTATTTGATCAGACGAACCAAGGCTCAAAAATGAACGTTACATCAAGAATTACACTGAATTTATAAGAGCTAGACGAGGAACAACAACTCAACTTTGCAGACCTCCCATGTACAGTACATATTTTCTCCTGCCACAAAGAAAGGGGTACTAACAGTTAGTTACATGTAATAAGAGCAATGAGGTTTTTTTTCTTCAACTCACGATAGGCAGAGGCGGTCTTGACGACGACATCCAGCGTAGCGTCAGACATGATGATGCAGGTGGAGAACCGGTAGAAGAGACTGCACTGTTCTGAGCTTGCTGTCCTTCCCCAGACTTGGGCTTGTCTGATTCTTTGCTCGTCGCAGGGTGGCCACAGGGTCAGCTTCAAATTTCGCAAGGAAGCTCTTAAGAAGTCCCAAAGTATTTTTTTGTCATACGGATTGCTTGGTAGCTGGCAAAACAAATTTCTAAAAAATCAAAAAAATATCACGTGTAGTAAATGCTGGCAATCGTCAAAAAATTCGCAAAAAATTGCAAGTCGCAAAAGGCCGCTAAAAAGACCCACGAAAGTCTTTAAAGTCACACATTTTGCGTGATTATCCCCAGGCTTGGTCACTCTGCCTGACTCACTAACAAATGCGAGAATCATGCGTTCCAAACCGACTCCTCTCCTCCTCCGCAGGCAGAAGGTTCCAGCAATGACGTAAAAAACGCACAAAGCCTAAAATCTGCAGATTGATCCCCAAACTCTAGTAAAACCTGGACCAGCTAGCTGCGGTCCAGGTTTCACCAGAATGAAGTCAAAATGCTTCTGTGCAGTGAAGTTACACCACAGCTGGCAGCACCCCTTCCCTCCCCCCCCTTCTTTGGAAAAGAGGACGTTTGTTCAACTCCAGCCCTTTCTGACCAACCGTCCACAGATCATTCGCTGAGGGGTGGGTGTTCTACTATTGTAGTCTGTGAATCGCGGGGGCAGCATGAGGGAGGAGCCATAGACGTCTACTACTACCGTGCAAACAAGCAAGCGCTCTCGTTGGATGACAGTCCTGGTTTGCATCCCCCTCCCCTCACACCTTACTTTTTACTTAGATCAACAACAATATATCTCATTGCATGTATGAATTCTTCACACCTACTTTAAAGTGCCATAAAAGCTAACTCTCCCCCCCCTAAAAAAAAATGAAAGCACGTCAGGTTTTGTTTTGATTTTTTTCCTTTTCTGTGTCTTCCTCTCAGCTGAGCTGCTGAGCCTCTTTCTGCCTGCATTGCATGGTACATGTGTATGTAGTCTAACATGAATGTGCTGACAAAGATCACAACGAAACGCTGGCTGTTGCCGGAATTTGCCAACAACGCCAACCGATGCTGGAGCAAGAGCAGCAGCAGCAGCAACAACAACAACAGCAGCAGCAACAGAAGCAACAGCAGCAGCAAGCAAGATGACTTAGTGAAATGCGAGTTTGTGAGCGGCGGTCGCGTCGCCGTGGTCAGCCTGAACGACCCTCCGCGGATGAACGCGCTGACCGAGGCCATGGGCGACGCCCTGGAGGCTCGGGTGAGGGAGCTGGCACAGGTCAGGGGACTCAGGGCGGCGGTGCTGACGGGGGAAGGCAGGGCGTTCTCCGCCGGGGGGGACCTGGACTTTCTCCTCCGCGAGAGCGGGCGCAGCCGGGAGTCCAACCGCGAGACCATGCAGGCCTTCTACCGCCGGTTCCTCTCCCTGCGCCGGTCTCCGGTGCCCTGGGTGGCGGCTGTCAACGGGCACGCCATAGGCGCGGGGCTCTGCCTGGCCGTGGGCGGCTGCGACGTCAGGGTGGCGCACCGCGACGCCAGGATGGGAATGACCTTCGTCCGGCTGGGGCTGCACCCGGGGATGGCGGCCACGCACTTCCTGCCGCAGGTGGTCGGGCCGGCGGCGGCAGCGGAGCTCATGCTCACAGGGAGGACCATCACGGCGGAGGAGGCTCTCGGGATGGGACTCGTCAGCAAGGTGAGCAACTGCATGCAACGCTGTGCCTTACCCTTCGATAGTGAGAATCGTCCTGGCAGGTCTCCGACTCCCCTCTGTCGGACGCTCTGGCCGTGGCTGAGGAGATCTGCTCGGCCGCCCCCGTCGCCGTCAGGCACTGCCTGGAGACCATCAGGAGCGCGCAGGAGAAGCCACGGAGCGTCGAGGTAAGGGGAGGGGGAGGATAAGGGGAGGACCAACTTTCCAGTTGCACTTCTTGATTTCAACAGTCTTTTGTCGTTCCCCAGGAGTCCATGCTCCTGGAGGCCACCGCTCAGGCCGAGGACTACCACACCCAAGATCTTATCGAAGGAGTCACGGCCTTGCGAGAGAAGCGGACACCCAATTTCAAGGGCGAATGACGAGCGGCAAGTGGAACCATGCCAAGAAAAACAGATACATGCAGTAAAAGCTCTGAAATTTTGCAAATGGGACAAGCCTTATTATATTTTGTATACTACGTACACGGTATACACGGTAGGTACCTCATACTACCGTAAGCCGATTTGTCATATGAGTATTGACTGATTTAAGGCACAAGTTTTTTAAAGCTCGCGTGTGCAGTATCACAAAGCGACAGGTGCTAGGTAGCAGTAACAGTACATCATCGATATGATTCGAAATGCAGGAGTTGAGTATCATCAGATTTGTGGATTGTCACAAGACTACTCTGTGGACAGCGGTTTCATGGCGAAAGCCTCTCCTCCCGTCTCCTCGCCCTCCTCCTGCTGCTCCCCTCGCGCTTGTCGGTGGACAAAGTGGAGCCTGGCCTTGTGGAACAGTTCTGATCCCGCCACGAGGAAGTCCAGGCAGGCGGAGGCCGCTACGGTCACCACCAGCCTCTTGACGGGGTCGTACAGCAAGTAGTCCTGGTCTGGTTCCGTCAACGCTCGTACCAGCCAGACGAGGCCACAGACGGACCAGGCGACTTGGAAGACGCACACGGAGCTCCAGATGAATCCGAGTAGGCTGAACTTGCCGCACTCGCAGCAGCAGCGCTTGAAGCAGTCGAACAGGGTAGCGAAGCAGACCTGCAATAATAATAATAATAATAAATTAATAATACTAAAGAAACTTTAACACTTCACTTCAAAAAAAAAAAAATCAATCTTCGTACTACGTACGATTGGATCGCATAGGCAGCAACAGCACTGTCTCCAGCAATTTCCGAAGAGGGTGCAGATGTAGAAGGGCAAGAAGGCGATCCAGACCGCCGAGCCAGCCAACAGGTAGTGAAACCCAAACTGGCAAGGATAGGACACTGTAAGAGAGCCAAGTACCGTACATTTCATTTAAAAGTAGTTCGTTTTGACGACTACTGGTACTACCCAACCAAACATTCCTCTTGTCTCGTCAGTACATACAGGGTGTTTCTATCGAACTGTAAAGAAGTAAAACAATATGTCTAGTACAAGCAAATGTGCCAAGGAATTATTTTTTTGCCAGGTACTAAACAACTGTCTGGCACTTTGTTTCATGCCAATACTGAGCTTTAATCAAGGTAACAAACTGGGTATCCAATGGCTGTTCAGGGACAAGGGACAGACACACAAGGCAAGGCAAGGAGACTTCATCATGTGCAAATTGAAGGAGGCAACATTAATGGTCCCGGTATGGCGGACCGGCCGTGGAGGGACGTGGCTCAGGTCACGGCCCCTCCCACCCCAACAACAACAACAACAACAACAACAACAACAACGAAGGAGGCAACAGATACTGGGCAACTTGTTCTTTTTTTTTTGCTTCATTAAGGCTTCATGCTTGAGAGGTAGATATAAGAGGAGATAGTATAAGAGGTCTTGCAATGACATTTTTTCCCGCATAGCAGAAATGTGCCTGCAGCAGAATAGAGGCATATTTGAATATTTGTTGTGATCAAAGTTTGGTACCAAACATCTATAAAAAATATATAGTTAGATTCTTCTTGTTTCAGACAAATTGCCAGACACCCTGTACATTTCAAGCATTATAACTTGTTTCCTTGTAATAACTTTACATTTTTTTTCACTCACAGACGAGACATTAATTAAACACACAACTGCTATTCATGTCACTTGACACATATGCAGTCAAATTTAGACTTATGAGCTTAGGTTACAGTAGCTTAACTAGGTGAAAACAATAACGAATTCAGCGTGACGGCTGTCTGGTCGGGTACTACTACGAGGTGGAAGTGTACATACCCAGATACGTGGTGATGTTTCTTTCCGCGTCAGTGCTGACCACCCTGATGAAGTCGTTGGCAGTGGACTCCTCGGAAGAGAGCGGGACGGAGACGACCTTGGAGGACGCGTTGGCCGAGGCTGACTCGTTGCAACTCGACTCGTACTCGATGGCTGTCTCCAGGCGGTACACGTTGAAGAACAAAAAGCTGAGCAGAGGAGCAAGAGGAAAAAAAAACCTTGCAAGGCTTTCTGTGATGGTGTCCCAAGCCCACCCTCATGGCGTCCAAGCCCACCACGCTCACTTACGCCGTGATGAGGAAGAAGAGGACCTGCGAGGCCGGCAGGCACGGGCAGCAGACGCACTTCTCGCTCTCAGAATATCCGAGCGCCGTGAGGGCGATCTCCCCGACCTTGTCCGCCCTTCGCCTCCCCACCACCGAGGCCAGGTCCTTGTTGACCTGCGCCGCCGCCCGGTCCAGCCCGGTCTCCCTCGCCGCGCGCTCGCCCGCCTTCTCCCCCACCAGGTTGCCCACGATGGGCCCGACCACCGGCGGGCCTACCATCCGCCCCAGCATGCCGCCCACCTCGGCGCCGCCGTACGCACCGGCCTTGGAGGCGGCGCGGCCGCCCGTGCCGTCACTCATCTTCTAGTACTAGTACAGCTAGGCAAGAAAAGAAAAGTGGGTGGGAAGAGGACAGATCAGCATGCGGTACTCCGGCATGTGCACGTGTAGCCGAGGTAAAAGCACAGATGAATCTCGACCCCTTTATTTCGCATATTGGACCAAAAAAAAAATGTCGTGAAACCAAATAGTTTCACCCCCTGCAAAGTTTGGTGGCATGTTTGGGCACTCGAGTCAATCACGTGTGTGGGTTCCTTTTTTTTGTAATTCTTGACGTCTCACTTCGGTCTGTCCTTCATCCTCGTCATGAACGATCCCGCCTTCTGCTTCCTAAAGGCCTCGAACGGGTCTGTTCCGACGCCGACGCCCTTGTACTGGTCCTGCTTGTCCCGCACCTCCCCCCCGGAGATGGGCTCCACGATGCCCGTCTCAGAGCTGCCCAGGCCGCTCCCGCTCCTCCAGCCCATCTTCTGCATCATCTGGTGGCCCTTGTTGCTGGCGTCCAGTCGCTCCACCACCGCGCTCTTGGTCATGGGCGCGAAGCCCACGAAGGCGGACGGGTCGCCGCCGCTGCCTCCGCCCCCGCCGCCCCTCTCCGCCAGCTCGTCGCTTCCGCTCCTCCTGCGCCGCCTGCTCGGAGGCGGAGGCGGAGACGGGCTCCGGTCTGCCCGCCTCCGCCTCGGTGACGGACTGCGACTGTCCCCCCTGCCCCTTCCGGCGCCTCCGCGCGGGCTGGGGCTCCTCTTGGTCAGGTAGCTTGGCATGGAGTACCCTCCCGACGGCGATGGCGACCGGCTGTGCGACCTTCGTCTCCCTCGGGAGCCCCTCTCCGGCGTGGAGCCCCGGGAGCGGGAACGGGTCCGCGACCGGGACCGGGACCTTGACCGGCCCCTCTTGTTCCGCCGGGGAGAAGACGACTCCTTCTTTGAGGGCTTCTCCTCCTCGTATCGTTTCTTCCTGCGCACCTCCTTGACCTCCGGCGTCCTTGGTCTCCCCGGCGCCGTCGGCTGCGGGGGAGTCCGGTCTGGGGTGGGCGGGTTGCTAAATGGCTCCGGACTGGCGGTGGGCGAGCGCTCCCTATTGCCGCTCTCGATGTCCTCGGCCTTCTTCTTGATAGCCTCGGCCTTGTCTCTGGAGAACTCGTAGAGGCCGATCATCTCCCACCCCTCGGGATCCCTCGGCCTCTCATGGCTCGGAGGCGCATAGAAGAGCTCCAGAGCCTGGAGAAGCCTTTCTGTCGGGGGAGTCGGAGGAGGGAGGCGGATCTTCTTGGAGTCGAGTGGCTTGTAGCCGCTGTCCTCCATCTTGACCATTGGGACCATCAGGCCGGCGGGGAGGTCGTAGTAGGGCAGGGAGGGAACCAGGGCCTTCTCGTCGATCGGAGGGGCGAACCCCGGGGGCGGCTTCGAGAGATCTGGCAGTGGAGGCGGGGGAAGCGGTCCTCCTGGCGGGTTAGCTGCTCCCGGGCCCTGTGGCGTCATCCCCGGGCCGGGAAAAGCACCCGACGGAGCAGCCACGCCAGAAGAAATTCCCGGGGGTGGCATTCCCGGCGCAGTTGGGGGCCCACTGCCCCACACCTGAGGGGGAGGCAATTGCTGTTGCTGCTGTTGCGGCGGCGGTAGCGGCTGCTGCTGTTGTTGCGGTTGCTGCTGTGGTGCCCCTGCGCCAGTTACGCCGGTGTCCCACCTGCTGCTCCGTCCACCCCTTTCTCGAGACTTGCCCGAATCCTCCAAGTCTCCTGAAGTCTCCGTCGGGATATCCTGTTGCCACGGGGAAGGAGCCTGCTGCTTGGACTGTTCGCCTGAGGCTGCTTCCAGGGCTCCGACCGCGGCAGCAGTGGCGGCGTCCTGCTTGCTCTTCTGCGCCTCCGCCGAGGAGATCTGCTCCTGAACCTGGATCTTCTGCGTCTCCAGGCTCTGGATGTTCGTGGTGGCGTGGGCCACAAATGCCTGGTGCTGTCCCCTGTAATTGTCGTAGGTGTGCTGGGAGGGAGCGGTGGCCGCTGCGATCACGCTGGCGTAGTTCTCCTTCATCTGATCCTTGTAGGAGATCCAACTCTCGTTCGCCTGCTTCATCTTGTTCAACGTGGACGAGCTGAAGATCTTTTTGTCCTCCCACAGCTTAATCAGCTTGGCCAGCTTCGCCTTCTGGTCGTCGTTGGCGCTCGTGTGGGCGCCGCAGAACATCTCGACGGCCACGGACTCTAACGACTGCTTGAGCTCCTCTGCGTGCTTCCGCATCGAGTGGTGCAACACGTCGTTCATCAGGTAGATGAGGTGCAGCTTGACGTTGAACGGTGCGTCCTCCTGGGTCACCCTGTAGGCCAGGTAGTGCGCCACCAGCTGGTTGTTGTCGTGACAGGTGGCCTTCTGGAAGATCCAGCTCTTCCCAGAGCTGATGGAATCCTTGGTGCACGACTCGATGATGGGGTGGATGACGGTTTCCATCTCGTCCAGGTCGATCTTGGTGTCGGACGCCAAGAGCTGGAGGTGCTCCCACTTGGCCTTTCGCACCGCCTCCCTCGTCGCCTCCTCTTGCTTGGTCACCTTCACCTGCAACTGCGCCGCCAGGTTCTTCTCTGACTGGTCGATCTGGTCTCGCAGGGTCTGTTGCTGCTTCGACAGTTGGCTCAGCTGCTCATTCAACTCCTCGAGACTCTTGGTGGCCTCTTGATGCTGCTGCTCTTGCTGCCTTTGTTCCCCTTGTGAGGGACCGTAGGTTGGGATGTCCATAAGTGGCCTCGGCCTCTGCTGCTGCTGCTGCTGCTGCTGTTGTTGTTGTTGTTGTTGCTGCTGCTGCTGCTGCTGCTGTTGTTGTTGCTGCTGCTGCTGTTGTTCCTGGTGCTGAGGTGGCTGCATACCCCATCTGGACTGGGATGGCTGCCGTGGCTCGTCTGACCAGTGGCCGAATCCTCCTCCTCCTCTCCCTGGGGGACCTGGAGGAAAAGGCTGCGGTTGAGCTGGATATCCCTGGTGATGGTGAGGAGGAGGACCAGGAGGAGGACCAGAATGAGGAGGAGGACCAGGAGGAGGAGGGCCGTAATTAGCCCCATAGCCTTCGAACCGCTGGGGCGGTGGTCCGTGGTGTTGCTGCTGCTGCTGTTGCCGCTGTATCGCCTGTTCCGTGTTCACCTTGTACGTGTAGTAGTGGTAATTCTCCCCTCCAAAGAGAAAGGCAAACTTGGGATTGTCCTTCTGCTTGCTCTTCGTCATCTGCTCGAACTCCGGCCCGTTCCTGGCCACGAACTGAGCCAGCTTGTCGATGATGTTACGCACTTCCAGGTCTGGCGGGGGCTGCGGAAGCCGCTCCATGATGACGTACGACGAACGAGAGGGGGTCGTGGCCGTCGGGGGGGGGGACCGAAGAATCGGTAAGTTAGAGCGGCTCCTGTCAATTTCCCTCCCTCCTCCTCGTTCACAGCAAGTGGAGACCGAGCTGTTGCTCTCCAGCAGGCACTACCACCTCCGGGTCGGCGCCGTCGGCATCGCCTGGAACGCGGGTGCTTTCGTCGCGGACTCTGCTTGGTGGTTCGGTTTGTTGTTGACTGGTGTGCGCCTGGTGCGAGACGCAGGACAGGATCGACTCGAAAAAATGGTGACTTTCTTTCAACTTGACTTGCCCAGCGAAAGCCTCCTGCTTGCATCACCAGCACGCAAGAAGAGAAGTTGAGATGAATTCGGTAAGATAGTGCTGCCACCTGGCATAGAGCATGCCGAAAGAAATGTCGCTGTTTCGAGACAGCGGATGTTTTTCCTAAATGCAGCTTTTCC
>JAAUYM010048043.1_pt1 | contig 10661 bp, 13 predicted proteins | sample 7278001 | NCBI WGS metagenome assembly JAAUYM01 (sample SAMN14350224, study PRJNA611818) | marine sediment metagenome | isolation source: surface marine sediment (1.8m) | place: French Polynesia: Moorea | collected 2018-08
TAGAATTTGTGAAACCTTTGCACTCTTGTTGAAGGGTACAAGTGCACCACTTCCCACTATTTTAAGTTTGGAGAGAAAGGTTTTTCCTTTCGTTTTTTCTTTTGAAAGATCGATTTTTCTTTTCTTTCTCCTCCAAGATTTCTTTCCTTTGGTAGCCTCGGGTGGGTGGAGAAGAAGAGGATTCTTCTTTGGCACCAGACGTGAGATCCGTCGTCCGGAGATTGTCGGCGAATGCGACATCTGCAAGGGGAGAAATGTGGAGAAATAAAATTTGTGCGGATCAAACCGCAGCAAAAAAATATCTCTGAGAGCTCAACCGGGAAAGAAAGAAAGAACTTCTCATGCGGCAAAAATATGGGAACTTGTGTGTTGGTATCAAGGATTTTTTCCCCCTTTCCTCGTGTTGCAATATGGAAAGCAGGATAACCTTCCCTCCGCACTGGTTGCAAATTCCTTATCTGCTTAACCCCCTTTTTTCAAAAACTCTTCCCACCAAAGTCTTAAATCCTGTCTCACCTTTCTTTTTCCTCCTCCTCCACCTCTCTTCCTCCTCCTCTTGCTCGTCCCTTCCCCCGGACTCCAACAGTTCCTCGTGGCTCTTGGACACCCCTTTCGCGGGCGTCTCCATCGCCGTCTCGGTGGAATTGAAGCCGCCGCCGCCCAACCTGCCGGCGCGGCCGACGGTGGAGGCGCCGCCGTCGAAGTCGAAGTCGGACCCGGAGTTGCGAGAACTGGACAATAAGAACCAAACCAGGAGTGAAAAGGCCACCATGAATCTTCTCTATCGTGCTCAAACGTCCTTTCTCTCTCTTTTCCTCTTTCAAATGCTGTTTACCTTGACTTCCTGAGTGGGAAAGTCCTCTGGTGGTGGTCTGAGAAGACGAATGGATTGGAAGAGGGAGAGATGGAGGAGGAGGAGAAGAGGTGCCTGGACACTTCCGGAAAGTGGGCGAAGGAGGAGGAGGAGAGGGCACGACTGAAAGAAAGGAAAGTAAAAAAATAAGATCGTAAGGAATAGCATTCTGAATCACTCGCATGGAACCTTAACTGTTCCTGTAAAAGACTACGTAAAAATATTGTAATAACAATGTTCTAGTATTTTGAATAAACTTTAATCGAAGGAGAAGAGCTACAACGAGAAATTTGTTTTTAGACCGCGGCGCTCACGAAAAAAAGCCATCTTCATCGGTCTCAGTGGTCACGGCTGTCTGAATATGTACTACGTACGTATAGTAAGTAATACAGTCGACGTTCAATTCAGGAAAAAAGTTTCAGGAAAAAGACTTTATTTATTGAGGGTCGGCCTATATCTAATTAAGGGAAATCCGTGCCACCTACCTAAACGGTTATTTTACTTAATCAACATTTTCCTAAATGGAAGGTAGACTGTACCAGACCTGTAGGCTGGATTGTCATCCAAGTCCTTCTTCTCCAGGGTTCCATGATGGCGGCGACGTCTTGACTGGGAGTTGTTGCTGCTGCCGCTGTTGTTGTTGTTGTTGCTGTTGTTGACGGCGATGCTGTTGGCCCTGGCCTGCTGGATGGAGGAGCTGACCGAGTCCAGCGAGTCCAGGCTGCCAGAGATGCCGGAGGAAGGTTTGCCGCGCACATCTTGGAGAAAATAGGAGAAGCAAGCAAAATGAGAGTTAATTCTTTTATTTTCGAAATTTGGGCAAAATTAGTTTTTTTGGGGGGGGAGGGGAAGGGATTTTGGGCTAGAACTGATTTGATTTGGCTTCATGCGCTGCTGGCGGAGATTAAATTGGTTGGAAGCAGTCAGGGGAGCGAAAATGGGAGATGGCGTGTGCGGGAGGATTGCGGGAGGGATATTGGAAATTCATTCTAGTAATTTAACACCGAGGTACGCTCTCCTACCGTAGCGGACCTACTACGTAGATGGGAAGAGAACATTGCATTTTTTTTGGTAGTGCTACATATTTAATTCTAGGAAATTTTAAAATACGTACGTCAGGTTTGAGGATCCTAGTACGAAACAAAAATCGAGGTTTGTGTTGTTTCCCTCCCTTGCCCTAGTCTAGTAAATCCAATCTTAAAATCCGAGTACAGCAGCTCTTTGATATATGGAAATGGTTGGTCAGCAGCAAACAATGGACTTGTGGTACCAAATCGTCCTACTACAGTATCGACGCACTTCTTTCTAAAATGCAGTGTGTCATCAAAGGGGCCAATTCCACTATATCGAGGTTCCACTGTATCGTTACTACGGAATCGTTATTGGAGAAGAGGAGATGCTCCTTCCTCATCGGCTCAGTTAGCAGTCACTCACCCAAGCACAGGGCCGATATATTCGGGAAAAAAAGAAGCACTGAAGGGCGGGCCTGCCTTCTCGCTCCACCTTCATTTTACCAAAGACAGCGAGCGAGGATTGATGTTTTAAAACCGCTTCTTTTTCTTATGGTAGACGCTATCTTAAAAGAATTTCATTAGTGTGTGAATTATTTGTAAAAAAATAGTCTTAATTAATGCGAGTGGTTTCTAATTGCTCCTTTGAGCACTTTTTTTTCTTGTCTTCCCAGCCATTGGGATCGAAGGAAAGAGGGGGGGGAGGAAGGAAAAAACTTTTTTTTGTTCTCCTCCTCCCCCTTCAGGAAGTGGTGAAGGGAGAGAAGGAAAAAGTTGCTTTCTCCTCTTCCACCACCTCCTTTTTCCTGGTATTGTTGCCGAAAAAGTAACTCTCCCTTCTGCTTTTTTTTTATCCCCGCTCCCCTCGCGAGTTCAGGGGAGCTTTTCAGACCGGAGTAAAAAAAGTTTCTCTCTCCTTTTTCCTTGGCCATTAGTGGCAGCCGTTACGCACTCTTATAGGTACACCTCAAACGCTTTCGCGAAAAAAAAATCCTGGTTGAGACATCACAGAGACCACTGATTGCTATTCCTACCTGTCGTTCTGTCAGTCCATCCGCCGCCGTAGCGCTTGCTGACATTGTGAGATGACGCGTTGATGTTGTCTCCGCTGAGATGATATCCTGGATATTAAAAAAAACTCATGTTGACTACGACAGCATAGTACAGTATTATATCAGCGAGAAAAATCTTTACCTGCATTTTCTCTCCCAGAAAACTTCCTCTGCCTATACTGGCCGCCCCCATCCTGTTGCTGCTGTTGCTGTTGCTGCTGTTGCTGCTGTTGCTGCTGTTGCTGCTGTTGCTGCTGCTGTTGAGAGGCTATCTGGTTCAGTCTCTCCCTGGTTTGACTAGAAAGCTTTACCGGAGAACCCTGGAAGGAGAGGAGGAAGGAACCGTTTTATTGCAGTTTTCAAAGCCGTTTCCCAAGTTCATTTCTCTCCATTAGTGAGTGACCCAACTCCTTTTCCTTGTTCCTCCCTCCTCCTCCCTCCTCTTCCTCCCTAAAAAAGAGAGTCCATTCTAGAACTTTTCTCTTTCTCTTCTAGTCTTTTTCTCCCTGCCTTATACTAATCATGAGGCCTGCTATCGAGGAAATTGATCCCCTAAACTTTTTTTCTCATCCTTTTTCTTGGATTTATTTCTCCGTGATGGCTAATCCCAGGTAACATCTCTGAAAAAAGTTTTGATCAAAAAGAGGGGAGCCATAATCTTGCTGCACCCCACCTGAATCCTGATTCTGCTGTTCGGAGAGGTGATGATGTGCTGCCGCATCCTCTGATGCTGATGGGAGATGGGATGGTAGTGGTAAAATCTGCCGAACGAATCGCCGCCGCCGCCGCCACTGGACAGTTGCTGCGGAAGGTTGCTGCTGCTGCTGCTATTGCTGGCGCCCTTGAGCGGGCTCTTGCCGAGGCTGCACTGGCTGCCGGCGTCGCTGCTGGACACGCCGCCGCCGCCGCCGCCCCCGCCGCCGCCGCCGCCCCCGCCCCCGCCGCGGATGAGGTAGGACGACGAGTAGGTGAAGGCGTCCTCCATCCCCTCCGTCTGGTGGTGGCGCGGAGAGGAGATTCTCCCGAACGTACCTTCTCCTCTCTCCATTCTTGCGTCAGAGGAACACCAACAGCATCCTGTGGGAAAAAAGTAGAAAAGGGGAAAATGGGGAAATGTCTTGTCTCATTACTTACGCGTCGCCTTAGATGTACAGCAACAGGAAATGGAGAAAGAAAAAAGAGGCCACGGCTATGTATTTTTTTCTGGTTTCTTTTGTTGTGCCCATAAACATATGTCAGGAAGAAAAAATATAATGGGCTGAGCGGGGGCGGTGATTAATTGAGCAATTTTTTTGGTGGGTACCGTTTAAGTAGTTAATCTCAGAAGGCTAAAAGTGGTAGAGAATTTTCGGGACGTTGCTCCACCCTTCCTTTTTTGGCTATTCATTTCCCCTCTTCCTCCTCCTCTCTACCCTTTTGCATAATGTAGTAAGTACGAACACACACGGGCACGCACCCACACACACCCACACACACCACCACCTTCCCGGTATAAAGCTCTTTTTATTATTCTATCCCTCTCCATTTATTTAACCTCCCCTCCCCCCTTGCCATCTCAACCACGCTTACTATAAAGCATTTTCTCCCTGCGCTCCCCCTTCTCACAAGTGGCAATAAATTTCCATCAGCAAACTCCCCTAATTTCGTTCCTCCCATCCCGGCGACCAGTCAGAATAAAACGTGACCTCTTGATGAGGAGTGGGGATTATCAGTACAGGATGACTTTACACACACACACACACACAGGTAGATTACTGAAAGTAGTTTGGTATGTTGCAAGTTTTTGGCAAACAGAACTAAACTTTAGACAAAAACATAATACTGTACACTATATTGTACTACAGGAACAATATAAACAAAGCTTGTTCGAGGTGCGCCTTCTTCTGGCTTCAGGGAAACTCTCATTTTTCCCCCCTGGCTATCTGCAGACTGATCAGACAGCAAAAGACACCGAGAAAGGAAAAAGAGGAGAAAAAAATATATAGTCCTCGTCTTTTCTTATGTTCTGGCAGTTTCAATCCTCAGGGACACCAAAAAAATTGCTCCAGATACCAGAAGGAAAAAGAAGAGGTAAAAAAAGATGGGAAAGAAATGGTCGACTTGGGAGAACGAGAAAGTAGTAGAAGTAGTAGTAGAAAGGTGTCTGTCTGATACTTCCGTCTTCCAACAGTGTTTTTTTTCTCCAAGGTAGAAAGAAAAATAGTAAAGTTTTTTCTATGAAAGGAAGGCTTTTCTCATCACCTCCTCTTTTCTACCGCCTGCTTTTACATTTTAGTCTACGTGTATAGGCGAAAATTCGATTTTTCTTCTGACGTTTCATCACATGGCAAAAAGAGAGAGAGAAGCTTTCAACTATTTTTCTGCTTGAAAAACGCTTTCTGCAATCGTGGCCTCGGGAGGGAAAGACAAGGAAAAAAATCAATACAAGTTCAACTGGAGAAGAGGGAGAAAGTGGCCTCCCCAAAAGTGAAAGAAAGAGAGGGGAGGAGAACGTTAACTTTAAATTTTAATTACAAGTTCTAGGAAGAGAGACAGAGAAACCCACATTACAACACTCCGCAGCCAAAAAAAACCTCTAGAGGCACCAGCACTTTCTGACTTTATTTCCTCCTCCCATGAAAATTGGAGTTCCTTTCCCAAGGACGCCTCAGCAATTGTGGACATTTTTTTTCCTGGTACCCCTCATCAAGGAGTCTCCATTTTCACAGTCGGAGGTCTCCCTCATTATCTTTCTCATTGTGTCTCTAATATCTGTCCTTCTTCTCTGATTGTTCTCCATTCGGAGACACCCTAGAGGTGCACGCGGTGTCATGACAAAGAGGTGACCCCAGCACAGAACAAAAAGAGAAGCAGCATTATTTGGCCTTCCTCCCTTCTCAAGATATCGGGAGGGAGGCGGGCATGCCCTTGCAAGGTCTCTCTTTCCTCCTCGACTCTTCTCTCAGGGAGCTGTCAAGAGCAGCATCCAACAGAATGGGAAATTGAGGAGATGCCTCGGAAAAGAAGGCGTGGAAAATAAGATACTTTCCACCCCGCCTCCTTTATTAGCGGGAGAAAGAAAGCAACTCAAAAAAATTGGCTTGCCTTCATGATTCAGCAAACTTGGACCAAGTTTTGTTTATTTAACACTTTTCTCTTACTTTAACTTTTCCCTTCACGTTACGCTCCTTTTTTACTGGAACGCAATTTCAGACCAGAGGGAGGGGGGAGATATCGTCCGGCTGTGCTGACGACAATGACGATGATTCGTGGTAATTTCAGACAGAGTCATTTACTACTACTGCAGTGTACGCGTAGTGGTACTTCCTGTTCCAGTCGACAATAACAAGATTTCAAACATGAAGAAGCTCTTAAGGAGCGTCTGGACTCGCTTGGGGGGATGGGCTGAGAGGAAAGCGCTTTCAACATAATTTGGCAGAGAGATCTAATTAGAAGCTTCTTATTACCGCTTTTTTCCAAGCTTTCCAAGTTCTGGAGTCAAAGAGAGAACTTCTTCTCCGGTCTCTTCCAGAGTTTCTCTCTCTCTCTTTCTCTCTCTCTCTCTCCCTCTTCCTCCTTCAGTTGTGACTGTTTGTGGAAGTAGAGGAGGAAGGAGAAGAGGGGGGTGGATCTCATTAATCAGTCATTCGTGGATATTATTTTTCTCTTCCTCCAGGAAGAGTCGGATTAGGATTACGGTATTGTCGGATATAAAAGGGAAAGAGAGAGGGGGGAAAATAATAGTAGAGATTGAGGGCAAATGATTCATGTCCATAGTGCGGAGGTTCTGGAGGAGCCTGCAAGCAAGTGATATAGCATTGCAATGTTCCGAGAGCCCAGCGTAAAAAAAAATCGCACAAGTTATTCTCTATTTTCTCGGCTGTTCTGAGGCTGCTTCATTATCACTATTTTTTTTAGCGTTGCATGAAGTCTAAACGGTGTAAAAGGTGGCCTTAGACGAAGGTTGCGTTACGTGCATGCAGAGTTTTCAGAGAGAATTAATTGCCTCTTTGTTTGGCATGCACGCTGTATGAAGGAAGCTTTCCAAAATGCTTTAATGCAGCAAACTATCCTCAAACAAATTTACAATTTAATTTCTACGTCGTACTTTCTTTACGACCAGTCACATTATAAAATTTCATGGGGTGGCCACATAATTTACCAGATCCAACATAGGTATTTGACACGCAAAATCAAAGCTTTCAAGTAGTTGCCGTCACCACCCCCTTCTTACTTTCAACCAGGCGTTGGAGCTTAAGGCGTCTCGCTGTCTCTCTCCCCCCCTCTCTCAGCACGTCCAATTTCCCGTCACGAGTCACATTTTTGATCGTGCGACACTTTCTTCCCCCCCCTTCCTTCTCCTCCCGTTCTCGCCTCTCGACTGAGAGAGAGAGAGAGAGAGAGAGAGAGACCTTCACAAAAGGAGGAGGAGGAGAGAGAGAGAGAAAGAAGAGAGTAGAGAGAAAGAGGTTCTCCTGCTCTGTTGAGACCCCTTTCCATTTCTCTCTCTCCTCCGAAAAAGGGCTTCTTCTCTTCTCTGCATTTTCTCTCCTCTCTTGTGTCATGCCTCTTCCTCCCTCCTCCTCCTCTTGATACACTCGGCTGCATTTAAGCTGGCTCTTTGCCCTCTCCTTCTCTCTCTCTCGACCACCCCATCCTCGATGCACCACGCAAACAGCAGAGCGCTCCTCTTCCTCTTCTCGTCCGCTTTCACAAAGTCAGTTTTAATGAAGCTCTCCATTTCGCCATCTTGTGGACCAAGCCAACCACAGACTGTTACCAGAGTTCCATCTATCTCTAGGCTCAGCCTGCATTGCAAGGCTTATCCCTCCCTTCATCCTTTCCTTCCTCCATTCTTTTCTTGCAGGTTTCCTCATGTTCTTCGGATATGGACAGAGGAGGAGGAGGAGGAGGAGGAGCCTCTGTGCATGCCTCGTGGTGGTGCCTGCGGTCTCAAAGGAGAAGTAGCAGCAAACAGCAATCTCCTTTCTTCTTCCTCTGTGTCTGCCCCCTTCCTCTCCCCCTCCCTCCCTTGCCGCCGGTAATAAATACTGCGAGGAAGGGAGGGAGGGAGGGAAGGAGCTTTTGTTGTGGTCACTCCACATTACCAGTTGCCTGTTGTTGAGGTCTACTCTTCTCCCCCACCCCCCCTTCCTACGCCATCCATTCCTAACTCCTCTTTTTTTTCTATGTGTGTACTACTCGTATCTCGAGAAAAATAAACATTTTCTCACAGTCGTCTTTAAAGATGCCTTCCCTCTCCTCATCCTTCCAATAATATTTAGCCCTTCTCGCTTTCACCTCTCTTTTGTAACCTGGAAGAAGGATGAAAAGGCAGATGTGTGTGGTGGGAGGAGAAGCAGAAGGAAGGGGATATCATAGCTTGGCAGAAGAGGCTTCCTTTGGAATCCCCGCAGTAGAAGGTGGGTGGCTCTGCCAGGTTTCCTCTCTCCTTCTTTCTCTTCTCTCCGTAAAAGGAAGTGCTGTTGGATGGAGCTGAATAAATGCCAGGCAATTTGTGGCCCAGGGAATTACAACAAAAGGGAAGGAGGAGAGCTGTCTAAAAAATAAATGGCATGCCAGGTGGGGGGGTCACACTCACACATGCAATCGACTCCGCAGTCACACAGTTGGCCCCCTTTTTTTCGTACAGTCTTTCTACGATATTGTCGGTCACCACCTAAACTAAATTAGTCCGAGATTCGATTGTATTAAAAGCTGAAAAGAATTTCTAAATGTGAAAGGGTGAGTACGGGAAGGCACAACATCATTGCAAAATCGAGATAGCATATTTGAAAAAAAAATCGAGATTTTGCTGTATGTACTACCTAGTACAGTACGTTATACTGTACAACTACTTCGAAGACAAACAACACCGGCGGCGCCTTTCAATATTTCATGCCCGCACCTCTCCACGTCCACAGCCCGCCAAGGGGATTGATTAGAAGGCGCGAGAGAGGCAATGAATCAGAACCTTACTTAGGTTTGCTTTTTTTTTTACGGAAACAAAATTCGGGAATATCACCTCAGTCATACAGGAATTGGCAGCGGGACAAAAGTGACGCGCACTTGATGTGTGTGTATTTCCCTGTATTTTTGGCTCAGCAGCAACAATACCTGGAGATTATCGGTTGCTCAAGGATATCTAAGGAAAAACACCTGATGCTGGCAAGGCCTGAATAGAGCAACAACAACGGTGGGCAAGTTCGATCCATAAAACGGATTCAGACCGTACGTAGTACACACAAACCTGATCAATGGCAGAGATGAACAGATTTTTAGAACAAATAAATATTTTTGTTTTTTAAAATAGCATAAATACGTAGTATCACAATTTCTTCAGGGCTCATAAGTAAGTAAAGCATGATAGATTTTCTTCCCTCGTACCTATAAAAGTTTTTCGTTCCATTCGTCTAAATCATCATATCTTCATCTCTCTTCTCAGTCGCGTCCTTTTTGGTGCACTCTGACAGTCTTTTCCCACAGCTCCCTGTAGATCTCCTTCCAGCGGCCCTGTATGTCGCTTCCAGGGTCGCCCCCGTGAGCCGCAGGGTCGCCCAGTCCAGCGAAGAGATATGGCATCGGCAGGGTAGTCCCGCCCCTCAGCCAGCGCAGGCAGGCCTGCGGGTCCCTGGTGTAGCGAAGGTTCAGGTAGAACGGCGAGACCCCCAGCATGGACCTCAGGCGGCCGGTCAAGTACTGGGAGCCGCTCTCATCGGAAAGATTGGGAACCTGGAAGCATAATACTTGTATTCTACACGATTCTGAAAATCGGGGTTGAACGTGTGAAAAAAAATTAGCCCCCAACTTTTCCACTAGTTTTGTGACCTTTTTAGTACCCGCGTGATGGTATTTACTTGCTTACGGGAATTTGAATGAATAAATCATTAAAATTTTGAGAAAGTACAAGTGTTTAAACACACAGCATGACAATCATGAACCTTGTCTGAAATCTCTGCTCACCCGCTCGGCCGCCCTGACGAACTCCCCGGGCAGATCCGGGGACATGAGGTAGGCCGTCTCTCCGCAGTACTCCGGGTGTCCGTCGTGATTGACCGCCATGGCTGCGGCCGAAGCCGCCGCCGAGGACGCCTCCACCCGAGGACGAGGTTGGTGACGCTGCTCGCCCCGGCCTCCGCCGCCGCCGCCGAAGTGGTTGGTGGGCGCCGCCGCCTCCGATGACACCGCAGACCTGCCGTTGGGAACCACGTCGCACACCAGCAACCTGAACAAAAACAAAATACAGTACCTACTTAGAATATGTTCAGAGAAATTGTATGTCAATAAAAATAGTCTTTTTCCAGTGCTCCAACTCGGAAAAACCTCATTTGGTCCGGAACAACATATGCAACTTTTTTTTGTCTCCTCTCTTCCTCTGACCTCTCTCCGGGGCTGTCCCCGTAGATGGCCTGGACGAACTTGGCCAGGTGGAAGATCTCGACGAAGGCGTCGTCCTCGGCCTTGACCACGAAGACCGGCCGACAGTCGTCGGTCTGATCGCTGGCCCAGCGGAGGCCCATCAGGTGCTTGCGGATCCTCCCGTCGTCCGAGTCGCCGTCGGCAAAGTCGCCCTGCAGGATGTCCCCGAACTGCTCGGACTCCCTGTCGATCGCGTCTTGCACGGACTCCGCCCGCTGCTTACTGTCGCCCTGCGTCCCGCCTCCCCCTCCTCCTCCGATTGATCTGCCTCTGGATGACCATGGTGCAACCTGGATTATTAATATAGTTTTAACTGATTCAGTTAAGGTAATATACATTAGCTGTAAA
>JAAUYM010057562.1_pt1 | contig 10656 bp, 10 predicted proteins | sample 7278001 | NCBI WGS metagenome assembly JAAUYM01 (sample SAMN14350224, study PRJNA611818) | marine sediment metagenome | isolation source: surface marine sediment (1.8m) | place: French Polynesia: Moorea | collected 2018-08
AGAAAAACTTCTCTTCGAGCATAGAGACATTAACATGATATTTTCAACTATGTACGCTACGTACCGTAGTACGTAAAAAATTAAGAATTACTGACCCAAGTTCGAAGATTCACCACGGGGGTTCCCCTAAACAAACTGTGACGGCTCCTTTTGGTTCTCTTTCTTGGGCGGGGGGAATTAATCGAATGGGACCAAGCACAGCGGGGAGGATTACCAACAGAGCTCATGGAAGCTGCTTTTTAATCCACTACTAAGAAGGAGAAAGGGAAAACTTTTTTTTTCAGGGTAGTCTTTTGGCTACCGCTCCAAAAATGCAAAACTTGTCGAGCTTATTTTTCCTGATTGCGCTGCAACAACAACTGCTGAAGCGAGACAAACAAGACACTTTGCGTAACGTCCCAAAATCACAGACACAACCACGATTTATTATTATTCTTCCTTTTTTTTTTTTAGTGCGACGACAGCACAAATGATGATGACACAATTGGCGGAGACGAAAAAGCCATTGAGGAAGAGGGGGGAAACGAGTCACAGCTGTCCTCCTCCTCCTCCTCTTGATCCAAAATGACGGTGTTTTTTTCCCGGCCAACCAATTGTGGCAAAATAATGGCGAAGAAAATCAGATGCTATTCACTCTTCAGACCTTCAAAAGACCATAGTCTATGTTAATCTCAAATATGTTAAAAATGTTACTAAATTTGGGTATGCAAATGTTGCACAAGTCGCAAACGTCGCCGGTGGTTTTATTTCTTCTTTTCCTGAAAATGATTGACACTTGGATGGGTTTTTTTCCACTCAAGGAAGAAGGGAGCAGCTGCAGCCGTCGATGAGAGCACTCTCGAAAGGTAAAATTAATCCCCTCTCTGCTCAAGAATTGATCCACATCTTTGACACGATCTTCTCAAAGTGGCACTATCTCGTCTTAATACCACGGAATGGCTAGAACACACAATTTCCCAACTTGTTTTGCATAGTAGTTGCAACTCTTTATATACCCCCCCAATGTGAGCACGTTCCAGAGGAAAAGATTCTGAAAATTGTTTGGAGGAAGTTGTGATCGCAAACACAAAAATAATTCCTTCCCTCCTCCCCTCCCCCCCTCACCTGCCCTCTTCTGGGGACAATTACGATCGGAAGAGGTGGTCAAATTTACGGTCGCCGCAAACTGGAGGAGGCACTTTTAGAGAAGGAGGGGCGTCAGCGCGGCTGTAGCAATAAGGAAAACACAAATTTGTTATTAATCATGATGTTTTTACTCAATACTTTTTTTTGCTATTTACGTTGGAGTTTGCTAGTGTAGCGGAGGTCCACCTTTTCTTGTCCGGTGATCTCATCATGTTCGGCGCCAATACCCATCTTGCACGCCCAATCAAGACATCGTGAAGTGATTGGTGGTGGGGGGAGGGGGAGGAGGGGGAGACCCGATTGGTCTTGGCCCATCAGTCCAGTAGGGGACTTCCCCGCGCAGTGTAACCAGACCTTATAAAAAAGCGCAAATCTTGCGTATTTTTACACATGCCTTGAGCACTGCGCAAATCTTGCTCACCTTGAGAATGCAAAAATGCAATAAAGAAAATCAGGTTGCGCATTTTGGTCGCCATCTTTGCGCATTTTTGTCCACAAGGTCTGGTCACGCCGTCTCCGGGTACTGGAACCTTCGACAAGATACGCCAATTTTGGGGTCGTGTTTTAGGGAGGGAGGGGGCGAAGACGACATCAAGGAGGCGACGCATTGTACGTACATACGTACCTACCTACAGTATAAGGGCAACACCGCAACGGTTATTCACCGTAGAAGGGAGAAAAGGAGGAAGACAAACAAGTATGGATGAGAGGAGACACAGTCGAGCTCAGATATACGTATACACTAGTACTGTAGTATAGATGTGGTAAGCGCCATAATGATTTTACAAAATTTGGGTTTTTTTCCTGACCTGCCTCTCCCGCTTTTGCAAAAAAAAAAGTACTTTTAGCTACTGACCAGTGACTTACAGGTACACACAGTGTATCTGAGTTCTAGCTGTACTGCGTCTGTGTCCGAATAAGGAAAAGGTGAGGAGACAGGAGGAGGAGGAGGAGGTTTCCAAACAATTTCGGTGGCGTCCAAATTTGCATAATTCTCTTGTGATAAAATGCTCCAAGATATTGCTCGGTTGGCAATGCATCAAAAGTCGAAATTTTCCCTTTAACAAAAAGTGAAAAGATGTGGCCGCAGCAACTCTCGTTGTTGTCATGTGGATGATTTGGCGAATTCTTTCATCTTTTTTCTCTCTTTTGAGGGTGTTTTTCCTCTCCCCTTTCTTTTTTCCCTCTTCCTTCCATTCAGATGCTTCCTTCCCACTCCTTCTTCCGTTTGACAAATGACGTCGATAATCAAGAGCCAATTTGCACTTTTCCAGAGAAAAAGAGGGGGTAAAATATGTACAGTAGAACTTAGGCAAGTGACTTAGAGAAGTCACTTGCCAGAAGAAGATATTTTATTGCATCAAAAGTTTTACTATGTTAAAAATTTTGCTATGTAAGTTTTCACTAGTACGTATGGTAAACATAAATATATCGAAATTGACTGTACAACGTAGTACACAATGGAATTTTACCGGAAAAAACAGGAATGTTCGTTAAGGAACTGCTTTTTTTCTAAGGCAATTCTTGTCTCTCTTCACCCTGAAATTATTCAACATAACATTAAATTGTACACATTCTTAATTCTAGTCAAGATTCTAGTTATCTTTAATTGTTATGTGCCACAGAATTAATTACAAGCAATATAAAACAACTTCAAGGAATGTTTCTTATATCTCGTATAGCAATTTTCGTGACTGCCTACTAGATGGCGCCAGGAGATAGATATCTCTGGAAGCACCTGAACAGAAATTTTTCCGACACCCCTCAACAACCTAGTGAGGAGAAAAAGGATGTTGTAAATTGAGACACTCACTGTACATACATACATACATGAAAGATGAAATATAAAGCAACCACGGAAAATTTAGCCGCCGAACTATTGTCTTCCCATTAATGACTTGCACTGTTCTCAGATTGAGTCCCTTTGCCTGGGCGTGGGTAGAGGGAAGGAAGGCCCTGGAGTTGTCTATCAGAGAGATAGACATTAGAGAGATAGACATTAGAGATAGAGATAGAGATAGACGAAAGTCTATCTCTATCTCCATCTCTGCATGAGACTCTCTACTTCAGCAGGGCTATGCACAGGAAGGAGGTCTTACAAATGAGTATGTCTTGCTTTGTACTGGAGCATCAAGCTACCTATCCTTAATAATAAAATTGTATACTTAACACTGTAAGGAACATTTGCGACATAGGACCAACAAAAGAAGAAGAGGAGTCAAAATGCATTATTAATCTGCAAGCAGTTGAGTCCTGTACTAAACCACAGCGCATTAAAGTTGCACTAGTGTGAAAATCTGAGGTTGTTTATACATTCATCTTGGTGAGCACGACAAAAGCCAACAATCAATAAGGTAAGCTTTGCTTGTACCCTCTTAGCGAAGCGATGAATAGCGTGCCCCGAAGAAAGCCGTGCGGCATTTTCCACAAAATGGAAAAGAAAGTAAATTCATTATGAGGGAAAAAGTGGTGCTTTTCGATTCGACACAGTCACGACGACGACTTAAAATGAAACGCACAAACCAAATTAATCTTTGAAAGCAGGGTACCTGGCTGCGCATCATAAAGGGGAGAAGAAAAAAACGAAGAAGAAAGCAACCTGAAACAACCGACATTCTCAGTCCGCGAGCCAAAACTGGCAAGCCTTTATTATTTATTATTTTTTTTGCTCCCGATCCCGAAGTGGAAAACACAATTTTCGTCCATACAAGAGGACACTGCAGACAGAAATTGAATTTGCCATCGTCATGGTTTAAAAAAAGGACATTATATACGGTACATCGATCCACATTCTATTCCGATTAACAGCTGAAAGTGGTGTTCCTTTTCCTCTCCGTGACCGTCGTCATCAGTGGCAGGGCCTCTCCGCAGCTACTCCTTTTTTTTTTACCTTGTCGTTGTTGCCGCCTTCCAGTCCTTCCCGTAACGAATCTTTTCGTGTCTTCTTCATAGTAAATTTAAAAACTATCTGACTGCAGTGCAGACACACACACACACACAAAGACTTGGAGGAAGAGGAGAAAGACACAGCCATGCCAAGATACGAAATGAAGACGGTGGAGATCAGGAGGGACCTGGTCATGCATCCTAAATCAGGACAGGACGCGAACAAGTCGAAGAAGCAAGAGCAGCAGCAACAACAGCAGCAACGCCAACTACGGCAGCAACAGCAGCAACCGCAGCAACAGCAGCAACAGCTGCATAAGAAGTCCGTGTGGGACAAGGAGGGCCCCACCCTGGATGCTCTCAGGGACGTCTCCCTCAAGTTCATGTTGGAGAGCACCCACCACGGGCTCAAGTTTATCACCGAGTCGGCCAGACACCACGTGGAGAGGGTCCTCTGGGTCGTCGTCGTCTTCATTTCGTGGATCTTGGCAGCATACCTTATCTACAAGGTGAGGAGAAAAATAACCATACAAATAGTTACATTATATAAAATAGTTACACGATTAATGTCCACATAGCAAGAGGTTAATTTTGGTGTCGAGAATTTATCTGGCAAGCTCATGAAACCGAGTTGAGAAATAGAAGCTTTTTCAAGTTGAAATGCCAGTAACCGTCCACGTGTCAAACCATTGTCCTTGAAATTAATTTTTTACCCTATCGTACAAAAAACCCCACATTTCTTTGATGAAAGGTGGTCCACAAGTGGAAGGTGAGCCCGATTCTGGTGTCGTTCGACTCCGTCCAGACTGGCATCTACAGCATCCCCTTTCCGGCCTTCACCATCTGCAACATGAACAAGGTGAGTACCGGGGTCTGCTAGCAACACCGCTGGCAGCCTACATATGTGCACTGGTGCATAGAAGCACAATAAGTACATCCCAATTAAACTTTTCAAACATTTTCAAACTTCCCCTATACTTATGTGATAAATGATAACACTGCATTATTTGGGCTGGGCCCAGAGGTGTGGGACATCCTATAACTGCATCGAACTGTCATTGCGGCACTGGACTGGCCATTATCTTGTCATTGCACTAGTTTGACTTACCAATAGTGATCAACAAGGAACTGAAACATTATTTCTCTCTCTTTCTCTCTCTCCATTCTTCCTCGTGTCAGGTGCGCAAGTCCCGGGTGGATCACGTCTCTGAGGCACTGTCGGCTGACCCGGCCAGCTCCCTCTACCGCACGGAGGAGCGCTTCGTGGAGGAGATCTGCGCGTCGCACGAGGGGGTCAGGGCGGCTGCCTCAGAGGAGGAGAACGGGGGAAGCAACAGCAGCTACCAGAAGTTAGTCAGGATGAATGAAGTTTGTCGCAATTTAGTACATGCAGCTTTAATTTCGCAAAAAAACGCATTTTAGTATACGTGTATTGTAACTGCGTCTTATCTGCACTACCGCAACGACAGTCACGACGACACCGCCTGGGACCTGGAGCTGACGGGGGACGACCTGCACGGTTACCTGTCCGACCTGGGCATCTCCTGCTCGGAGATGCTTGTCAGGTGCCACTTCGAGGGAAGGTCAGGCTGACGAGGAGGAGGAGGAAGAGGAAGTCTCCTCGCGTGGTTGTTGTACAGTACAGTCGACGATTTGATTTCACGTTTGCTTAGCAAGGAAACACAAATTTCGACTGAAGCAACTCTTTCTTCTTGCCTCAGTAAATTGCCAAAAAGTTGAACGTGGACTAACATAAAAAAATCTTTCTAACTCCCGATTCGCACTCGCCACTCTCTGCTATTTAGATTCTTTGACTGCATGGACATATTCTCGACATCCATCACCGATGAGGGACAGTGCTGCTCGTTCAACCTCATGTCGGAGAGCGTCATGTTCCGCAGCTCAGTGGTGGGCATGAGGCAGGGGCTTCCCAACCTTTTTGAACCTGACCCACAATATTGTGGAAGGAAAGGGGGAAGGCACATTGTTTCTAAGTAGTACCAACTAATACTTTTTTGGCCTGACCCCCCTCCCGACCCACAACCCCTTTAGGGTCGCGACCCACAGCTTGGAAACTTCTGCTATAAAATAATTATTGAACAATTATTGCACAAATGTATGGGTGACCAATGTAATGAGCCCCGGCTAATTGAGACCACCTGATTGAAGCCAAGGCTAATTGAATCCTGGCAGATTGGGGCCATAGTACGTATTTGGCTTATTGAGCTCATTACACACTATGTACGTACAGTAAGTACATAGTACAACGTACTCAATACGCCGAAATTCAGTGAGGTGCGAACCGTTGATGCCATTGTGACCCAGGTGAAGCAGGACGAAAAGGAGAACTCTCGGTGGGAGGGCTGGAGCATGCAGGGGGGATACAGGGACCTCCCCGAACCGGAGGCCCTCCACGACATGGCAGAGATGCCACTGAGGGCCCTCTCGCCCGGGTTGCACATGGGCCTCACGGTGGTCGTCGACGTCAAGGAGGACGAGTACTACTGCTCCGGCACGGAGTCAATGGGATTCAAGGCAAGTACGTGCTAGTTAGTACAGGAAAATTGCTGTTATGACAATACAAAATATCAATATATTTGGGTGTAGGTTCTGCTGCACACCCCAATATCCATCCCAGAGATGATAGAAAACGGATTTGCCATCCAGCCTGGAACGGAGGCCTTTATTGCCGTGACCCCCAAGATGATTCATGCTAACGAAGAGATTCACGGCATCTCCTACGATAAGAGGGGCTGCTACCTACAGGATGAAAAGGAACTCGCCTACTTCAAGCACTACTCCTTCCTGAACTGCTTCATGGAATGCTCTTCAAACTTCACAGCGCAGGCAAGAATGGCTAGAATTTGCGCACCCCTCGTCCGCCTCAGGGCTCAACAGCCTGCGTCCTTGTTTCTCAGAGCTGTGGATGCGTCGCCTACTACATGCCTCGGGACACCGAACAAGTCCCCATCTGTGGCCCGGAGAAGGTGGCCTGCATCGACGAGGCCATAACCGTCGTCCAAGAGTCAGCCTACGATGACCACCACGAGATCACCACGGAGTGCAGGTGCCTGCCGGCCTGCACCGACATGGAATATGCTCACGAAATGTCCACGGGCAAAATCGGCAAAGGGGCCACGCTTAACCTGGAGGAGGCGGTGACAGGTACTGCTAGGTTTACTATGAAACAATTAAATTCCAATTGGTATAGGAAAAAATCTATAATATAGTGATTTCCGGTCATGCATTTTTCTTGACAACCATCTTCACTCTGGAAAACCAACAACTACGTACAACTAAAAAAATTCATAAGGAAATTATTGGCAGGATTCACGGCACTCAGTCGGCATGAAAGCTTAAAAATCATTGGCAGAAATTGCAGCAATCAGTTACTACGGTAGAATGGAAATTACCTGCTTTCTGTAGGAATGCTGGGATTTGCAGCACTCTGTTGGAATAAGAATCCTGGTATTTCGAGGAGACTTGGCAGATTCCATGGAGTAAAGATACGTCGGGTTTGCTTGGCAGAAGTGGCTCAGTTGGAGTAAAAATTAAGAAAGCAGGAATTTGCGGTTGGGGTTGGATTTTTTTATAGCTCCTACTGAGCTCCCAAGACTACAAATGTTAAATTGTACACTTAACCAGCACTTTGTGACAGGTATGTCATCCTTTCTAACAATACTCCCTTAATAAAATTTTAACTGAACTCCGTAAAGTCTGCCTCCAAGCTTTTGCATCAAAATTTAGGCCTTATTAACTTACCCAGTTAAAGCTTTTTAAGTAATACATGCAAAGAATTGCTTTCTTCCCTTGCTTTGCAGAAGCCAACCCAGAGTACTTGGATGACGACTACGTTGAAAACAACCTTGCTGTCGTCAACGTATACTTCAAGAGCCTCCACTTCATGAGGCAGGAGAGAGGGGAGCTCTACGGCTTCGTGGATCTCTTCTCCAACATTGGCGGACTCATGGGCCTCTGCTGCGGCTTCTCCGCGCTCAGCGTCGTGGAACTTGCCTACTTCTTTTCCCTGAGACTCTACTTCAACATCATAATGTCACACCGCGAGAAATTGTAAAAAATTGCATTACTGAACATAAGCAAACGTACCTAAAATGTATTAGAACGTAAACTCAGTCTTTGACACAAGAATACTGTAATGACGTTGTTGTACTGCTCCCTTACACTCTTGATGCCTTCAACTTATGACAGAATGAGGACGCACCGTGTAGCACCTTAGTAACACGTAATAGCATTCTGTTTTAGTTTTTTTGCATTAATACTTAATAGATAGGGTATGTCTTCCCATCTAAGATTGTGGTGAAATGTCATCTTGTCGTGAAGTGATACCTCTATTTTTTTCACTGCACGTATCTACAGTACTCGTACTCGTACCGCTGTCACTTTGTTCAAAAAAGATTCTTACTCTCTAATTGCTTTTTCTTTCGGAATAAGGCAGAACCAAAACCTAGAAAAGCAAAAAATGCAGACAAATGTACTAGGTACAGCAAATATTGTCAATCCAAAATATCCTCGTTTTGTTTCGCGAACTCAATAAAAACAAATCATTACCAGGAGAGAAACTCAATTATCTGCCAAATATACTTTTGTTTGCTCCAAGAAATTGTTGCCAAATGTGTCCAGTTATAGGTAGCACGCCAAGAAACCTCGTAATTCTTTATGCTTGCGTACTTTTCCTAATACGTGGGAGAGACAATCTTCTGTGCAGTCAAGCCAATGCATTTTTAAGGGTCTTGTTTTCGTACCGTTCTCTAGTGTCTTTCTTATATATCTCTACGCACGGTATTAGAGAGTCTGCTATGCAACGTTGAAACAGCTTGTGGGATGGGGAGGAGTTTCTCTTAGCGAAAGGTGTTGGGAATCAACAATGTTGTACCTACTAGGTAGTATGTAATGTACGTTACATAGTACAGTACAGTGGGCAATTTTTAGGTACAAGTAGAAAAGAGCGCTTAGATATAGCCGTATATTAGATATAGTTACGTCCCAGGAACAAAAATGACATAAGTACCGTATGTACACTACTTTTTTCGGTTCTTGCCCCTTTAAATTGCTAGAATATATGAGGCGAATTTAAATATCAGAACCACCAAATATCAGAACTGTACAGTAGTACGCACTAGCTTGTCAGTGTGTAGGTTTCACAGGACTTGGAACATTCCAGATTTACTCACAGAATATACCTGCGGTACAGTGCAGTGTGTTTGTGTCTGTAGTACGTTCGTACAGCAGTACAGTTATATAGGTAAGTATCTCAACTTTTTGGCATCCCTTTTTCAAGAAACAGAGTAAAAATGTTTAGATAATCATGTTGTCAAATGCTAAACGTGTCGGTTTTTCGCTCTGTAGAAAGCAGATGGTGACGTAACAAGCGGATACCACTGTAGTACAGTACAGAAACTTAATTTAACAATAGACCGATATAAACAACTGGTAGAGAGATCGAGTACCAACCATGCCAGCGCCAGGCTGGTGACAGGCCTGCGGGTGAGTATTTATTTTTATTTCATGCGCTGGCCGACAATCTGTAATCGAGATATGAGACCGCCACCACTGCACTCATGCATAGGCAAGATGCCCAGTGGAACTCTGGATCGATCAATAGAAAGAGAAGGTCTCGGTAGCGCTTGCCACCAAGAAAAGAGAGAAGTAAATAAACGGAGGAAAAAAACAGCAAAAGTGGAACTTCTAGTACGTGAGAATTGATGTGGACAGTTCGGGTGATGGATTATTGATGGACCAATCAGTCGATTTGCCGCGGGCGTGGCGGCGGCGCCGATGGGTGGACCTCGCCAGAAGGGCTGCGGCAGCCTCCTCTCAGTCCTCCGACGACCGCGCCGGGAGCGACATGGCCTCGCCCTCCAAAGGGAGCAACAGCGGGGTGGTCTGGATCAACGGGAAGATGAGGTGAGGCGCAGAGAGATGCACGAATGTTCAGTGTAGTGAAAACTTTCAATGCAGTATATGTACCGTAGAGTTGTCCACCACTACTTTTTTAAAAAAGGCGAAGATCTGATCTGTCCTTCCAGCGAAGGAGGAGTGGCAAGCCCACCCTTTCTGTCCCTGGGGCGTGGCACCAAGAGGCTGGACCAGCCCAGGAGCAACAAGATCAACGTCCAGTCTCTGAAGGCGGACGACTACGAGGTCACCACGCCTTACAGCGGGGTGGCCAGCGGGGTGAGTTGTTGCTGTCGGCGTTGCTGTCGGCGTTGCTGTTGCTGTTGTCGTCGTCGTTGTTGTTGTCGTTGTTGCAATCACTTTTCAAGCATTTCTGGTGAATCTTTTTAAGTTTTGCCAATGGGTTCATTCATTTTTAGCTTTAAATTTGTACAACTTCTTTGTAATCCAATTTTTTTTATGATTTTGGAGTGCCTAAAATTTTGCTTCTATTCGACATTATTCTCCTCTCTCGTAGCAAGACTGGGAACTTCACTTGTTTTACAGAGCCAGAAGAAACTTGAAGTAAATTACTAAATTTCTTGTACGTGACCTCCCTACCCCCACAAAAAATGGGAAATACAGGGGTGGGCACCCAAATCGCTACACCTTTAAAATTGGTGGCCACACTGAATTAACTCAAGATCAGAAAACCCCAATAGCAGCAATAAAAGTAGGGACACAGACCAA
>JAAUYM010034693.1_pt1 | contig 10655 bp, 9 predicted proteins | sample 7278001 | NCBI WGS metagenome assembly JAAUYM01 (sample SAMN14350224, study PRJNA611818) | marine sediment metagenome | isolation source: surface marine sediment (1.8m) | place: French Polynesia: Moorea | collected 2018-08
CGAGAGGACCGGAGTGGACGAACCTCTGGTGTTCCGGTTGTCACGCCAGTGGCACTGCCGGGTAGCTATGTTCGGACGGGATAACCGCTGAAAGCATCTAAGCGGGAAGCCTCTCCCAAGATTAGTTCTCACTAGACTCTTGAAGTCTCTGAAGGTCCGTTAAAGACTATGACGTTGATAGGCTGGGTGTGGAAGCGCAGTAATGCGTGCAGCTAACCAGTACTAATTGACCGTGAGGCTTGACCATATAACACCCAAACACTTTAGGTGAAAAAGGTGTCAATGTTGGTAAGAGCAACATATCCATTACAGATTTCAAATTTAGTTATTCAGATTAGTCTGGATAACATGAGGAATGGATCCCGGATCAAGTCCGGGACGGTTTAATCCACTCCGTTCCTTAAACCGGTTTGCTTGGCAACAATAGCGTACTAGACCCACCTGATCCCATCCCGAACTCAGAAGTGAAATGGTACTGCGCCGATGATAGTGTGGGGCCTCCCCATGTGAAAGTAGGTCATTGCCAGGCATTTAATTCAAAACCTCGGTGTCTTCTGATACCGAGGTTTTTTTATGGGCAAGTCTTGTTTGTAAGGCAATGACCAGATTTGTAGATTGAGTAGGTCATGGATTGAATACATCCATGTATTCAATCCTGCGGGCAGCAGTGCTGTCCAAAACTGTTCCGGACAGTTTTGTGCCAGGTATTTAATTCAAAGCCCCGGTATCGAAAGATGCCGGGGCTTTTTTAATTCTCTACAGGTAAAACGCTCCTGCCCAGCTGGTAAATATAAATGTGAATTAGTTCACATTTTTTTGTCAATCCATTCTTACACTTGATCTCTCACTACAAAGATAAGGAGAGGGAAGATGAATCAATATAAGTTTGATATAAGAACGTGGGTGCTAGTGCTAACGGTTGCCCTGGGTGGGTTGTCAATGCCGTCGTTCGCAGATGACGATGATGACCGCCAGCATAAAAAAAAGTGGTGGGGTAAGCTCCATTTCGCGAGTGGTGTTATTGAAATCAACCAACACAAGGCCAAGCGAGGGCGAGTCACGCGCAGTGATCGCAAGGGCTTCCCGGTTACCCTCGACAAATCCGGCAGTTACAAGTTGACCAGTAACCTGACGCTTGGAGACACTTTCGTCGACGCGATTGAAATTACCGCGGCGAATGTAACCCTCGACATGAACGGCTTTTCAATCATCGGCCCCGAAATGGGTGCCGGTATCGGTATCTCGGCTGTCGATCAAAGTAATGTCAACATCAAGAATGGCTCGGTTGCCGGGATGGGATCGCATGGCATTGCACTGGATGTTGCATCTTCGGTGGTCAATGTGACCGCGGTTGATAATGGGGGTGATGGCATTCAAGTTCTGGGAGGCAGTCAGGTCAAGGACAGCACCGCAAATCGCAATGGAGACAACGGGATCAACGCCGGCTTCGGCTGCCAGGTGGCGGAAAGCACGGCCAACCGTAATGATGGACGTGGCATCATTGTCGAAACCCGTAGCAGAGTGTCGAATAATACCGCCAACTTCAACGGCCTTGCCGGCATAGTCACTGGCACCAGCTCAGTGGTTATCGGCAATGCTGCCAGCGAGAACGGCAGATTTGGTCTGCGCCTTGGCGACAACAGTGGTTATCAGCAGAACGTAATGTCAGGTAATTTTAGCAGGGGTCCGAATGTGCGGATCGATCAGGTGCGCGGCGGGATCGCGATGGGTACCAACATTTGCGGATCATTCACCAACTGCCCTTAGCGTTATCACACAAATAGTAAAACGAGCCTTGAGTTAAGGCTCGTTTTACCGTTATTCGATGGTTGATATTCCGTTGTAGTTGATATCTTAACGCCAGGTCGGTTGCATGTGCACGCCGGGGGTGGCTTCCTCGGCCATGATCTTGCCCGGTTGCATCATCGAGCGTATCCCCTGTTCCATACCGGGCATCATATAGGGTTGTTGTGCCGGAGGCGCCTGGTAGCGAGGCTGCGGCTGGGCTCCCCAGGGCATCATGCCGCCAAACGGTTGCTGTGCAGGCGGTGGATTGTAAACCGGCGCCGGTTGCGGCTGGGCAAACGGCATCATGTTAAAAGGCTGCGGTTGCGGTTGAGGCCGCGGAGCATAGTAGGGTTGAGAGTATCCCCGGTTGTAAGGCATGGCCGGTTGTTGAGGGGCAAACTGCATCATGTTGAAGGGTTGCGGTTGTGGTTGAGGCGGTAGCGCATAATAAGGCTGGGTATAGGCTCGATTGGTTGGCATTCCCGGCATATTCCAGTTATTCCATTGGGCCAATAGGTTGCTGCTGAAAAAGGTAAGGCCGATTGCGACCAGGCTCAAACATTTGTTCATGATGTTCCTCTGATGGATTGATTGTTATGGGTTGTTGGTATCTTGGGTCAGTTTAACCCGAAAACAGCTGTCAGCGGTATCCCTATGGGATCTAATCCCAGTCCACCAGATATGCTATGGATCAGCATGGTCAAACCTGCCAAACTCCAGAAAATGGATTACCTGGTCAATCACCCTGGCATTGCGCATCATGAAGGTATGGGTGCTGGGTATCGTGATAAAATCCTCCATCCCTTCAATCTTGGTATTTTCCACACTGACCTTGCCATCGTTCTGACCGGGTAACAGGGTCGATAACAATGGATTGATACTGCGAACTCCTGCAATCACACCCAGTTCAAAATTCACCGGTCCCAGTAGCTTGGGGATATCTTCTCCAGTGGTGCCCAGTTGGGCACCGGCAGGGCCATGCATCCAGTGAAACAGGGGCAGGTGACGTAACCGATCCACTACCTCGGACCCTTGATTGGGTGGCCCCAGCATGACGACTCTGTGCAGCTGCGCGATGGTGTGATGTCTGAGGTAGTGTCTGACCAGGATGCCTCCCAGCGAATGGGTGACAAAATCGATCTTGTAACAGCCGAGCTTATCGGCAATGGCAAGGCATTGATCTATCACGATCTCTGCTAATTCATCTATCGGCATGTGGCGTGAGGGGTAGTTAATATTGACGACCTGGTAACCGCGGGCGCGTATTTTTCTTTCCATTCGCAACATGGAGCGCCGTGTGCGGATCAGGCCATGTAATAAAACGACGCATTCCTGTTGCAAGTCTGTTTGCGTCATTTTAATCAATGACATCCTGATCCTGGTGCCAGTGTTGGATGGAATTGGCGTAATACTCGAGGATCACGATCGATTTGGCCTGGGGTTGATACAAGCCATTTTGAAAGTCGACGAATCCTCTGCCCACCAGCATATCCAGCGCGCCGGTTAACACGTGCTCAAACGCGCCCGATGCAATATCAATAGGTGCGCCCAGTTGTTTCAATGTATCGATCCGTTGTAATGCCTTCGTCTTAAGTTCGAGTTCACTCATCCAGTGACTTTGTTCGGTCAATAATACTTCCGCCATCAGCGCTACCGGCAGCACCGGAATAACCATCTTAATGTCGGTCATTAAGCTGCGGGCTAACTGTTCAATGTGTTTGAAGCGTTGCTCCTGTTCCAGTTGACTGAAGTCGACATTGTGTTCAGTACAATACTCCCTGGCCGAAATCGGTTTACCGAAGTTCACGCTGGCATAACCGAAGCGCCGCCAGCGTGCCTGGCGTTTCATCAGTAAGGTCTTGAGGAAAAATCTTAAACTGGTCTTGATGACAAACCAGCTACTGCGCTTGCTGGCTTCAGGGTCAAGATTGCGGATCAGGCTCTTATCTTCAATCACCCGGTCATAGTTAATGCCGACCGGTACAAAAACGATATCCCGATCAATCTCGGCATGATAATCCCGCAACATATAATCCATGAAACCCAGCCGGGGCTCCCTGATTTTTCCATCCCTGGTCAAACCGCCCTCGAGAAATACCGCCTGGCACACCCCGGCTCGAGTGGATAGGTTAACGTAGCGTTCCAACACGCGGCGATAAAGTGCATTGCGTGAATTGCGGCGGACAAAGAAAGCCCCCATCGACTTTATCAATGTCTGCAGGGGCCAGATTCTTGCCCATTCGCCCACCGCATAAGAAAGAGCTGTTTTTTCCGCAACCAGGAATGAGACCAGGATGTAATCCATATTGCTGCGGTGATTCATGACGAATACCACGCTGGTTCGATCGGGAATATCCTTCAGTTGGCTGTCATCGTAAAAACCGACCCTGACACGATAAAGCAGTCTGCCTACTTTTTTTGCAATCCAATAGCCCAGGCGAAAATAAATGTAGGCATTGAAGCTCGGCGCTATTTCCTCGGCATAGCGAATGGCCTTGGCCTGGGCGACCTCCTTGGGCATATTGTGTTGCTGGGCATAGTCTCGAATGGCTTCAACGACTTTATCGTCGAATATCAACTGGTCGATCAGCGCCTGCTTGCGGGTCAGCTGGAAAGGTCGGATCTCGATATCAAGCCGGGTATTCACTTCTTCGATTACCCGGTTCACCCGGCGTTGCAGATACCAACGCATACCTGGCAGCAAGATTCTGTCGAGCACCATGATCAGTGCAAACACTATCAGCAGAAAAAACAGCCAGTAAGGTATGGTAATTGAGTCATCCATGATGAACGATTATGACGTTATCAAATGGTAATCGGCAAATTATTAGTGAAAATCAGTTGGCTGTGACACGGCGAAATTGCACCGTTCCAGTTGAGGCATTGATGAAATTGGGAAAAATGGTGGCCTCTACTCTGGCCTTATCCTAAGTTTAGATGCCGTTTTACCGCCTTGATATGCAGGGATCTAGTGTTTATTCTTGATCATTACTCGCGAAATATTCTGGGTATAGATGGGGCCTCGTGCTGATTACATGTCCATGTGTGGCGAGGTGGGTGTGCCATAAGCTGGAGACAGCTGATCTGGTAGCGATATTGAACCAATCTGTTTGTTCCTATCTGCAAAATTAGTCCATAAGCTTGAAGTCGGTCATCGGGGCAAGATGCTTGATGTATTGTCATTGATGGCACTCTAAGCGAAGATTATCAATTCCACGGTGTCGTATAGTCGATTAAATAAATATGCCAGTTAAAGTAGATATTCCAGATTCTCTTGGGTTGAAAAGGGATCTGCGTTCACCTGTGCGTCATACAGATAATAATCCTCTGGACGAGACCGATTTAGCGCAATATGACAGTCAAACCCTCTTATACGATGTGTTCTTTAATGTCGAAAACGATTGCCTGTATTTATTGGGGCCACCACTGCTTAACTTGCGAAGGCAATTGCTGCCTTTAACTATAAGGTTGAATGGGGTCGAAATCAGGGCTTCAGAAAAAGAGTACTTCAAACAAAGGTTTGTGCAAATCACTGCTGCGGTTAATCCCACAGCTATCAAACCGACCAACCGGGTTGAGCTGGACTTCAATGGTGTATTTACAGTCGAACTGGAAGTTGAGCGTAATCAGCAGCCAAGATACTCACGCATATTGACTACCTTACAAAAGAACAATCGACCTAAGTGGATTAAGGAATGGGTCCAGTATTACAGGGAAAATTACGCTATCGATGCCGTTGTGTTATACGACAATGGCAGCGATGATGTTGAAACACTGCGCGCTGAAATGGATGGCGTAATAATCGAGAATTGGGACTATCCATTCGGTGTCGTCAATAGCCACTTCAACAAGTTCTGCCAGTATGGGTCTCTTAACCATTGTCGTTTGAAATACGGTAGCGGCTCGGTGATTTTCAATTTTGATATTGATGAGATCCTATGCACCGAGGCAACCTGGCTAAATGATCAGATTAAACAATTTGATGTGCTCATGTTTGATAGCTACCAGGTGCCCAATCAGAATCTCGATTCACCAGACTATTCATTTGGCTCGTTTGCAAAGCGGAATCGAGTGAATAAAGACAAGGTAAAAAAATATATTTATCGGGATTCAGCTGTGGTTGCCAACAATGCTCACTTCGTTCAGACCGTCGAAAATGAAACCCTGTATAAAATCCACAAAGAGCTGATGCGCCTGTTCAGAAAGATGAAGAAAAAAAGATCACTAACGAGGCTGGCCACTTATATTTCTGAATTCATTTCGGGAACCCGCGAGGCCAAACTGGATGAAGGATATTTTCTCCACTATAGTGGGATCACGACCAATTGGAAGGCTCATTATTACAATCGATTGAACGTTGATATTAATGATGATGATGTTGTTGATATCGATCCTGCATATCTGGCGAAGATTCGATCTATTTCCATTACCGGCCCGGGCCAATCTAACCAGGACTAGCTTCTATGTATTCAGGATTGAGTACGCTCTGATCCAATTTCAGCTCGTCGAGGGGAATCACCGGTTCGGTTGATTCGTGTCAATGTGGTTATGGGGTTACAATGCTAGCTTGTTAGCCAAATAACAACGAGATGAGATCATGACCGGAGCAAACAAACAGCAGCTGGTCGAACTCGATACCAGCGATTCTATCTGGGAAGGGTTTTATTCTGTATTCCCCCTGGTTGTAGTCGGGACCCACGAGGAAGACGGCAGCGACGACCTAGCACCAAAACATCTGGCGATGCCGATGAGCTGGAAAAATCATTTCGGTTTCGTCTGCACTCCACGTCACCACACTTACCAGAATATTCTGCGTGACAAGCAGTTCGCCGTCACTTACGTGCGGCCGACCCAGACCGTACTAGCGAGCCTGGCCGCCAGCCCGCGTTGCGATGATGGCAGTAAACCTATTTCGCAGGTCCTGCCGACGTTTGCCGCGAAGAAGGTCAAGGCCCCGCTGGTCGAGGGCGGATACCTGTTCCTCGAATGCGAGTTTGAACAAATGATCGATGATCTCGGCGACAATTCGTTGATTATCGGCCGCATCGTCGCCGCCCGTGTTGCCGAGGACGCGTTGCGAGATGAGGATAAGGATGATGGGGATCTACTGATGGCATCACCGCTTTTGGCATATCTGTATCCGGATCGGTTTGCTGAAATTGCCAAAACGACCAAACTTCCCTTTCCTGCTGGTTACAAACGGTAACTATCATGGGCGACAAGCAAAAAGTCCTCGAGTTTCTGCGCGAGCAACAGGACTCGATGACCGAACTGTTGAAAGACCTGGTATTGATGGAGACACCATCGACCGACGCGGCGAGCCAGGCGCCGATCCTCGATCGCCTGAAAGCGGAGTTCGAGGAGATCGATTACCGGGTCAACCTGATCCCGGGGCGCAAATCGGGTGGTCATGTGTATGCCGCCCCCGGTTCTCGGCGCAAACCACAACCGACCCAGTTGATGCTCGGACACTGCGACACGGTCTGGCCAATTGGCACCCTGCAGACCATGCCGCTGGTCAGCGAGGCCGATATGCTGCGTGGACCGGGTATCTATGATATGAAGGCTGGCCTGGTCGAGATGATTTACGCGTTACGCGCGATCAGCGCACTCGATCTCGAACCCAGCGTGGTGCCGCTGTGTTTTATCAATTCCGATGAAGAAATCGGCAGCTTCGAATCCACTCGCTATGTACGGGCACTGGCCCAGCGGGTTGACCGTTGCATGGTGATGGAGCCATCACTCGGGATCAGCGGCAAGATAAAAACCGCGCGCAAGGGGGTTGGCCGCTTTACGGTCACGGTGCAGGGCAAGGCGGCGCATGCCGGGCTCGACCCTGGTGCCGGCGCCAGCGCGATTCTCGAGTTATCACACGTTATCCAGAAGCTGTTCGAGTTGAACGACCCCGAGCATGGGACCTCGGTCAACGTCGGAGTCATCGATGGCGGTATTCGGCCCAACATGGTAGCGCCCGAGAGTCGTGCCGTGGTCGATGTACGGGTGCTAAGCCAGGTCGACGCCGATCGCATCGAAAATGCGATTTATGGGCTCGAAGCCGAGACCCCGGGGGTCAACCTGTTGATCGAGGGACGCATCGGCAGGCCGCCGATGGAACGGACCCCGGCCAATCAGCGGCTGTGGAAAATCGCCCAGCAACTGGGCGAGGAAATCGACCTCAAGCTCGAGCAAGGTACCGCTGGCGGTGGTTCAGACGGTAACACGACCAGTTTATACACCGCGACCCTGGACGGCATGGGTGCGGTTGGCGATGGCGCCCACGCCAGTCATGAATTCATCTATCCCGATCTACTGCCAGTTCGTTGCGCTTTACTGACCCTGTTATTGCTGGCACCGCCACTAAAGCACTAAGCATAAGAGGAGACTCAAGCACTAACCAGAAGAGGAGATAAGCCATGATAAGAACCTTTCTTGCATCGGTAACCCGGATATCAGATCTGACCGAGGATAACTTCGATACCACCGCATTGCCACGCGATCAATGGGACACCGGAGATTACGTGGTTGGCAAAGTAAAGGATATCAGTGGATATGCGAGCGCTATCGAGTTGCCCAACGGGCGCATGATCAATGTGATGGAAGACGACCTTGTGGTTGGCAGTTTAGGTACTCGTGTCGCTACGCTCGAAGCTGTGGGTGACTGGCGATCGATCGATGATTCGGGAGAACTCAACGCGCTCACGTCAGCCGGCCTGTTCGGTAAAACCACGTCCCTGTCACCGTTTATTGCTTCTCCGATGCGCCTGCAGTACCAGGGGCACGTGACCCGCGACGGCAACAAGGTCACAATGTCAGGATGTCTGCCCGAAATAGCATCGGTGGAATTTGATATTCCGGTCATTCTGATCGTCGGCACCTCGATGTCGGCCGGTAAAACCACGTCCGGGCGGGTTATCGTACACATGTTGTCGCAGATGGGTTTAAAGGTCGTCGGTGCCAAGATGACCGGCGCGGCACGTTACCGCGATATGCTGAGTTTCGGCGATGCCGGCGCCAGTGCGATTTATGATTTCGTCGATGCCGGACTACCCTCATCGGCGGTGGATGAGGCTACCTACCGCAAGGCGCTGGACTATTTGTTGTCCAAGATTGCGCAGGATAAACCGGACGTGGTGGTCGCGGAAGCAGGGGCCTCGCCACTGGAACCCTATAACGGTGCGATTGCCAAGGAAGTGGTACGGGATCATGTTAAATTCAAGCTATTGTGTGCCCAGGACCCATACGCGGTGGTTGGCGTACAGCAGGCGTTTCAACGTGCGCCTGACCTCGTCGCCGGTGGCGCGGCCAATACCGATGCCGCTATCGCACTGGTGAAAAAGCTTACCGGTCTGCCGGCGTTGAATTTAATGGATCCAGCCTGTCGTAATCAGCTGGCCTTCATGTTACGCCAGGCCCTCGACCTGTAATCGGGTAACGCTGGCCGGCCACAGATTGGATTTGGAATTTCCGCTATCCGTTTGGGTTGCTGAAATCACCGCTTTTATTTGAGTCTTGCTTTACTGAGTAATGGCGTTTACCCTAGCTATTCTTGTATGAATATCAAAGGCTTGTACCCAGGCCTTATAAGAACTAGCTCGATTAGGCCTGATTGTTCTATCTCCTAAAAACGAGCATCAACCACAAAACAAGAGAGGAGACATTTCTTATGAGTATTAAACGCAGATCTATTCTGGTCGCCGGTACCGCGCTGCTTACCGCCAGCCTGTTAGCACCGACAAGTGCAATCGCCAGGGAAAGAGTGGTTTTCAGCGGTGGTCCCGCCGGCGGCACCTTCCAGGTCGTTGCCAACGCGGTGCAGATTTACGACCCGATCAAGGATTCCAAGACCTTTCGTGTTCGCGCCCAGTCTTCCGCCGGTTCGGTGGAAAACCTGCGCAAGGTGAATTCCGGTAAGGCGCAAATGGGTGTGGTCTATTCCGGTCACGTCTATCTGGGCCGTAACGGCAGAATGAAGAACGATACACGCAAATACGAGGATGTGATGGCGGTTTCCTGGCTGTATGGTGCCCCGGCGCAGCTGGTGGTGCGTAAGGGTTCCGGCATCAAGAGCACCAAGGACCTGGTCGGCAAGAAGGTCGGTGTCGGTAATGCCGGTTCCGGTGCCTTTGCCAACTGCGAACTGTTCTTCACCCACATGGGGGTATGGGACAAGATCGAGCGTAACGCGATGGGTTATAACGACGCGGCGCAGGCCTTCGGTAACAATCAACTGGACGCTTTCTGGCTGTTCACCGCCTTCCCTAGTGGTGCGGTGATCATGGCGGCCCAGACCAACGATATCGAACTGGTCAATCTGGGTAAGGATGCCAAGGATAGCGGCTTCTTCGATCAGTATCCGTACTTCAGCCAGCTACCGGTACCGGCAGGAACCTACCGCGGCGTCGATTATGAATCCCCCTCGTTCCAGGATTCGGCGCTATGGGTAGCGAACTCCAAGGTCTCCGAGCAGACGGTTTACGAAATGCTGTCCGCAATCTACAGCGACGAAGGTCTGGCCCATATGAAACAGCAGAAATCGACCTTCAAGCACATGGGTCTCGATACCGGTACCGATGGTGTGGTCACGCCATGGCATCCCGGTGCGGTCAAGTTCTGGAAAGAAAAAGGTATGATGTAAATCATTCAACAGGGCGGGGTTTACCTCGCCCTGTTGCTGCCTGACCTACAGGCCGAAAACCCGGGCCTGTTAGTCAGGCAGTGACAGGGCGAGGCAAGCCCCGCCCTGTCGAATGATTTACATCATGCCTTTTTCTTTCCAGAACTTGACCGCACCGGGATGCCATGGCGTGACCACACCATCGGTACCGGTATCGAGACCCATGTGCTTGAAGGTCGATTTCTGCTGTTTC
>JAAUYM010004846.1_pt1 | contig 10653 bp, 11 predicted proteins | sample 7278001 | NCBI WGS metagenome assembly JAAUYM01 (sample SAMN14350224, study PRJNA611818) | marine sediment metagenome | isolation source: surface marine sediment (1.8m) | place: French Polynesia: Moorea | collected 2018-08
CATGCATCCCAAAGATAAGGTTGGATCGAGCTGTATCTTGCAACTCATAAATGATCTCGTCGTATCTGGGGTGAGGGGTGAGCAGCTGCTTCTCCCATTCCGAGAAGGGATGTGTCCCTGCCGCACCAATACGGTAGCCCAATTCCGTGGCGAAACCACTAACCTTTCTACGCAGATCGGATACTTGACCACGGGCATCGTCTATATCCTGACATATTTTGGTGCCCACTTCTACCACCGCCTGATGCATCTCTGCCTTTACCTGCTCTCCAAGCTCGGTCTCGGCCATCTCTACGATCTTCTGCTCGTGAGAGGTAAGCTCTCGTGTCCTAGGATCGATCACCTGGTATTCTTCCTCTACGCCTAGTGTGAATTTCATGTCGGTAGTTTTTGGAACGGGTCATCTTTTAAAAGCTCCGAAACTATAAAATTATTCGACACTATTTTGCACTCTTTGCGGTTTGCCTTGCTTTAGGGGGTGCTGCCGCATGTTGTACAAAGGAACCCCAGGTAAGGTTCATCTGTCCATCCTTATGTGCCAGCGCACGTTCTATGGCAAGGTTGGCGGCGTTTTCCACGATCCAATCAAAATTGTCCTGTCCAACAGAATGTATGTCCGCATCGGGGGCGGGGTTGCAGAAGTCTATGGCATAGGGGATGCCATCGCGCACAGCAAATTCTACCGTGTTAAAGTCGTAGCCCAATGCCTTGTTGAGTTTTACACAGTGGCCCTCTACCGTCTTCAACAATTTTTGAGCCACGGGTTTGGCATCGCGTACATACCTGAGATGATGCGGATTGCGCGGCTCGTACTGCATAATACGAACATTGTCTGTCCCCAAGGCATAGCATCGGAAGTACTCGGTGAATTGTATCTCCTCTTGCAACATCATTACCAACTGTTCGGTCTCTCGGTGCTTGGCGAAAAGGTCATCGGGGTTCTCTACCTTATAGACGCTTTTCCAACCGCCACCAGCATGGGGCTTCATATAGGCCGGAAAGCCGATATATTGAAAGACGCGTTCCCAATCCATAGGGAATTTGATATTGCGGAAGGAATTCTCATCGGTATCATCAGGACGATGGTTAGAGGGCAGCAGTACCGTTCTAGGCACTGGCACTCCTATTTTTTCGGCAAGTGCGTTGTTAAAGAACTTCTCATCGGCGCTCCACCAGAAAGGGTTGTTTATCACTGCTGTTCCGCTTATCGCAGCATTCTTTAAAAAAGCTCTGTAAAAAGGTACATCCTGTGAGATGCGGTCGATGATCACCGCATAGCCAGAGGGGTCTGCCTGTTGTACCACATCAACAGAAACAGGCTCGGCCACAACGCCTGATACGTTCTTCTCATTGACACGCTCCACAAATGCCCATGGGAAGGTGTTCTCTTGTCCGAATAGAATTCCAATTTTTTTCATGAATAGGAGGTGATAGGGTTATGTTTTTATGTAATTATCTGATTTTCAATTTATTAAAAAGTTCCCAGTTGCTAAATTCTAACTCTTTGGCAATACGTTTATTGGGTTACCTATTTAGTTCTCAAAACACTGAAAATGAACGATATATTTATTTTTAAAAATGTAATCGATCAACCGATCAAAGTCAATATTGACGGTACCTTATTCAGAATCACTAAAAATTATTGCGACTTAACTGGGTACAATAAGTTTACAACGGTATTTAGATCATTGAAAGGTAATGCGGGAACATATCGCGCCAAATGGGCCAGTCGTGCTCTGCCCATCGACGGAGGTCATACCAATGATTGATGCCCTTGCTGTTAAGGAGATGCGACATATGCTGATTGGCTGCTAGGCAGATATCCCATTCTCCCACACCGAGCACAATGTTCATTTGCCAGAGATGGGGATCGTTATCGTTCTTAAGGAAATCTACCGGATTGTTAAAGTACACGTTGTCGTCATAGTACCCGTCCATAAAGGATCTTATGTCAAAGGCCCCACTCATACTGAACATATGGCTCACGCTTTCGGGATGGCGAAAGGCAAAGTTGGCGGCGTGATACCCTCCAAAACTCGCACCTGCGACAGCGACCTTGGGAATGCCCTTGGATACTCTGATGTTATGCACTACCTCATTCATAATAAATGCATCGTACCACATGTGGTTTCTCATCCTATCTGCTGGGTGAATGGACCTGTTGTAAAGGGTATGGGCGTCCATACTATCAGGGCAATAGACCTGTATGAGGCCTTGCTCTAAGAACCAAAGGGCAGACTCTATGAGTTTAAAGTCCTTGCTCTCGTAATATCTTCCCTTGGTGGTGGGAAAGATGATAACAGGATATCCTGCATGGCCGTAAACGAGCATCTCTATGTCCCTGCTAAGGGTTGGGGAGTACCATTTAAAATATTCCTCTTTCAAAACGGTAGGGTCTAAAGTGTTAAATTGGTTTCGAGAATTTGCGGCAAAATTAGTTCTAATTGTATTATTGTCAAAGGAATAGGAAATTTTTCAGGAGTTTTCATCACGCAAACGATTGCGGAGAAAAAAATGCATTTTTTTTGCTCTTGAACAATACGGATTCTCAATAAAATTGCCTATAGAATATATTTAACCCAAGGAAGCTGCATTAGTTCCTTCAGAAATTAGTACCTTTCTATCGTGCGTAGCCTTATCCCATTGTTCATTGTTATTGTTCTACTGCCTCCTGTGGGACACTGCCAAAAGCTGACACGAGATCAGTGGATAGCAGACATTGAAGTCTTTAGAGAGCAAATTTCAACCAGATACAACGATTTTTTCCTGAAGGTGGATGAAGCGTATTTTAACGATCAGCTCAATACGTTAGAAAGGAGGATAGATTCGCTACCTCGGGACATTGTGTTAATGAAGCTTTCGCAACTGCTAAGTAGAGCTGGGGAACTGCGCCTAAGCCTATCCTTTCGGGTTAGTTACCTCTATCCTATTTACCTTCGATGGTTCACAGATGGGATGCATGTGGTAGGTCTGCCTAAGAAGCACCGCAAACATTTAAAGAGTAGGGTTGTAAGCATTAATGGGGTGGAGGTCGATGTGTTTAGGGATAGTCTTTGCAACTATGTTTATCCCTGTGCCGAAGGCGATGTCGGAAGGTACGTGAGAGAAGCACCACGCTTGGCTCTGATGGGGATGCCAGTAGAGTATCTGACCCTCGAATTAGAGGATGAATCAGGTTCTCGAACTAACTTAAAACTTGAACGAGCGACACGTACGGCTGCCTCCTTCCGGATACCCAAACAGTATGTTAGGCCGAGAAAGAAGTTTTTACACAGCAAGGACAAGGGCCTTTGGTTCTGGGCAGAAACGCTTTCCGATTCGGTATTGTACATCAGGTATCGCAAATGTCAGAGTAGGGAGCACAAAAAGGCACAACAGTCATACAACAAACACACCGATGCCCAGATCGCTGCTTTTCCCTCTTGGGAGGATTTCACTCTAAAAGTGATCGCAAGCATTACAACGAGGACCAAAAAAGTGATCATAGACCTAAGGGACAATTGGGGAGGGAATGTAAAGCAAGGAGAGCATTTAATACAGCAATTGGACTCCCTCAGTTCTAAAAATAATTTTCGGCTCATAGGCATTACCAATGGTGGCACACGTTCTGCGGCTATGCGCAATGCCCACTTTCTACAGAGAAAGGGAGGGACATGGATCAGTGTCCCAATAGATGGTAGGCTCAAGGACCACGAAGGAAGTTGGCAGTTTAAGCTGCCCAATTCGGGAGCCACGGTGTATTTTCCCAAGCCCCATAACAATATGGGGCAGGACGATGAAACGCTCCTCCCAGACGTCATCCTTGCCGAAACTTTTGGTACTTTTATCACAGGAACCGATCCCCTTCTGGAGAAAGCCTTAGAACTCCCATGAAACACCATGTATCCTTCGTTGTTTTTTTTATGGCTTTCCTAGCATATGGTCAAAACTATCGGTTGGATAAGATCGGCGTTATACCCCTGAAGTCCGATCGTTTCATAGGGGTGGACTCTTATGGCAGTTATTATTATCTGGACGATGGTGTGTTCTACAAGCGCATGCGAGACCAACTGTATAACTATTACAATGTTCAGCTCGGAACCCCTACGGATATCGATATCCTAGACCCCTTGGGGATAACTCTTTTTTATAGAGACTACAATACGGTGGTGCAACTAGACAACACCCTTAACGAGAGCAACCTTGTCAATTTTAATAGTTTTAACGTGTTCCGCGAGGTGATCCATGCCACCACGGCCATTAACAAGAACCTGTGGGTTTTCGATCAGATAAATCAGCAGTTGGAGACCTTCAACTATCAGACACAACGTTTTTTGGCGATAAACAATCCCATACAAGATCCGGTTTTGGTGCAACGCAGCAATTATAATTTTTGTTGGTTGCTTACCGAAAAGACCTTATATCAGTTCAATATATATGGGAGCCTAGTAACTACCCTTCCTAATGAAGAATATGACAATTTTATACAGAGCAACGGTAGGCTCCTCTTTAAGAAAGGGGCACATTTACATTATTTGCCTAAAAATTCCCTTGACCTCACAAAATTGCCCTTGGTCGAAATAGAAGTGCAGCAGTTGTCTCTTAGTGGGGAATCCTTGTATATTTACGATGGAGAATTTGTTCATCATTTTGCGATCATACTAACTAAACCATAATAGGATGCATGTAGCTATTGCAGGCAACATTGGTGCTGGGAAGACTACGCTCACAAGACTCCTGTCTAAACATTACAAATGGGAGCCCCATTACGAGGATGTGGTTGCCAATCCCTATCTCGATGATTTCTACAACCATATGGAGCGTTGGTCCTTTAACCTTCAGGTGTACTTTCTCAACAGTCGATTTCGACAGATATTGGACATCCGCAAGAGCGGTAAGAAGGTAGTCCAGGATAGGACCATCTACGAGGACGCCTTTATCTTCGCCCCCAATCTGCATGCCATGGGGTTGATGACCAATAGGGACTTTACCAATTACAGTTCTCTCTTTGAGCTGATGGTAAGTATGGTACAGCCTCCAGAGCTGATCATCTATTTGCGTAGCTCTATTGCCAATCTGGTGAAGCAGATCCATAAGCGAGGAAGGGACTACGAGAATTCTATAAGCATAGACTACCTGAGCCGCCTCAACGAGCGTTATGAAGCTTGGATAAGCGAGTATAACGGGGGCAACCTACTGATCATCGATGTGGACAAGCTGGATTTTGTTGAGAACCCAGAGGACCTGGGAGAGGTGATCAATCGTATCGATGGAAAACTACATGGACTTTTTTAGGGGTTGATATTTTTCTTCTGCATTTTTTGGTTGCTCGGTCATTGTTCAAATATAACTGTAGATTCTTATAAATAGAGTCATTACGGTAGGTCTCGTGCATGACCTTGTTCTCGCTACCCTCCTTAATACATATCTCATCATTGGTTGTCCCCAAAATGTAGGACGGCCCTCGTGGTGCATCATCTATTTACGTGAGCTCTTGGGAAGATCTACGAAAAAATGTCACGAGGATCGTGGCCTCTTTGAACAAAGACCAAAATTTATTATTGGCTGCTGCATCCAACCCTATCTTGGCACTTGAAGAGTTAGGATATGAAATGAGATCGGGAATCCTCCCAGAAATAGAGGACAAACTTAGATTTAGACCGCATGAGGTCGCCAAGCTTTCCAGATTGAGGGAATCCATATATAAAGAAGCGGGAAAGCAGTTCAATATCAGATCGGAAAAGGAGCTAAACGCCGTTTTGTTCAAAGACCTCAACATAAGAGTGTTCGATGAAGATGGCTGCCAGATCAACAAAGAAGTGCGGACAAGACAAAAAGGGGAAGAAGACGGACTAGACCTTTATTCAGACCTGCACCCTATTGTAGCGCCTTTGTTGGCCTTTCGGGAAATACGGTGTGCGCTCATGGCAGATCGAGTCTCGAATCCTGCACGTGAGATCGGGAGAGGGATTCGGGACAGCTGACCTCACCCAGAACTCTCCTACAAGGCGTGGGAAAGACAAGACTACATGGATTTTTATAATCTGATGTCTAGATCCGTAGATTAGAATTGCGGCAGCCGTTCCACATAGCTAGAAAATCCCAAAGAATCCATGTTCTTCTATAAGAGGAGGATGTGTAAGAAACGATCAATTCATAGGGAGTTGGACAAAAACTACCGTTAGATACGCACTCCTACAGGTAATAGATCCTTGTATTGTTTATGTTTACGAAGAAACTTAGCGATATTAGGGCTGGTGGGCACCACACTCTTGTTGGTTCCCTCTAGAAGGTTGAGAACAGCACGTATAAAATCCTCTTCAAACTCTGGAGAATCGATCTCCTCTGGGATAACAAGTTTGGTGAGAAAGATCTTCCGCTCTTGGATAGCATACTCAATTTTGGCAAGGTAGCCTTCCAACTTTGTCTCGAACTGACGCAGAAAGTCATTGTCGTGAATGGTAATTTCGTCGATCATCATCATTTTTTTTAATTCATAGGAACTTCAATTAACAGGAGTTTGGAATCTAGGTGGGACGACACCGCAGAGCGGTCCGTACTCCAAATTCCCATGGCATCGCGTTTTGGGGGCCTTTTGCCATCAATGGTCATCTCCCCCTCTACAACAAGGATGTATGCCCCATGGCTGTTATCGTGCAAGGGATGGACCCTCTCAACGCCTTCGCCCAGGTCTCCCAAGCTAAGATAGGCTTGTTGGTGTACCAAAAGGGCGACATCGCTTTTGCCCTTGGGAGCGACCATAGTGAGAAAATGATCCTTCTTATCCTTATCATCAGATCCTTTTTGGTCATATCGGGGCTCCACACCCTCTCCCTCAGGGAGCGCCCACAGCTGTAGCAAGCTGGTCTCGACATCGCTGACATTGAATTCGGAATGTGCCACACCCGTTCCTGCGCCCATCACCTGTACCCCCCTAGGGTGTATCACCAATTCGTGCCCTATATCATCCTTATGTCGTAAAGCTACCTCTAATATTATGGGAACAATTTCCATATTGTTGTGCGAATGCGCACTGAAACCCATACTTGGGGCGATTCTATCGTCATTGGGTATCCGTAATTTGCCAAAGCCCATACGGTTCTCGTCGAAGAAGTTGGCAAAGCTAAACGCACAATTTGCTTTAAGCCAGCCATAATCCGCAGTGCCTCTACTGGCAGAGTCATGGATTATTTTAAGCATAGGTTATTGCTAGTTACTTTTTTCTTTTTTAGCAAAGTAAATACTACTTTTGAGAACAAAATTACAAAAAATATCCCTTTAAGAGGTTGGAACCACCAAAATCTTCTACCAAGACCCACTTGTATCTAATGCCGGGAATGGCAGCCAACCCCACTATTTTTGAGCATATCAGCCTACCAGAGGATAAGTACGAGATCCATTGGTTGCAGTGGGAACTGCCCAAGAAAGGTGAGTCCCTCTCGGAATACGCGCAAAGGATGACGGCACACATCTCTCACCAGCGCCCGGTGCTTTTGGGGGTATCTTTCGGAGGAATCTTAGTGCAGGAGGTCAGTAAACATATAGAGGTAGAAAAACTGATCATCGTATCGAGTATAAAGACCAAGTACGAACTCCCCAGAAGGATGAAGATAGCTAAGAACACCATGGCCTATAAACTTCTGCCAACGAGTTTGGTCAATAATGTGGAAACCTTGGCCAAATACGCTTTTGGAGAGACGGCGACAAAGCGAATGGAATTGTACAAGAAATATCTTTCTGTAAGAGACAAGGCATACCTCGATTGGGCCATCTATCAGATATTGCACTGGGACCAGGAGGAACCTTTACCTGGCATTATACATATTCATGGGCAAAAGGACAATGTGTTCCCAACTTCTCATCTTAACGATTATATCGAGGTAGAGAAGGGCACACATATAATGATCATCAACAAGTACAAATGGTTTAATAAGAACTTGCCGAAGATCCTGGAAGGTCAATTTTAAGTTCCGATAGCGATCGGGATCAGGACGGGATGGGTCTTGGGTGTAAATACAGGCTATTATGAAGTTAATGATAATGAGTGGATTTTTGTTGGGGATAGGGATAACGTTAGCATTGTTCATATCCATCAACGCTATACAGAACGGAGGTTCCGAAACTTCTACAGTCAACGGACCAAGAGCTTTTCAAAGGGAAAGGGAAGGAGATTACAATGTGTATGCTCTAAAGATTCCCCAAAAGCTCTCCTTTGCAGGGGAGGAAGTACCCTTGCATATGCAAGACGTAAGAGAACGGATGGATAGGGAGTTACTGGTCAATACCTACTGGCAGTCCAACGGTCTGCTGCTGATCAAAAGAGCCCATAGGTATTTCCCTGTCATTGAGCCTATACTAGAGGCCAACGAGTTACCCGAGGATTTTAAGTATCTAGCGGTTACTGAAAGTGGACTGATGAACGTTACCTCTCCCGCTGGTGCAAAAGGTATCTGGCAGATCATGGGGGACACAGGTAAAGAGTATGGATTAGAGATCAATAAGAATGTCGATGAGCGCTACCATTTAGAGAAAGCGACCAAGGTGGCCTGTGATTATTTGAAGGAAGCCAAGGAGAAGTTTGGCAATTGGACCCTTGCGGCAGCCTCTTACAATATGGGGATGAATGGTGTGCAAGAACAGATAGACAAACAAAGGATGTACTCCTACTATGACCTTTTGCTTGGTGAGGAGCCAGAGCGCTATATTTTTCGTTTGCTTGCTATACGGGAGATCATTGAGAATCCCAGCAAGTACGGGTTCAACATAACGGACGATGACCTCTACAAGCACATCCCTGTTAGGGAACTTAAGATAGATACCTCAATTACAGATATTGCTCGGTTTGCCAAAGACCAAGGTATCAATTATAAGATATTAAAACTGTACAATCCCTGGCTGCGGGAGAATACTCTAAACAATAGCTCTCGCAAGAAATATATCATAAAGATCCCGAAAAGGGAATATTACGATAAATAATACGAATTGCATTGACGTCTTTCCCTATAGAACTTATCTTGAGTTTTTTGATTGAATCTAAAAATAGAAATTTTTCTCCCTCGAAGAGTCTGCCTCGATTTTTCAGGGGAGGTTTATGAAGATGCATAGACCTGTGCCGAGCAGTTTACCCTGAGTTCATCGAAGGGGAGTAAGGGCAATAGAGAGAAGAAGAGCATTTTGTATGCGATTACAGAAACTTAAGAAGAGTTCCGTAAGTATGCCAATCAAGGGTGGAAACCATCCCAAAAAAACAAGTTCAAGGTATTGATTTTTAACACGATGAATTTACTTAATTTAATGATTTTCAATATATTATAATTGAATTTCAACAGAACCGTTTTTGGACACGAACCTCATTGACTGGAAGACCAAATTAGTGAAGATCGATAACTATGTCTGTGAAGAATCTGAAGAGTCGCTGCAATACAAATTACACCGGTTCAGCAACAATGACCGTCGCGGTCCAACGGACCAGAAGACCGCGACCATCTATCTGTTCGTGATGTAGCACCAAGGGACATTCAGGATAAAGCAGATACACGGGTATGCCAAGGACCATCTGATGGTCAGGCCTGTCTTTCAAACAAGGAACAACCTATAGGGTCTCATCTACTGGTCTGCTTCATGGCAAGACAAGGTCAATAAAGGGCCGTCCATACATGCGAGGGCCAGCCCTGAAATACGGGAAATGTTGGCCAAACTGAACTCGCTGACCTAAAATGGACAAGCCAGGATCACCTTGCCTAAGTTTTTTTACTCATCTTTGCAACATAATCCCTAAACAAAAAATGATGAAAAAGATCAGAGGAGTTCTTCCTGCTCTATTAATGGCAAGTTTTATTTTGTTCACCGTATCATGCAGCAGTGATGACGACAACGGAAATGAAGTTCCTGAGGAACCGAACATCATAGAGGTCGCTTTGAGTGATCCAGAGCTGACACTGCTGGTAAGTGCTTTACGGGCCGCTGACGGAGATCTGATAAATGTACTCCAAGGCGATGGTCCCTTTACGGTTCTTGCTCCGACGAACGCCGCGTTCACAGCTTTTTTGAGTGCCAACGGATTCAGTTCTATCGATGACATTCCATCGGATGTGCTGGAGCAGTTGTTACTGTATCATATTATCGGTGCCGAGGTCACTTCCAGCAACTTGATCGCTGCGGGCAACGGATATGCACCCAGCAGTTCCGAGAATGACCAACAAGATGCCATCAGCATTTACTTTAACACATCAACCGGTGTGAGATTCAACAACGCTGCCTCGGTCGCCTCAGATGGTGCCGATATAAGTGCGTCCAATGGTGTGATTCATAAGATAGATGCCGTATTGGAGCTACCCGATATTGTGGACCACGCCATTGCCAATCCAAATTTCACCACTTTGGTGACCGCCCTCGGAGCCGCAGACCTGGTGGATGTGCTGAGAGGGGACGGGCCCTTCACCGTATTGGCACCTACCAATGCGGCCTTTGACGAATTCTTGGACGGCACAGATATCGGCGGTATTCCGGTGAGCGGTTTGACCAATGTCCTTTTAAATCACGTCATCAATGGAGCCATATCGTCAAGTGATTTAATTTCATTGGACTCAGGATATACCAATACTAACGCATTAGGGCCTGATGACAACAATTTAAGTCTTTACTTCAACACCTCGGACGGGGTCGCCTTCAACG
>JAAUYM010008628.1_pt1 | contig 10650 bp, 10 predicted proteins | sample 7278001 | NCBI WGS metagenome assembly JAAUYM01 (sample SAMN14350224, study PRJNA611818) | marine sediment metagenome | isolation source: surface marine sediment (1.8m) | place: French Polynesia: Moorea | collected 2018-08
AAGGGTTATAGAATCACACAATATTTTATTTTTAAATGATCTAGTTTATATGTCCAAGCTGTGTAGGGGCAGAAAAGTGTTGCCCTGTTTCCGGTTCACCCGGTAGTACATATCAGATAAGTTCAAAAATCAAGTGTGACATTTTCTACTAAGTTTCATATTCACTGATGGAGTATTGAAGACATGTTCGCAAATAAATATTTATTCAATTCGTGTTAAAGTTACTTTCAAATTTTGATATAAAACAGTTTGTAGCAATCTTGGGGAACAAGAATTATTAATTATTATTAATATGACAAGGACCTGTAATCTGAGCGGCCCCTGGAGGGCAAGAGATTCGTCTTGCATTGCCATGTTCCTTTGTGACCTCCTAATCTTTCACTTTTGAGGTCACACCTGGCTACCAGGGCAGCGTCAATCCAGAGGAAAATCAAGAAATACTATACATTACGTATGCGTATCATGCACACTTTATTAGTACTGCACACTTCAACACTTCAACTTCAACTCTGTCACCTTCAAGTATCAAAGTTCGTTACGAAATAACAAGTTTTCGCCACACCAAACAATATTACGAATATGATTAACGACAACAAAATAAGGGAAAATGGGTGCTGCCGAAAAAATGTACTAATTTCACGCGTGAGTTTTCCCAAACTCCTCGAAAAAATATATTATTCATGAAAAATTTACGACAGCGGAACGCACGTATTGTTGGTACTGTACCACAAAAGTCGAGGAATTTGAGCAGTGTTGACCCAGAATAATGACCCAGGTAATAGAGCTTGTAGCTCACAGTACCGATTAAATGTGGTTTTTTTTTGGGGGGGGGGCAGAAAAAAATGCGAAGAGAACCCTTGGCCTGCCTCCTTGCACACCCACCGCCACCCCCCACACTAATGAATAATTGAGCGCATGTCGCGTGTGCTCAATGAAGGCTCCTGTTTTGTGCGTTGCTTCTCCCTCCTTCCCCCGCCCAACCGCGATTTCGGTTGGCTTTCTTCTCCTCCTTGACCGCGTCAGCGCAGGGCAGGGCTGGTCAGTTTAACTTTAAGCATAGCAAAAAGTTGTTGGGGAAAAGTTGTCGGACACGAAGTGAAAGCACTGTGGGACTCAAATACTAAAACAACACTAAAAAAAAAAATCAGAGCTTTCGTGACTGTCATTCTCGCGATGAAAAAGTCCTCGCCGTCCTCGAGACTCGTCCTGAACTCGTCGTCCTTGCGGTCCCCTCCGCCTCCCTTCTTCCGCGCGGTGGTGGCGGTGGTGGCGCTGGCCTCCGTCGTGCTCCTCCTCCTGGCCACCGCCAACGTCTCCAACAGGTCATCCGGCAGCGTCATGTTCAGCAACGTGCTGTGCCAGTCGGAGGCCGCCGCCGCCGCCGTCGCGTCGTCGTCGTCCTACACCAAGCGGTTGCTAGAGAGGTTGCAGGAGCTGGAGGCGAGGGAGTCGGTGAAAGACGAGGAGACGGAGAGGGGCATGGGGGACATCAGTTCGTGCTCAATGAAGAAGAAGGTATAAATATAATCAGATTATGTATGTACGTAGTACGTAGGTACATAGAACGGAACAAGTTGTTGTTCTTGAGACAAATTTTGTCATTTTTGGGTACCCATTTCGAACTAAAAACTGTTTGCTGAAATGTAACTTTTTGGGTGTGTCCACGCATGCCAATGTATTGCACTTTAGTTACGAGTATACAGTGAACCACGGATATAAGAGCAACGGATATAAGAGCATGAACATCCACATTATCAACAAGCCTAACAACTTCAACTCTAACCACGTACAGGCAGCTCATAACAAGCAGAAGAGCAGACAAAATGGCAAAAAATTACACTTTCTAATGCCCTTATGCCCACCAGTTTTGAACCAGGGTTAAACATGCATAAAAAGAACCAAAATGTAAAAAAGTTTATTTTTGAAATTTTCTATAAACTACAAAAAAACTTTATGATGCAATGCTTACCAGTTTTTCTTTTTATTAAGCTGTACTACTGTGCATTACCTTTATTTGCGAGTCTAGATCCAAATGTCGCTTGTATTTTACTCTCCATAGTACCTTCGGTTATAAGAGCAAAACGGATATAAGAGCAGAAAATCAAAACCAAAATGCTGCTCGGTTCACTGCATTTGTTCTTGTTCCAACAAGTAAGACGTCATTATCGGTCGTTCTGATAGGTTGCGTTTGCCAAGACGCACAAGACCGGCAGCTCCACCCTCCAGAACATCCTCTTTCGCTTCGGCGTCAAGCACAACCTGACGTTCGCCCTGCCGCCCAACAAGAGCTGGATGTTCTCCTTCAAGGAGCCTTTCAACGCCTCCTCCGTGCTGGAGGGACCCTACAGGTCGCTGGGCAGGTTCGACCTCTTTGCCTTCCACAGCGTCTGGAACTACAGCGAGATGAGGAAGGTCCTCCCGGGCGCCGTCTACGTCACCCTGCTGAGGGACCCCGTGGACGCCTTCGAGTCCAACTACGTCTACATGGGGCTGGAGAAGGCCAACAAGATGGACATCAACGGCTATGCGGCCAAGAAGGTCAAGCCGAGCATGCCGAGCCGGCCCCAGAACGCCATCATCGGGAAGAATCAGCTGCTGTGGGACCTGGGGACGACTCCGAGAGAGATGGAGGACCGCGGGGCGGTGGAGGAGAAAATCCGACGCCTGGACCGGCAGTTCGACTTGGTCATGGTGGCGGAGCGCTTCGAGGAGTCGCTGGTGCTGCTGCAGGATCTGCTCTGCTGGCCGACGGAGGAACTGGCCTTCCTCAGGCAGAACGAGAGGCTGAGGAGGTCCAACGTGACGGCGGAGACGAGGGCCACGCTGCGCGAGTGGCTGTGGGCGGACTACCTGCTGTACGACCACTTTTCGAGGCGGCTGGAGGAGAGGGTGGCGTCGTTCGGGCGCGACGGCGGCGGGTCCGCCCGGATGTCGTCCCGGACAGCCGAGTTGAGGGCCAGGAACGCCCTGCTGGAGCGAGACTGCGTGGTGGCCAAGGGCAGCAACCGGATCCTGAAGGGCGAGTTCCGGATGGCCGTGGACATTGTCTCCGGCTACGTGGTGGACGCCGGGAGGCGGCCCTGGTGCGCCCCCTACGCCCGGAGCGAGCCCAACTTCGCCCGGAGGCTGAGGGACTGGCAGGCGATGAGGGTGAGCGAGAGGACGCTCAGGGGGTTGGACGGAGGAGTCGAGTGATCATTGTCGAGGAAGCAATTTCGCGCACACATTCAATTAGCAACTGCTGTGATAAAGGAGACGAATATAAACCAATAGGTACATAAGTTACATCTGGAAACTCTGGATGGTGAATGAAAATTACATAGTTTATTAAGTTGTTAACTCTGGTTGAGGAGGCTTATAGCCTAGAGTTCTTTGTCTCTCCCAAGTCTTCTCTAAGGAAGCATAACGCTAGTCCACAATATTTCACACTGTACTACTACTACGTACCTACCTACTAGTTTGTTTTCCACACACAAAAAAGTGTGCTTTTGGAGCTTGGAGGAAGGGAGGGATCTTTGCAAGCTTGGGGAGACGGATCTGGTTTTTCTCTCCTCAGATGTGCATGGCTGGTTTTCCAATGCAGACTGAGACTCAAGTTTCCCATGTACAGTACATACTACTGGATACACGGCCACCACCGCACCAATAATTCTTCACGCTCGGTCCAATTCCCCCCCCCCCCCCTCCGCCTTCCCAGTCCCTTCTCCTCCCCTCTAATTTGAATATGCCTCCAGGTGGAGAGGAAGAAAGGAAGGCAGAGTGGCTGGGCTGTCTGTCTGTCCGCGGTGGGATCTGTACTTCTACTATACGTCGATTATGACGCGGGCGCTCCGATTTCTATCAGCAGGAAGATGATGATGGTCGGTCTCCCCCTCCCCTCCCCCTCCCCCTCCCCCTTCCCGCCTAACAACTGCTCTCTTGCGGTGACGCCAACTGTCTGGGACCTATGTGAAAGAGAAGGGAGAGGGAGGGGATGAGGGAAAAGGAAAGGGAGAGAGAGAGAGGGGAGGCGGGGGGCCATTATCTCCGACAACAACACCGCATGCTTCATTTCTGTTTCGTGACCACCATGGCCGCGGGGGGGAGGGGGGGGGGAAGAGGGAGGAGGGAGAGAGATGGGGGGGAGGGGGAGGGGGTGTTTCGGATTCGAATCGTCTTCCTGCCTGCGGAGCTCCGGCTCTGTTCTGAGCTCCAGTCAGCAATGTGGAACGCTGCCTGACCGTAATTCTCATGAGCCACGAATGAATGAATGATATCGCAAGGGGGGGGGAAGGGGGGGGAAGGAATACTCGAAAGGAAAAAGCGTAACAAGAAGTAACTGTTTGCAAAACAGCCTGGTTTTTGTTTGATGGCCTCACCATGAAGAAAAAAAATCTTAGCGCTGGGAATGGTGGCGCTCAATTGTCCCGATTTTTGTGAAGTGCGTATTTTTTATCCCCACATTTTTTTCTCCACATTTTTATCCATTGTATCTACCTATTAGGCCGAATTTTAACAAGCATAACTTAGACCGATTTTCTCAATGCATAACTTACACCGATTTTTTCTCTGTTTAACTTAGACCGATTTTTTCTATCCCAACCAATATCGCTAGCGTGACCTTAGATGAGTTGCTCTAGGGCTTTTTTTTACTAACACCTCCCCTGGCGTTCCTAGCGCCATGTTAGTGTTACTAAAACCTTAGAGCAACACAAATGTCGGCCCCTCCCATCGCTAACTACCATTAGTGTCGCCACCGAGAGTGAGTGTGCCCTTAGCAATACCAAAATTGGTTGGGTTGTCTTTTCTCCTGTCAGATCAACTAACTAGGAGAGTGAAAAAAAACTTCTAGCACTCACTGTCGCTGAGAGATGTGGCATCTATGTACCTACCTACCTACCTACCTACCTCAAGTTAGTCAAAGAGGAAAAAACTTAGTGTATACAATGTGCAATGTACTGTACAAGTACTAACCAAGCTGTACCAAAAAAATCGGGGTAAAATAAACATGGTAAAAATCAGTCTAAGCTTAACTTGGTAAAAATCGGTCTAAGCTATACATGGTGGGTGAATCGGTCTAATGAAGCTTCATTAGACCGATTCGAGTTAAATGAGACTCTTGAAATTTCGATCTTACTATACTGGACAAGCAAGCGAGGGGACCCCCTGGAAACCATTCCATCTAAAAATAAATTCTTGATCACTTTGCTGCGGTGGGTAGAGTTTTGAGATCAAGCCACGCCGCAATTTTTCTCACCGTGCAGTTTGACTAATTGGTCGACTTATGCGCTCCAAAATCTGAAAGTGGTAAAAAAAAAAGCCAGGCACGAAAAAAAAAATAAGGGTCGACTTTTTTTTTTTGCCTGGTGGCTGGATTTTTGCAGGTGCCAGCTGAAGTTGTGGAGGAAGCACTACCTGATCTTCTCTTCCTACTGCCTGACACACTAACGTACTAGGTACTGTATGCATGTACCTGCGTTGGAAGTCTTCCTGGACTCTCAAAGAGTTTTGGTGGACTTGAAAATCTCGTCTTGCTCCAACCAACCGAGCTCAACGGGTCAAATATTCGCGCACGGCGGGTGATGGTCTGGCTGTCCCCCTACCTACCTTCCCCCGGGCAGGTGTCGTCGGAGCGCGGACAGTCTGCCCAGCACGCCGTGGTGGTGCCCCCCGGAGACCTGTCCGGCACCCTGTCCGGAGTCCATCGGGAAGGTGGTCTTCTCCGCCTCTGCCTTCTCGATGGCCGCCGCCGCCTGCCCGGTGACTATGGGGACCAGGTAGTCCCACGCCGCGTTGAGGATGGCCTCGAACTGCTCCACCAGCAGGTAGGTCACGAGCGCCACGTAGAACTTCTCCCAGCTGGTGTTGTGGATGCCGCCGACCATCTTGTGCAGCAAGAAGCTGTTGAATGCGAAGGCCAGCTTCCGGTTGGGAAGGTCGTACAGGAGTGTCTTGAAAGACACTATGATGCCGATAAGTGCACCCAGGTAAATGTCTGTCCTGATCATATTCAGTGCATCCCGAAATTTTATCCAATTTTTATTGCAACTAGCAATTTCCCACGTTTTCTTCTTTTTTGTTTGTTTTATTGCTCTTTTATGAGCGACGCATCTGCCGTTTTCTCCCCAGCGGATGTGTCTTATACTGTAGGTAGATGAATGAATTTAAGTAGTAGGTTCACTGAGAACCAGAAAGTAATTCTTCTTTTTCTGAAAAAAAAATCAGCGTAAGTACAATCCAGGCAGCACTTTTTGGTTCTCAGTTTCGCTAGTTAGAGTAGTTTGGTTTATTTTCGCTTCTGAGTCTGCTTTGTTAATAAAGCAATATTACTGTATGTACGTAATATGTACTTCTAGTACAGTACATGGGAAACTGCAGTGAGTACAGTGTTACCAAACACTAATTTTTCACAATTTACTTACATATTTAATTCATTATTTACTCACTGATGCTGCACAAATAACAGCCAATATGGTATACAGCACCTTTACCAAGTCATGCTGAATCTAGAAGTTTTACCCATAACTGTTGGAGCTGGTAATGGACCCCGACGGGACTTTTGGGTCATTTTTCCAAAACAATAATATACGACGTTCACGTATGGTAGCCTATTCGCAGGTTCCATTAAATGTTTCCAAGTGGAATTTGCTATGCTCGTAACAAATTCCCCCCTTAAGTCCCATCGTGCAGAACAGAACACGAGGTCCCTTCCTAATTTTACTGAAGTAACCCATAGTGTTTTTCGCCTATTCCTACTCTCCAAGCATTTTATTTCAACACATGCTTGTAATTCACTATGGTATAACTAATCTAATAGCGTGACCATCCTGATAAAAACAATTCATTTGTTTTGGAGATCAACTGTTCACAGCCCTTGAGAGATTAAAATTGCATCTTATACTAGTACAGGGTTGGCGACGAATATCTACCTATAGTAGTAAATTTTTCTGCCTTTTTTGAACTTAAGCAAGGTTTGAGACAGAAATTTCATATTTAGCAATTGTAAACAATTGCTTTCTCTTCTTTTTCAAAGTAAATAACAATTTTGAAAAAGAGCACCGTTATTGAGCTAGAGACACCTAATTACTTTTATTAAACTTGATTTTATGTAAGGGAATAGAATAGAAAATACAAAAAAATAGGAGTGGTCTCAGGATTAAGTAATTTAAACCCATTAAGGCTACACCATTTCAACCCACATTGCTGGTGTGGTTTATAGGATGGCAGTCCCCTCTTTCAACATGGTAAAGTCCAGGGTGGGATCAGTGTGGTGTGGCAGAAATGCAAGGTGGCATTTGTGTGGTGTGCTGTGAGCACCAGTTTCATCAGTGTTATCAGCTTGATGTTCTACTGTACTGTACATGATCGAACTTGGCGGTGGTGCTCATGGCCACCAGGGTCAGGATCAAAAACAACTCTGGACCAAAGTAAGGGCAAGGGCTTGCTGTACAATTTCGTTTACATTGGCACATTTATATTATTTGGAGCAGTGGCAGTGGTAAAAAATTGCAGAAAAATTATGAACTCCTAGGTATTCGCGGCCAACCCTGTGTATATAGGTAGTAGGTAGGATAGGTAGGTAGGTACAGGCTCGTCCTGCCCCAGCCCCGCTACCACCTCCTCTTCTTCTTTATGAGGTTCTTGGCGCCCTGCCTCGAGATGTCCTTGACCTCCTGCAGCGCCGTGGCCGGCACCGCCACCGCCTCTCCCACCGGAGACACCGTCCTCTCCCCGAGGATCTCCATGGCGGCCTTTTTCACGTAGTGCACGGTGGCCACGAAGGCGGTCTCGGGACTCCGGAGTCCAAACTTGGGTTCCTCCTCGCCCGCCTCGACCGTGCTGCCTCCCTCGTCCCCGCCGACGTCGACGTCGACGTAGAAGACGGCGTCCCTCAACCTGGGGAACCAGGTGGGGACGTCGTCGCTGTCCAGCAGCGCGCTGGGACTGAGCGGAAAGAACAGCGGCCGACCCTCCTCGTCCTCGCTGCCCACGAACCTGGTGGTGACGGGTAGTGCACAGGGTGCAGGGTGCAAGTTTAAACAAAACTAACATGGCTATGCTACTTGTACATATACAGTACTATAGTACATTCCGTACGTGACGTTGACAGCGGCCATGAGAGTCCCCACGGCGCTGTCCTCCGGCCTGTTCCCTCTGAGCAGCCTCCTCCTCCTGGCGGCGTAGACGTCGCCGCTGTCGCTGCCGCTGCCGCCTCCGTTGTGGCCGGTGGCCACGTCCGACAGCTCCGGGAAGCCAGTCATCGCAGCGGAGAAGGCTGCTCGGGAGAGGACGTACCCGCAGCCGCTCATGTAGGTGCCCAGGCCGGTTCTGAAATAATTGTGAAACTTGAAACCATGTGGTGGTTGGGCCCCCCCCATTCTCGATCCCTCTGGGAGGCTTACCCACGTTGCGGGTGTCCGATGTAGAGCTTGTCGTCGGGATCGAAAGGACGGAGAAACTTGCGCAGGTTTGCCATGAACACGAAAGTGTCGTCGTCGCCCTAAGTAGCATGCGTAGTATACCAGAGGTCAATTAAGGGATCTAGTATTTTTTTTTTTGCACGCCACTATTAATCTGTTCGGAAATTCTAGGCAGCCACCTTGAGTATGTAGTCAAAGTCCTCCTCCCTCTCCTTCCTCCGGATGAACTCCATGGCCATCTGGGTTCTCCTCCACAGCGACTTGTAGTCTGACGCAGCGTCGAGGCTGACGACGCGGGCGCCGCTCGCCCCCGAGACCGAGGTCTCCTCGAAGGCGGCGCCGGCGGCGCCGGTGGACGAGTTGGCGGAGGACATGATGTAGAAGGAGCGGCAGTGGCGCCCCCACGCGAACAGGGCAGTCTTGGCTAGCTAAAGGCGTAGTTTTTAAAAGTTAGAGTAAAATTGTGAAGAAAAAGATATTACTGGTATACGGCACAGTGCTTGCGCAACCTCACCTCCATCCTATCCGGAAAGGTGCTGATCCAGCACACGATCTTCCTCCTTCCTCCTCCGTCTTCTCGCTTTCCGCCGCCTCCGCCGAAGGCGCGCAGGTAGTCCGGCGCCCGCCAGACCCTGAGCTGCCCGGGCACCGAGCCGAGCCCGAAGTACCGGGCCAGGTCCGGCCCGTCCACCGGGACGGGGCGCAGTGAGTCGCTGAAGCCCGGCGCTGCGGCCAAACAAAGTTATTACTCGTATCGTCACACTTAAGGTCAAGCGATTAATTATACTAGTAGGTAGTTACCACTATTATTAATACACGTTGGTTGATTACATTCTAACTATTCACCGATCATAGCAGAACAAAGAGAAAGTTGAAACAGCAGCGCAACAGAATACCAATTTTGTCTGCCAGGGGAAGAAGCAGCACGACCGCCACGACCACCACGACGAGGGCGACTGCGGCGGCGACGGCCACCGCCGTGAGGCCGCTGCGGAGACGGAAAGACCTCATCATCTACCCTTCCTAACCCATGCCCCCCCCCCTCTCCTCCACCTTCACGACGATATCTTGTGCTCCGTGCGCACCCACAAGAGGGGCGTTTAGCATTTCTGCCTACTGATTAGCTGACAAGCAACCTTCTGCACTGATAAGGAGGGGAAGAGGGAGGGGGGACGAGGGAGAGAGAGAGAGAGAGAGAGAGAGGAGGGGGAAGGAGGGGGGGACGCGGTCACCACACCGCTGCAAAAGTCGTTTTTTTTTTCTTCTTTAGAAGGACTCCTCACTGAGCGTGTCTGAGAAGGGGCAGTCTCGTAAAGAGACAGGTGGGACACGGAACACACACCTTGGTCATAATGCTCCACGTAGAAAGCAGGTACTAGTAGTGCCTACTGTATATATCGTCCATGCTTCTTGTTCTTGATGACTGCCCCTACTGCTGCTACCTCCTCCTCCTTACGTACGTGGTAGTGCAAAAGAGTGTGTGTGTGCAAATAGGTTTTGCACACACTTACGCCTTCTCCTCCCCCTGTTCTCTCTCCCCACCACTGAGTAATACGTAACGACATTGTCTCACACTCACCTGAGGTCACTAAAGAAAGAAGAGAACATACTCTCTACGTAGGACATTATACTGTACAGTACAGGAGGGTCATCTGTTGAAACTGGTGGCGACGACGCATGGCGTGAGTAGGAGGAACAAGAATTTATGATTGGTGGCCTAGGTACTGTACATGTAGTACAGTATACTCACCTTAGAGTAAGAGTACATTTGTTTTTCCTAACAGCACATACAGTGGTCTTTACCTCTGTCTGTCTGTCTTTCTGTCTGTTAGGGTTTAGCATCCAGCCCGTTGGTCCTATACCCCCAAATCCATATATATTCTTGATCTGGGTGATATTCTTGACTGCGGGTGACATAGGCTGGTTAGTTTCTCATATTTCAAAGATTAGGTATATTTTTTAACTCACAGTCGTAGTAGTATGTAGATTACGTAACAAGGGAAAAAGACTTTCTCCAGAACAATGTACAGTCAAATCTCGATATAAGAAATTTGTTCGTCAGCGGCAAACAGTTTCTTATATCAAGATTTTTCTTATATTGATACTCAGGAAAAACCCTTTATAAAACCCTGGGAAACAGTAAAAATCAGAGTTTTATGTTACTTTTGAATACATATATTGCTTTTTCTCACAGCAGAGAAACTAAATGCATGGAAATGCAATATTACACCAGATTTCCTGTGCTCATACA
>JAAUYM010036335.1_pt1 | contig 10648 bp, 8 predicted proteins | sample 7278001 | NCBI WGS metagenome assembly JAAUYM01 (sample SAMN14350224, study PRJNA611818) | marine sediment metagenome | isolation source: surface marine sediment (1.8m) | place: French Polynesia: Moorea | collected 2018-08
CGTCGACGGTGACGGAGACCTTGCTCTTGCTAGAGAGCACCTCGATGGTCAGGAACTTGGGCCTGCTCTCCTGGAGGCGCAGCCGGTTTGAGTGGCGGTCGAGGTCGGCGGCGGACTCCATCTCGAGGTCGGCGGGAGAGGACAGCAGTGCGAGCTGTCGCTGTTGTTGCTGCTGGCCTTCTTCGGAATCCGGGGCCGTCTGTCCGCCCGAGGAGACAAAAAGGTTGGGATAGAAGGGCTGCGAAGAAATGTATGCATGTATAAACATGTTACTTTCAATAATGACTGAATGAAATTGTGCCAAAAAGAGCAAAAGAAGTCACACACACTCACCCGTGCAGGAGGTCCGCTTTGCTGTTGCCGCTCGTGTTGCTGCACCTTGCCCTGGGAGGTCTCCAGGAGGAGGACGAGGTTGATGGAGACGGTGAGGACGAGGAGGAGGCAGAGCCCGCAGCGGGCGGCGCGAGACATCCAACGCCGGCGGGTGCGCAGGGCAAGCAGCCAGCGCCAGGACTTCGTCTGCGACAGGTGCTGCGACAGGTGGCCCGGGCGGCGCAGCAGCAGCAGGGGCGGCGAGGGAGAGGAAGGGAGCAACATGTCTCCGTCCGACCCGAACCTAGGAGGAGAGTGGCGGCGGTCATCGATTGCTTCCTCTGGGTCGCTTGAGAAGGCAAGTCCGCCGCCGCCGCCACTGCCGCCGCCGCCGCCGTCAAGCGAGTAGAACCTGGTCCGGTGCTTCCTCTTGGCCGACGAGGAGAGGAACTTCTTTTGCTTGGACCGGTCCCGGTCCGGGGAACGCGGGGCCATCTTCAGACGCGGAGGCGGCGACGGCGAACCTCGGAGACCTCTTGGAACTGACTGGCGGAGGAGGAGGAGAGTCGCTGTTGGCCGATATCGTCGTCGCTGTCCTTGCGGATCAGTGCCTTGCACATCCTGTTAGCGGGTTGTGCACCAGCGGTAGCGACGCCGCTCCGAAGAAGAAGAAGACGAGGAGGAGGAGGAGGAGGAGGAGGAGGAGGATGTGGATGCATTTCCTCACGCACAGTTCGATTTGATGGCCAATCTGCAATCAAAAGTGGAGAGAGGGAGCAATTAGAGGCATTTCTGAAATGCGATGCGCGAAACACGCCGGCATAGCACAAAACCGAGATATCTTTTTTTTTCTTCCTGTTAACGGAATGCTCTAATTGATAGAAATGCCTCTCTGCCATGTGTACATACTACCACCACTACAACTAGCAGTCGTTCCATTTTGGCGGCAGCAGAATGGCATGACGGAAGCTGATATCATCATTAATTTTTTTTTTCGGCTTTCCCCCCCTCCCCTCCCCTCCCCTCCCGCCTGAGGAAAAATAAACGGTGGAAACATTAATTGCAGAAACTGCCCCGCTGGTTTTTCTCTTGTTTGCCGTAAACAGGGCCTGGGCCTGGGCCTGTTGCTCTTTTGTTGCTGTGCAGGAGGAACGTCTGGGCCTTTCCTACCTTTTTTCACCCCGACCGGAGGTAATTATTTGGGGGGGGGGGGGTGGGGGGAGGGGTGGGGTGGGGGGCTTGCACGTATCGTTGCTCCACTCACGTTAAAGTCGAAATTGATCTGGTCAGTAGCAGTAGCCATAGTTACCAGGGGAGCGTGATGATAGCAAAAGGAAACACGCCTTAATTACACCCCCACACGTACCGTACATACGATTATACCTGTTGTCAGTCTCAAGTTTGTACGTTGTGTGAAAGTGTGACTGGTCTGACGCAAAAATATGAGGGTGTTTTTTTTTTTTGGCAGAAAATTCGGCTCTCTCCTTCAAAGATAAAAAAAAAAATATATGGCCCGACTTACTGTATGTGCGGCAGGGAGAGACACGCCTTGTTGATAAGGGTGCGGATGAGGAGGGTGTGAGATCGCACAAAAAAGTCCTGCCGCCCGATCATTCAGCCACTTACAAATTTCGTCTCGTAAAGTACGGTTGCTCAAGATCCCTTTCGTCAAAGAGAGAAGATGTGGAGGTCCCTAGCCGTGGTGTTGACGGCCGTCGCTGTGACGCAGGCCTACAAGACCTACGATGGGTAAGAAAGGAAAAAAAAACAGAATTGAGAGAAGTCTCAACCCCCCAAGAAAATGGCAAACCGCCTGCTTCAGGTACCAGGTGTGGGAGACGGAACCCCTGAATAAGAGCACCGCGGCCTCCCTGCACGGAGCCATGGCGCTTAGGCCTCACTTCAGCTTCTGGGCAGAGCCACGAGTTGAAGGTACTCAAGAGGAGCCCCTTGCTTTGCTATTATGTACCACTATGAAGTTTTCCTGCCACAGGACAGAGCGCGTCCATCCTCACCCCGCCGGCCGAGGCGAGGGAGCTGCGGTCGATCCTGATGGCTCTGGGAATCAAGTCGCACCTCAGGGTGCCAAACGTGGGAAGGTAAGAACAGGTGTGCTTATTTAGTACACAGATCCTGATGCTGGCTAGAAACTGCAAAACCCTGCTCAGGTTGGTCCGCGAGAGCATGGATCGGGCACGCAGCCGCCGCCAGGTCGACAGCTGGTGGGAAGACTACCACACCTACGAGGAGCTGACCCAGTGGCTGGTGGACCTGGCCGAGGCGAGCGACGGCGTGGAGACGGAGGTGATCGGGCAGAGCTACGAGGGGAGGGACATGACCCTGCTCAAGATCCTCCGGGCGGGCGACGGGGCTACCAACGTGTGGGTGGACGCCGGAATACACGCCCGGGAGTGGATCGGGCCGGCCGTGGCGAACTACTTCATCGACCAGCTGGTCAACGGGCCCGAGGGCGACCGCTACACCAGCGAGATCAACTTCCACTTCCTGCTGAACGCGAACCCTGACGGGTACGAGTTCTCCTGGACGGAGGACCGGCTGTGGCGCAAGACCAGGTCCCCGCAGGACTCCTCCGTCGGGTGCCTCGGGGCGGACCCCAACAGGAACTTCCCGGTCCACTGGGGAGGTACGGTAGAACTCCAATACTGTAATAGTACGTACTAAAGTCGGTGGTCAACACAACAAGAAGTTTGCTATATATAGCAGAGTTTGTAGTGTACCACTATAACAGAAGTACTGTAGGTTAAAAAGAAAACTATGTAATAGCAATCTTTGCTATCCTTTTCAGAGACGGGCGTGGGTGGTGTGCCCTGCGCAGAAGACTGGCCCGGAACTGAGCCCTTCAGCGAGGTAGAGACTCGCAACGTCAGGGACTACATCAGGTCTGACTCTGTGAAAGGACTGACACTGCATGGGAGAAGACCTGAGTTGTGACAGCCAAAGTGTTTATACTAGTACTATTTCAGCACTCTCTCCCCGCCGCCTGAGCTGACACTGGCCATGCACAGCGCCTCCAACCTCCTCCTCTACCCTTACAGCTACGACTACGTCTTGGCAGACAACTGGGAGGAGCAGGTAGGTTAGGTAGTCCGTGGGGGGGGGGAGGGGGGAAGGGGAAGCGCCATCAAACAAAAATGTTTTCTGTTGCTTCTGCTAATGATTCTTCCCTCTTTTTTTTTTTTGGCCGGCACCCAGCAATCTTTTTCGGAAGCAAAAGAGGAGGAGAGTGCTTGTTGCCAGTGCAAATGGAAGTCCTGTTTCGCTCTCTCTCTCTCTCTCCCTCCTAACCACTGTTGTTTCGCCCTCTTTCTAGAATGAGGTACCGTACAGGCAATAATGATCTCTACTTGTCTTGAACCATGAAGATGATGAAGGCTGTCTTCTCCCAAATTATTGTGCTTGAATCTGTAGTAGAGATAAATGCAATTGTTTTTCTCTCTCCGAAACAGAAATCGCTTGGCGACAGGTTTGTGGACGCCATCAACGAAGCCAACACCGCCTTCACCCTCAACTACGTCTGCGAGCTCTCCGCAGTCCTCTGTCAGTCGAAATTTAGTCTGGCGTCTTTAGTACCCAACCAATATTGGCACCGTTAGGTGCACGGTCTCGGTGGCGACAATAGTGGTAGTTAGTGCAGGGGTCGACATTTGAGTTGCAATAAGGTTTGTTATATCACTCATACACAGCGTTAGAACGCCAGCGCAGGTGTTAGAACAGTGGGAAAAAAAAACCTTATTGCAACTTATCACTAAATTCACGCTAGCGATATTGGTTGGGTAGTAGTACGATGCGCCATGCCTAACTTCCTATAGCAAATTTTCAGACCCGTCCTCCGGGGACGCCAGCGACTACTACTACGACGAGATCGGAGCCAGGTACGCCTACCTGATCGAGCTGAGGAACGAGCCCCCGTACGGCTTCGAGCTGCCCCCGGAGTACATCCTGCCCAGCGGACAAGAGACCTGGGAGGGATTCAAGGTCGCCCTGGAGGAGCTAATCTAAAGCTATTCGGGAAGGGAGGATCGGAAGCTGGCAACAGCAGACGACTAAAAAAAAAATATGTAAAAATGGTGGAGGAGGTGGACAATAAATTCTAATTTCCGCGCACGCAGCACGCAAGCTTCTTTCATTAAGAGGACTCCGAATTCCCTTTTAAAAGGATAGAGATGAAGAGATGGCGGAGGAGATGAGATGAATGCGGCCTCCCTCTTTGTTGTAACGTAGCTTCCTGCTTCCCACGTGTGCTCACATGAGAGTGTGAGTGCATAAATGCGTCCCAACCAATATTGGTATCGTTAGGGGCACGGTGTCTCGGTGGCGACAATAGTGGTAGTTAGCGCAGGGGTCGACATTTGAGTTGCAATAAGTGGGTTTTTTTCCCACTACTCTAACACCTGTGCTGGCGTTCTAACGCCGTATAAGTGATGCGAAAAACTTATTGCAATTTATCACTAAATTCACGCTAGCGATATTGGTTGGGCGTCCGTTCCACGGACGGACGGAAGAATTTTTTTCTGCCCGACCTAAACTAACTCCCTCCTCTCTCGTCCTCAAAGCGATCTAACTAGCTGCTACACCTGCTAGGGAGCTTGTTAGCGATTCTAACCTCACCTCCGTCGTCTCCATCGCTTCCTCCTTCTCTCCCTCCACCTCCCCCCGTCAAAACAATTTGCCCGGTGTCACAAAAGTCAGTAGAGATAGATTCTTCTGCCTCCACTGCCTCCCTCCTGGGGTAGAAAGCGGAAAGTTGTGGGTAGAAGGGAAGAGGGAAAAACAGAAACAAAACGGTGTCGAATTGTGGGAGGAGGAGGAGGGAGGGAGAAAAGAAAATAAAGCGGTGAAACGATCTTCGCCTTTTTTTTTGGCATCATTTCGACAGCAATTTTCACCTAACGGGGGTTGAAAGAGCGATATTTTTTTTTTTGCCGATCTCGGAAACATTCTTTTTTTTTTTTCTTCGGGTTTATCCTTGAGTTCTAACCAAAGAGTGCGGCGAGAATTGTTTGTTCTGGCTTTTTATTTTCTTTTCCTTTCTTCCCTTCCCCATTCTGCCCACCCTCCCCCCCTCCCCCTTTTTTTTTGTTCCGATCTCCCACTTTTGTCAAACGCAACAATGGCGAGTCCGCTGCGCAGATGCTCCATGACTTCCTGGTTCCGCGTTGCATTTTCTTGGAAAAGGACGTACGGGAATTTCAGGCATGGCAGAAATGAAATTGGCTTCGCTACTTCTACATTTTTTTTTCTTCGATTATACGCGTAGGAGCGAAATATTTGTAGGTATGTACGTACCTTGGGAGACAAAATTTTATGGTACTGTCGTCGTAATTTGCTGAAATTTTGCCCTCCCGACCAATATTGGTATCGTTAGGGCACGGGCTCGGTGTGTGACAATAGTGGTAGTTAGCGCAGGGGGTCGACATTTGATTTGCAATAAGGTTTTTATATCACTTTTACAGCGATTAGAACGCCAGCGCAGATGTTAGAATAGTGGAAAAAAAACCCTTATTGCAACTTATCACTAAATTCACGCTAGCGATATTGGTTGGGCAACTACCCCTCGGTGTCGAGTGTGTAGCGATAGATATCAATATTGGTTGGGTGAGGAGACCTGCACAGTCTTCCACTTACGTTGGCAGGTGACCCAAGAGAGCTACCCGGGAACAACTTGAGCTATGCCAACTTGTCACAGGAGGTGTTTGACGACTGCTCTGCAAGAAAATGTGCCTATGGCACTCTGGTGAGTATACTCCACATAGCATCTACATTTGGAGTCTCCAAGTATAGTCTACAACATCTCTAGGATCATAGCATGTGGCCCTAGAAGGGTAGTTGTATTAGGTAGACTACTCAGTTCAAGATGTTTTGTTGGGCTAGTGGGTGTCAGGTATTATACAGGTGGTTGGTTTCCTGGTCCCTTTCCCTTCCTGTCCAGGTGAGCCAGCAGATGATGCAGCTCATGTCTCTGTGGGGTCCCCTCATCTACGCGGGGTGCTTCGCTGCCACCCTCTCCTCCGCCATCGCCTCCCTGGTGGGCGCGCCAAGGGTCTTCCAAGCCGTCGCCAGAGACCAGCTCTTTCCAGGTTGGGCCAGTCCATACCCCCCCCAAAAAATGGGGCTGTTAATTTTTAGCATTTTCTTCAATCTGATGCCTTCAGGCATTTCCTGCTTCGCAAAGGGTTGGGGCCCAGGCAACGAGCCTCTCAGGGGCTACCTCCTCGTCTTTCTCATTGCACTGGTCTGCATCCTCATTGGAGACCTGAACCAGGTATGTAGTAGGATAAGTTGTTGTGTGGGCCTGGGTCTGGAAGGCAGGAAGGAAGGAATGCCCCCCTCCTCACCAGGGGTGGCACGTGTGTGTTCCAGGTGTCCAGTCTGCTGTCCAACTTCTTCGTGGCCACCTACGCGGTCATCAACTACGCGGTGTTCCACGCGAGCATCACCAATTCGCCAGGTTGGAGGCCATCTTTCAGGTTGGACACTGCAGGGCACACAATGACCAGAGCTGCCAGAGCCGCACTTCCCTCCCACCTTTTATTTGCAGGTACTTCAACAAGTGGATCTCTCTGCTGGGAACCGTGCTGTGCATAGCGGTGATGGTCCTGATGGACTACAAGACTGCCCTCGCCACCCTCATCTGCATAATTCTCCTCTACGTCTTCGTGAGGACCAGGCATCCCAACGTGAGAGCGCCCCCCATCCCCCGCCCTCCTCCGGCCCCACCACCACCCTCTTGCAACCTTAACTTGGATCACCCTCTTGTCCACCAACAGGTCAACTGGGGTTCCTCTTCTCAGTCCCAGTCCTTCGTGAGTGCCCTCAAGGCCGTGCAGACCCTGTCGAACGTGGAGGACCACGTGAAGAACTACCGCCCGAAGGTCGTTGTCATGACGGGAGATCCAAGAGACAGGTACACGTGCCAGGCCAGGCCAGGCCAGGCCAGGCCAGGCCAGGCCAGGAAGCATTGTGGCAACACAGCCCGACCCCCTCCTACTACTGTACATGTCCCAGGCCCTTGTTGGTGGACTTTGCCAACTTGGTCACCAAGCGGATTTCCCTGCTGTCACTGGTGAACGTGGTCGGTGCCGGCCAGGGCTTCGACGGAGGGGGTGGTGGCCTTGGCGGCGTCGACAAGGAGGCAGGAGAAGTTGACGCCAGAGCTGTGGAGGCCAACAAGAGTGCAGTGGATGACTGGCTGCAGGCAGGCCAAACACAGCAGCATTTACTTTTTTTTTTTGGAAAGATTGGTGATAAAGAAAGATTTTGCTACCTGTAATGTCCTGTCCTCCCGAAGGCCAACCACATCAAGGCGTTCTACTCTGTCACCCACAACCCCTCGTTCAGCTCCGGCGTGCGAGCGGCCATCGAGCTCGCCGGGCTGGGAAAGCTCAGTCCCAACATGATGCTCATCGGGTTCCAGGAGCACTGGTGGATGTACCAGGGATGCGCAGAAGAGTACTTTCAGGTACTGTACATGGTGTGCAGAGTACAGGCTGTCAAGAGTCGACCTCAATGGTGTGTTGAAACTCATCATCACTGTCCAGGCGCTGCGCACCGCGCTGGACTTCCACCTCTCCGTGGGCGTGCTGAGGGTGAACGGGGGCCTGGACATCTCCGAGATCTCTGGTGCGCACCAAAAGGTCATGGAGACGAGCCGGCAGTGCTCGGACACCTCGGAGGTCTCCCTGGACGAGGAGTCGGTGAGGAACAACAACTCCACCGTCTCCTTTGAGGAGGGGGCGGAGGCCAGCACCTCAAGGAGGAAAGATGAGGGAGCAAAGTTCAGGTAACGACCTTTGACCTCCCACCACCAGAGGAGGATGACCCTTCCACTTCCCGACCGACACACAGCACGTAGAGATTTTTTTGTGTGCCACATAGACCAAACATCGTATGAAATATTATGCACAGTACGTAACATATTATGCGTGGTCCAGCAGTCCAGTACATTCGGGGCATGGTAATCGGCACTCGATGCATCACCAGATGTTCAGAATCTGTCCTGGATGCGGTGCAGAGTGTGTCCCAAAGAAAGTGTCACAACATGTCCTGTGGTCCTACTGTGCTGTGCTGGCTGTGGGTCGGTTTGGATCCCACCCGGACCTCCTCCTCCTCCTTGTGATTGCAGCAGCAACCTCTTCAGCCGCTTCAAGAATAAGAATAAGACGTCCTCCGAGCGCGACCGCATCCGCCGCTGCGCTGAGGATCCGGCCTGCCTCTCCAGGGCCGTGCTCAGGTCGACGACATCTAGGCCTGTCAGCAGGCCACCTGCGACCTCCAGGTCAAAGTCATCGCCGTCGTCGCCATCCTTCTCCCGCGGCCGGCCGGGCAGGGTCAACAACAACCCGGTGGACGAGACCATCATCAGGAGGATGACGCAGTTCAGGGACAAGTCGCACAAGGAGGGGCGCATCGACGTCTACTGGCTGTACGACGACGGCGGGCTCACCCTCCTCCTCCCGCACATCCTCTCCACCAGGGCCAAGTTCTCAAGGTGTGCATGGCCCAACCAATATACTAGGTGGTGGGTGGTATCTGGTGATGGGGGTCAAAGTTTGGTTCACCCTCCACCCTGCAGGTGCAAGTTGCGCGTGTTCTTCCTGTCGTCGTCCTCGTCATCCTCATCAGAGGTGGAGGAGGAGGCGCGCGTGATGGCCGCGCTGCTGGCCAAGTTCCGGATCGAGTTCCAGGACGTCGTGCTGCTGGCGGACGCCACCCGGAGGCCCGGCAGGAGGACCAGGGAGGAGTTCCGCAGGCTGACCCAGCTGCCGGTAGCCGCCGCCAGGCCGGTCAGCAGGATGCAGCTGCTGCGGGGGGACAGCAAGAGCTTCTCCGCGTCCTCCATGGAGTCCGCGTCCAGCACCGAGGGCGGCGGCGGCGGCGGGGGGGTGGGGGGCAGGAACATCATCTCGGAGGAGGACTTGGACAGGTGGGTGAGTGTGGTCAGTGGGTGCTCACCCTTACCCAATGTGCCCAATTAAGTACAAGTAGGTACAGGAAGCCAACCTGTCCGCAAAATGAGGACCCACATCCTTGCCCCAGTGTTGCCACAGGGTCAACTTGACACTTTTTTTTCCCCCTCCCTGGTTGTCGGTTGGGCGTCCAGGCACCTGGACAAGACCCTGTTCCACCTGCGCATCGCCGAGATCGCCCGCGAGAACTCCTCCGGCTCCGCCCTGGTTGCCATGACCCTCCCGCTGCCGGTGGGGTCCGTCCCCTGCGCCCTCTACATGGCCTGGCTGGACTTCGTGGCCAGGAACATGCCGCCCTTCCTCTTCGTCAGGGGAAACCAGGAGTCGGTGCTCACGTTCTACTCTTGAGGAAAGGACCGTCCGGTAACTAGTACGCGTGACCCCCCCGACGGGACTTTTAAAAACTTGACAGATTCACGACTTGAAAAGAAAAAAAAAAAAAAGGAATGTGACGTTGGTGTTCTAACGACGCACGTTCCATCTTGCATGTTTTCAAAGGTTGATTTTGTTGCAGCTCGGAAGTTTTTTTGAAAGTCCCGTCGGGTGTAGTACCCAACGAAACACTTTGGAGTCCCCGCGAGCAGTCTACAGCCACGGGACTGTTGGACAGGGTTGTAGACTGCTTAAAGAGGCACCAAATGTTTCGTCGGGTAACCCGACGGGACTTTTAAGCTTCAAATTCAGCTTTAAGCAAGTGATGGAACGTGTTATTACTAGAAATACCACATAAATGTCACAATTTTTTCCCCATAAATGTGTTACGCTCGTAGAGTTTGAAAGTCCCGTCGGGTAGTACACTATGTGTACATATACACACCAGGGACGTTCTGAAGGTGTGCACTGGAAGGTTTGCCCAATTCTTATTGGATTTCAAATGAAAAAAAAGTGAATACTATATGACACAGATACGTGACTCTCCAAACAAAAGATTGTTTCAAGTAATGCCAAGGTAATAAACACACTTAAATTCTATTTAGTTTTGCATATGACCACAATTGAGATGTGATTTACTACAGAGGATGTCCTAGTAGTTACTTGTGCATTTGCTCTTAGTCCTCTTCTTTAATACTGGGCGTTTCAGACATGCTTGCACATTCCCAACCAACATCCCTACCGTGAATTTAGTGATGGGTTGGTGTGCCTGCCCCCCAGTGATGATACCAACATTGGTTGGAAATTTGTTCAACTCCTCCCCCTCCCCTTCATCCCATGCACTGAGGCAGGGGAGACAACCCAACCAATGTCACTGGCGTGGATTTAGTGACGGGGTTGCTCTAAGGTTTTTTCTTTTTCACTATTGTACCTGGTGTACAAGTGACATATTAGTGACATATGAGTTTATATATATA
>JAAUYM010050578.1_pt1 | contig 10648 bp, 17 predicted proteins | sample 7278001 | NCBI WGS metagenome assembly JAAUYM01 (sample SAMN14350224, study PRJNA611818) | marine sediment metagenome | isolation source: surface marine sediment (1.8m) | place: French Polynesia: Moorea | collected 2018-08
CCCCGCCCAGCCCCCGGGCCGAGCTGTCTCCCTGCGCCAACCCACTGTTTTATCCTGGGGGGGGGGGGGTCCAGTACTTTTAATTATGAGGGGGAGGGGAAGGAGGGAGATTCGTTGTTGTTGTCTTCTTCTTGTTCTTCATCGTGGTAGTAATTGTGGTAAAAGTTGGGGGAAAGGAGGGCAGATAGAGACAGAGATCGGAAAGTTCTTCTTACAGTGCATGCTTTTACTAAGTCCTCTTCCTCGCCTTTTCTTCTTTTCTTCCTCTCGCCAGGTTTTTCGGAAAGAGGAGGAGGAGGAAGCTCAGACAAATTTTCTTGGTCAGACAGCAAACGACGAAGGTCCTCTCGCGGCCGCGGCCGCCGCGGTGGCTGCGGCGACGGCGGCCGCCGCTGCAGCCGTCGCCGCCGCGGCAGCCTCCTCCCCCTCGTCGTGCTGCTGCTGGTGCTGCGCCTGCACAGAGTTTGACCTCCGGCCGCACGAAATCCTTGCCGGGATGTAGTGGTGATGGTGAAAGTCCAGGGAGAAGGCCCTGCCCTGCTGGTGGAAGGCAGGCCTCCTCCGCCTCCTCCCGGCTGCGGCGATCGTGGCTGATGTGCCTTGCAGCAGCAGCAAATGTTGCTGCGGAGGCCGGGCCCGCTGCTATAGGGTGCTGTACGCGGCCGCGCCGCCTCCGCAAGTGGTGGCCGCGGCCGCGGCCGTCGCCGCCGCCGCCATCCTGTGGTCGGCGCCGCCGTCCATTGCCTCCACTTTCACCCGGCAACTGACGGAGGGCGGCGCCGGCATCAGAACCGGAGCGGCGGCGACGCCGGCGGGTGCCGCGGGAGTTGTGGCCGAGGCGGCGGCTGCAGGATTGGGCTGCAGCTGCGGCGGACAGCTGAACCTGATTGGCCCGTCGTCCTCCAACACGTCCATGGCCTCCAGTCGGGAGTTTTGCTGGGTCTGCTGCTGCGCCTGTTGTTGCAGCAGTCGAATGGTGGCCCCGGCCCTGCCTGAGGCGGAGGTGGTTGCCCCGTGGACGTGGGTGCTGGCCTGGTGGTGGCTGCTGCTCGCAGAGCTGCTGGCGCTGCTGCTGGTGCTGCTGTTGCTGCCGGCGCTGCTGCCCACCGAGTTGAGGCTCTGGTGTCCGACAGAGACCTTGCGAGGGATGGGGAGGCCTGGAGGACCCATGAGTGCGTTGCCGTGGGGGTGGTGGCCCTGTTGCTGCAAGTGGTGACCGTGTTGGTGCTGCTGCTGTTGTTGCGAGGCGCCCTTGATGCCAGCGGGGGCGACCGCGGGACCGAAGGGCAGCGACACCCCGGGAGAGGAACTTGACTGTTGCGCATACTTCTGTGGGGGCAGGTGGCGGTGACAGGAGGAAGAGGAGGGCGAGGAACTGGCGAAGGGACTGTGGGTGGGAGTTGCGGAGAGCGCCACACCCCCGCCTCCGCTCCCTCCTCCCGCGTCGTGCAACCACGGGTGGAGGAGAATGTCCGAAAGCGGGATTCGCTGGTCAGCCTGCACCATGAGGCACTGCCTGACAAGGTCCTGGCACTCGGGCGAGAGTCGTACCCGGAAGCGCAGTTCTGCCCGGCAGATCTGCTCGTCTGTCTCGAAGGGGATGTCGCCACACACCATGTCAAAGAGGAGGATGCCCAGCGACCAAACGGTCGCCTCCTCACCGTCATAGCGGGAGTGGCGGATCCACTCGGGAGGAGCATACACTCGCGTGCCTGCAATGAAATTATAAGAGAATTTCTAACATAAGTACGTACATATGCAGCAAAAAGCGACAGAAGAAAACATAAAGGACACATTGCGGCGATCGCTACGACTTTTTGTATATCAATACCTATGTGATAAGTTTTTCGTGTCAAGGTGGACACATATTCGAAACATTTTTTTTAGCAACGCTATATTGATACAAGTCTGTCTTGCTGTACACATGTAACACATGAACGCGTGTCAGAAGGAGACGACACAAGTGTGTACCTAACGCCACGGAGGAGGGGAGGGGAAGGACAGAACCGCCTTTGTCCCACAGACCTTAACTCGGGGAAAAACTGACCACACCTACGAGCACTACTACGTATATAGAAGCTCTCTTCATCTGCTACTATACTCGACCGACTCATCCATCACTCGTCGCCACCTTCTCCTCCTCCTCTTTACCCGTCGTCTCAGGATGAGAACGAAACAAACAACAACGCAAAAGGTCCTGGCGGGGGAGAGAAGGGGCGGAGGGGGGGTTAGGGAAAGGAAAGAACTACTGTACACATAGGAAAGCTAGGCAGGATGGATAGAAAGCACAACACCCTTGACCAGAGGAAGGGGAGGAGCAACATCGTTTTCGAGGACACGCCAACGTCGGTCTCGCCTCCCCCGTCGTCCCTTCTCTCGACTTTTCACAAAAGAAAAGAAGCAATCTACTCTTACTATGCCTACTTCGTACGAGTGTAGGGTACTAGACATGGTAATTATTATGGACTTATTCTGGAATAGTCATGGAAGACATGCCGCCGACAGACGGAGAGACAGACTGCATATGTGCAGTGCAATTGCACTCTCCTACTATGTAGTATACTGCGTACTGGTACAACGTACACACAGTCGCAGGTGGCTCAGACGACGTGGCTTGATTAATGGCGCCCTCTCAGCAAAATCAGGAAAAGGAGAAGGTAGCCACCACCCCCTTTCACCGCAGCCGGCGGGAAAAAAGGGATCCATTCAGAAAGGAAGGAAGGATTTTCTGCGTCGTAGCCTACGTAGTAAAGCAGGACAATCTCATGCCCAGACAGGAGAAATACATCATTTGCTCTGCCGCCGCCGCCGCCGCCGCCGCCGCCGCCGTCGTCGCCGCGGCACTCTCTTTTTTTCAGGCCTCAAGGAAGACAGAGAGGGAGGCCTGCAGGCCGCTAAGGGAGGGTGGCAGGCAGGGTGGGGGCGTCGGAGTGGGTGTCAGCGGGACAATCCTCCTTGCTTTGCCCAGCAGCAGCAGCAGCTTAAAGTTTTGTCTAACCTGACGGAGGGGGGGAAGGGGGCAGGAAACAGTTAGTCCATTTACAGAGGTTGAAGAGAAGGAAGGGGGAAGCGTCCGTGCCTCCTGTGGTGTACTACTAGCTAGGCAGTAGTGGGCCTGGGTGGGAGCAGCAGCAGCAGGAGAGGCCCAGGAATGCACAAAGTTGCAGAGACGTCTGTCTGGCTGCAGCAGAGAAAAAGGAGGACGAGGAAAGAAGAAGGAGGGCAAGAGAGCAAGAGGAGAAGAGGAGGAGAAGAGAGGTGGGACCGTTCGCTATGTAGGAGGAAAGGCCTCTCTGCAAAGGCATCCTTGAGGAAAGGCCTCTCTTTTTTGGCACGGCGGGCCAGGGCCTTCTTCCATGTCTAGACAGGGGAGAGAGGGAGAGAGAAAGAGAGAGGTTGGATCGATCCGTGACGCAGGAAGGAGCTGCTAAGAAGAGGTGATGAGATGAGGTGAGACTTTTGCTCTGACGACATCAGTGCCTTGTTTGTCTGCATTCATCGGAAAGTAAAGAGATCCTACTATGAGGAGGAGACCATATCTCTTCTGCCGCCCTGCCGCCCTCCCTCCCCGACCCGTCGATCAACGTACGTTACGGCTTGAGAAAGGGTTTTCCGTTTGCTTCTCCCTTCGTCACCTCCCCCCCCCTTCTTGCTCCTGGGCCCACCAACCACAGATCGACCGACCCAGCCAGCAGCACTTGCAAGGCAAGCAAGGGAGAGGGAGGGAGGAAGGGAGGAAAGGAGGACAGAGGCCAACTCAGCAATTCTTCTCTCCTCTCCCCGTCCAGCTCTGCATTTTTCGCGAATGCAGCTGTTACACCAATCTTCCCAAAATGACTTCGTGGCCGCCGACGCCGACGCCGACGCCGACACCGACGCCGACGCAGCCGTCGTGCCCACGAATAAAGAGGAGGGAGGGGAGGAGAGGGAAAAGGTACTTTTTATTTCCCCATAACTCTTGTTTTTTTTACAGGTTGGCGAGGGAGGAAAGGAGAGAGCGGAGCAAAAAAAAAAATAATAGTAATAGTCGGGAGAAGTGAAACCGTCCTGAGAGAGGGAGTGGGGTGACAAGAGGTAGACTGTTGCAAGATGCAAAGACGACGGCGGCAGCGGTGGCGGCGGCGGCGGTGACAAGGCGCCTTTTGTGCACTCGGGGGAGAATTTTATTGCGGGTAGACGTCTGAGGGAAAGTACAAACAAGGTCTCTGGTGTAATTTGCCATATTTTTCAGGAGTTTTTTTCTCTCCCGCCGCCCTCTCTAAACATCATTGTCATCTCGGAGAGAGATCCTCCTTGCATTTTTCTTCCCAGAAAAAAAACCAAGAAAGTTCTTTTTAGCCTGCGACTGACTAAGCTTTTTCTTCTTCTCCTCTCCTTGGCTAAAGACGTGTGGTTTCCCTTTTTTGTGTAGTTCTTTTTTTCTGCAAGCTGCACTTTTCCCAGAAAAGGCTCTTCTTTCCGTCCCCCCCTTCCCAAAATTCAGCGCGTCATTCTGTGCAATTTTCCTGGCAGAGAGGAAATGGAGGAAGAAGATGATGATGACTGCACTTTTTTCCCTGGGTGGGCAGTGGAAAAGAGGAAAAATGGAAGATTGGGGTCTCTAGTAAGTTCGTAATTACTCTATATTATACCACTCGTACTACTGGTGCGCACAAGAGGGACCTATACAAGAAGAGTCTCTCTCTTGCTGTGTAGTAGCACTTTTGGAAAGTGGCTGCGTGAGAAAAAATGATGCGAGATGGGGAAAGAAGGAGAGAAGAGACGTTTCTAGCGCTAGGCCATTATTATCATCGTTCTTTCTACTTTTTTTCTTCTCTATAGTTTTGGAGATTGCACATCTCTTGCATCCAAAGTGCATCACTTCTTTTCTCTCGAGAAGAAGAAGGACTTGCTCCCCCTCTCCATCTGCGGTTTCATTGCAAACTGCAAATTTGTGTTGTAGGTACTATGTACTGTACGACGCAGGCTTTGAAAAAGGTGGAGACAAATCTGTCTCTTAGACAGTACCTAGTACAGTAGTAGAGTAGACATGATGCTTTGATAGTTGTCATATTTACCTGCAGACGTGATCTTATCGCATGTTAACAGGAGATGTGTGCTTGTTGGTGGTGTGTGGCGGACTGACAGTTGATGATAGTACAGTAGTTACGATGTGTGGACGAGAAAACTATAGTATCAAGCTCAGACAGGTCGGAAAACAGGTGCCAGATATGAGTTGACCATCGCCTCAGAATCAGGGTTTCTTTTTCAAAGTTTTTCCCTTTCCCGTCCAGTCTCAGTTCTAAGAATCCGAGATGGAAGAAGGAAGCCTCAAATTTTTATAAGCACTAGCACATCCTACCATTGTAGGGCCAACTTTCCAATATGGGTACTAACAGGAAAAACTGCAATAAAATACAGTAAAGATTTTTTTCCAGGCATTTTCGAAGAGCTTCATTATTACTCGTAGTTATGTTTTTTTCCTGCTGAAGACGAACTTTACTATAGCAAAAGTCGACTGTACTTCAAGTGATCCATCTCACACGAGATGAGAAAGAAGAAGCCCCGCATCTCTTACTAGGGCCTAATTATCTTCCTCCTCCTTCCTCCTACCAGATAGTGTATAACGGGAACCAGGAAGCTGATGGGAGATTCATGCTGGTAGAGTGCAGAGGGGACCAAAACTTTTTTCCATCAGTAGCGACACTGGAAAGTAGTAAAAAACCCTCCAAGCCAGGAAGATCAACAGAGAGGATGATGTTTACACTACACACAGCACCAAGAGAGGAGGAGGAGGAGGAAGCCTGGCCGGTGGTCGTGCCTTTTTTGTCCGTCTCCTCCTCTCTTTTCCCGACCCTCGCCAGGCGCCAGCGTCCTTCCCAAATGTTACGACGCATTTTCGCAGCTTGTGATGCAAGAGAAGGAGGGGGAGGAGGAAGAAAGACAGGCATTCCAAAAAAGCTGCCTCTTCCTCCCTCCGCAAGCTGCCACACCGGGCCTCCTCGTCTCCTCTAACCGCCGACGCCGATGAATCCTAACACCGGCTTTTATCCTTCTCTCTCACTCCCCCTCCTTTGCCTTCTTTTGATGGAAATAGAGAGATTGACGGATCGGACGGAGGCCCTGCTTCTAATGCGCATACCAGACACGGAGGAGGAGAAAGAAAAAGGGTTGTGGGCGGGTTGTGGTAGTGGAGGAAGGAGAAGGAGGATGTAGTAAGAGCTAGAGAGAAGGAAGGAAGGGGGGAGAGAGGGGATCAGACTGGATCTCCTCCTCCTCCTCCTCTTGCGTCCTTGAGACCGCAAGCAGGGGAGGAGAAGAAGGCTCTTCTCACTCTTGCGCTAAAAAGAGAAATGTGCAGGTGTGTGCGGTGGTGGGACGCAGACAAGCAGAGGAGGAGGAGGAGGCGAAACCTCGTCCCAGAAATGCATGCCCATCTAGAAGTGCGACGGGACGGGATGGCGGGGGAGAGGGCATGATGACTCATGGAAGCGGCTACAGCGGCGACGGCGGAGGCGGAAAAGGAGGAGGAAGCACTGACCCTTCCCTCCTCCTCCCCTCCCTCCCCCCCCCCCAAAAAAATTAGTGCTACAGTTGCCCATTGAAGGCACCTACGACCTTTTTTTCCCCTACCTATCTTCGACAAACTACTGTACATGGTGTGGTATGTGTACAGTACTTCCTTCCATTTCCGACCCAGAACCGCAAGACGAAAGAAAGAGAGGGAGGACCAGGAAGAAGCCCATCCCCCCCGCCCCCTCGTCATTTCGCGTGCTCAGAAGCGATTTGCGGTGTACCGTTCAAGTTCTAAATGAAAATGGGAGAGAGAGAGAGACAGAGAGACAGAGAGGCAAAAACGCTTACATCTCCATCTCCCCAATAAAAGAAGGAAAAAAAATTGAAGGAGAGAAAGATTTTTTTTTTTACTTTTTACGACGCAGAATCCGCAGTTTTATGGTGCCAATATATCCTACCCTGCCCCCACCGCGCGCGAACGTATCCTATTCATCATTCCCTTCAGCTGCAGCAAAAAAAACCAATTCATCCTTCTCCCTCTCTCTTTTTTTCTGGTACCTTCCGCGAAATATTTCCAATTTTTCCACCCCACCCCTCTCCTTCCAGTGATACCATCCAAAGCAGCGGCAGGGGCAGCAGCTTTAAAGAGTTCCATTCATTCGCATAAGAGGAGAGGGAAAAGAGAACTGCTTGCTCCGCCTCCTCCCTCCGCTTCGGCATGGTTGTGTGTCTCTTGCAAAAGAGACCCTCCCCCCCGCCCCCCGACCGACCCGCCTGAATGCCTGCGTGCCAGCCTGCCTGCGCACAGGTGTGCAACTCCATGCAGCAGAAGGAGGGGAGGAGAGGAAGGCGAGGGGGAGCAGAGCAGGCCAAAGAAAAAAGCAGCCTAGGCAGCAGCAGCAGCTGTGACGACGAAAAGGAGTAGGGGGGAGGGAGGGAGGAGTGCATGACCTATATTCGCACGGCGGACTGCACAGAGCAAGAGAGGGGGAAGGAGAGAAGAAGAAGAGAAGAGACAGGTGGAGAAAGAGAGAAGGTAGCAGCAGCAGGGAGAAAAATTGTAAGATGCTGGCAGTTTTAGCATTAAAAGTTTCGTTTACTAGCTACTAAAAAAAAGCAAAAATACGTGTGCAACAATTTCATCGTTTTTCTCTCCTTCCTTCTGTCCGGAGACTTTCTCCAGGAATCCTTCGGACCGGGGAAGAGGAAAGGGAAGAAGGAATCTGTGCCAGCACCTCCCTCCTCTCTTTTCTACCTACACAGGTACCTCCTCTCTCAGCGACGGTTGCTAGGGAAGGAGGAAGGAAGGGAGGAAGGCCTTCCAACTCAGATGGCGGCGGCGGGAGTGGGGGAGGGGGGCGCCGGGCGGCGCCGGGCTGGGATCTCACTTTCTACCTTGGAATGTGTGCCAGGGCCATTCAAAAAGGAGGGGAAGGCTCTCTTTCTGCGTCATTCTTTTGCTCACACACACAACTTGCATGGGAGGGAGAAACTGACTGAGTGATGGGACGATGCCGCCACCACGTGCCAAGGAATTTCGACATCGAGCCCCAGATGGACTTTGTGTGTGGGGGGGAGGAGGAAAAGGAGCAATTTAACGTCTGTAGCGTTCTATTTCTCTTCACGGAGCATGTACAACAAGAACTCAGTGTCCATGGGAGGAGGAGAAAAAAAAGAATCTCAGGAATGAAGGAAGCCTCCTCTTTCTCCTCCTCCTCCTCTTCCTCTTCCTCCTCCACCTTCTCCTCCTCTCTCCTCTTGCTCCAGCAGCAAACCACCGTCCGCCAGAACATGTCTCTTTGGAGGAAGGAAAGGAGGCTTCCCTCCTCCTTTTTTTTTTGCTGATGCTGGCACCAATGAGGGATTGGCTAGACGTGCGATCCTCCTTCTCCTCCCTCCCCCTCCCTCCTTCCTTCCCTTTTGTCCCCGAGTCGCTCGATTGCCCTGGTTTACAATTTTTTTTACGTCACGTGAAAGTTCTTCCTCCCTCAAATCCATCTTCTCTCTCTGTCTCCTCCTCCACCTCTTCTCTTTCCACTCTGGGAGTGAGTGTGCCAACAAAACGAACGAACGGCAAATCGTGACTCTTCCCTTTCAGGACTTTCTGCAGTAGAGTTGGAAGGAGGAAGATGGCCAATTTAATTACAGGTGATGAGGGGAGGGGAGAGAGGGCGGTTGATTTTTCCACTTTTTCCTCCTCCTCTTCCTTTTTCCTCTTCTTCCCCACCACAGTCATTTCGGGGAAGGAGGGCCGGAATGGCAAATTTAAAGGTTACTGAACAAAAATGCGGATTTGTCCGAAAGTCTCACAACTTCTGGCCTCTCCAGAAATAAGCCCTTAGCAAATTATATACTTTCTTAACTAAATCGTCCTCAACAAGTTACCAAAAGTCTTCTTTCCTTCTCTTCCGTTGGCGCATCCACCTCTCTCTCTCAACTGGTATTGAGTGCTCTTTTTACAGAAAGGTGAACACTTCGTACCTTCTTTGAATGTTGTGCACGTGTTGTACTGTACTGCTGCCGGACCAGAAGCATTTTTTTTCAAAACAAGAGGAAAAGAAAAGAAAGCTCCTCACTGATCAACAATGGCGAGAACAACAAAGAAGGAAGGAAAAAAGGGGAAGACAGCAAGGAAGTAATTTTTTTCTCACGAGAGCCATGCTACTAGGTAGTAGCAGTAGGTGGGAAAAAGAAAGGTGCTGGGAGGAGCAGCGAACGGGGGGGGGGGAGCTCTCACCCACGCGCTGCGTCCTCCCCACCTCCTTTCTCCCATCCTCGCACCCGCCCCCAACCAACCTCCACCTTGGAACGTCGACTGTGGTGACCTTGGGAGGAAGGAACGAAGGAAGCAGGAGGAGGGAAAAGAAAAAGGCAGCTTTTGTCTTTTTTCCACCTCTTCCTGCCCTTCCTTTCCCGAGTTGGGTAAAACTTTTTTTTTCTTCCTCCGCCCCCTCCTCTCCCTTTCCTCTCTAGCTTCTCCTCATCTTCATCCGCCAGCCAACAACCTGATTAACGCAAACCTGGGTGACTGGCCTCAACGTTCTCTCACTTGAAACTGGGCGGGACTTTTGGGAGACGTTGTTGCACTGGCACTATGCGTTAGGGCCTCTCATTCACTCCGTATGGCCACGACGGAATTCTTCCTCTCTCTCTCTCTCTCTCTCCTCTTCCGAAGGTCATTCATCCATCTTTTCCGCCCCCCTCCTCCATACACAGAGGCTGACGACGACGACGACCGCAGACGCAGAAGCGTTCAGTTCTCTCCCAGACTTCCTCTCTCATCTCTTTCTATTTTCCTCCTCCTCCCCCCCCTTTTCTCTTCACTCCCCACACCGAAAGTGAAGGAAGCTCTTTTCATCCCATTAAAATTCCATATGGACGTTTCCGTTCCCTTCCCCTCCTTCATTCCACCCAGCATTATCTGCCGTCGCCACCACCGCCTTCGTTGCTGCTGCTGCCGTGGCTATGACGTATATTGAGTAGGGGGAGGAGAGGGTAAAAATCCCTTGCCCGTCTCTCTTCCCCCCTTTTTTTTTGCCAGGCACTCAAGCACCTCCGCTTCCTCCCCCCCCCCCCCCTCTGACGTTGCGTTTTTGCTCCGGAAGGGAAACCTTGGGTCTCTCTCCCTGCTTTCACTTCTTTTTGTGCGCCTAAAGGAGAGGCGCCGTCGCAGCAGCGGCCGTCGCAGGCGCCGCCGCCGCCGCCGCCGCCGCCGCTGCCACGCGCCACTGCGCAGGAAGGAGGGAGGGACCCTCCTTCCTTCCTTCCTTCCTATTTGGGTCGGTCTTTGCGTCCTCAGAAGGAGGCCATTGGCCCGAATGAAGGTCGGCCAAGCGCGCGCGCGCGCTTTCCTCCTCTCTCCCAAAGGAGGACGCGCGCGCGCGCGCGCACTGCGCACTGCGCAAGGATAGATGGATGGCTGAGAGAGAGCTTTTGTTGTTCCTTCTTTCTTTTCGAGTCGAGGAGGGGGGTGCTTACACAGCAGCAAGGAGAAGAAGAAGAAAGGTTTTTCAAGGTCGATGCCGCCGACGCCAAAGGTTCAAGCCCCCCCCTTTCCTCTCTCTCTTTCTCTCCACACTCCTCCTCTTCTTAAGAAGGAGGAACCTACCCACTTTCCCTCTTCTGCTTTTGTTGGGGGGGGGGGGAAGGTAGG
>JAAUYM010021972.1_pt1 | contig 10642 bp, 9 predicted proteins | sample 7278001 | NCBI WGS metagenome assembly JAAUYM01 (sample SAMN14350224, study PRJNA611818) | marine sediment metagenome | isolation source: surface marine sediment (1.8m) | place: French Polynesia: Moorea | collected 2018-08
CCACATGCAAATTTTGGTGAGGATCGGTCCAACCGTCTGGCCCGCAACCCCGTTACAGACAGACAGACAGAGAGAGAGACAGACAGACATTCGCCTATATATATATAGATATAAACAGCTGTTTTTCTTACCTGACAGCTCCCGAAGTAATGGTCTGCAGCGATATCTCCGCGTTGCTATGCCCAAGCGGCGCCTTAAGGTACCTCCTCTCGATGGCCGCCTCCAACTCGAGCAGCCTCTCCCTGGCCTCGGAGATGGGGTCCGGACGGTCGTCGCCCTTGTCCGCAGGGCAGCAGGAAGGACGGAAGTCGCGCGTCTCGATGTCCGGACGGTCGGGGAGCTTCCAACCCTGGGAGAAAAAAAGGGAAAGGGAATCTTGGAATGAAAGGCAGCCTTCAGCATTTTATGAATTGACACGCACAGTCACGAACTGAAGATGCACACTACTAAATCAACACAATAAGACAAACCAAACCAGCAGAGTCACAGCAAAAGGGGGAGGTCTGGTGCCAAAGGGCTTTCAAAACCCGTGTGCTGAGAGGAACGTTACAAACAAAGAACAACGAAAAAACAGGCCACACTAATAAGGTCGGCAACTCCATTTTGTCTCCAATTTTCCTTTTGAGGATCAACATTTCCTGCTTTTGCTATTGTGAATTAGGTACTGTGTAGTACGTATTGGTTAGTACGTATTGGTATGGCAAAAAGGAGAAATGGACTGACTGCTCGTTGCTGTCCGACCCTTACCGGCACCTGCATGGACGCGGCCGCCACTTTGTCCTCCAGAGCCTCCACCTGCTCCAGGATGTACTTGTCGCAGCGCAGCGCCACCTCCCAAGACCAGTTACCCGGCACGTCGGGCGCCGGCGCGCCGCAAGGGAGCACCTTGATGTCCTCCACCTCGTCGAGGGGCTCCAGGCCCAGGGGTTCGCCCAGCGCCTTCGGCTTCGGGGGCGCCGGCGCTGGCGCCGCCGAGTTGGGGTCGGCGGTGGAGGACTTGTCGTTGGTCGGGGTGGCGGTGCCGCTGGGAGCGGCGGAGGTGTTGGGGAAGGCGTTGAAGGGGACCAGCTCGTGGAGGAAGTCCAGGCTGCGCTTGATGTTCTGCATGAGCAATTGCTCCCGGGACCCCCTCATCTGGAGCGCCCTCTCCAGCTCGATGAGCAGGGTGGCGTCCTCGATGCGCCACCAGCCGCGGCTGTACTGGTCCGGGATAGGCTTCCGCTCCTTGTTGAAGTTGGTCTTGCGCAGCTCCTCCAGCTTGAGCTCAAGCAGAGCGATCTGGGGATTGACCGGACACTGCCCACCGAGCAGTGACGTCGCCTTGTCGGGAGAGAAGTCCACTTGCTTCTCCCGTCTAAACTCCTCGAATCGAGCAGAGTGCTCCTTAGACGAAGAAGAGAAAAAGAAGGAGGAAGTGGAGGCGGTCTTGCTGCCCAGGGGAAGGACGGAAAACCAGGGCCGGTCGGAGGAGGGCAACACGCCGTGGCTCCCGATCGTTCCGACCATGGGGCTACTGGTGACAACGCCGGAGGGACCCTCGGTCTTCGGGGTGATGGTGACGGACCCGTTGAGGACCACTGGAGAGAGGGCCATGTTGAAGTGCGCGGAATGGTTGAACAGGTTCAGCTTGTCTCCGTTCGGAGTCACCTTGGGGGTGACTGGCGACACCGTCTTCTTTTCCTCGGTCTTGGGCGTCACCATGATTTCGTTTCCGAGCTTCTTCAGCGCCTCCTCCGTCTCCAGCCTCTGCTTCTCGTCATCGGACGGCTTTGCCTCCGCCTCACCCTCATCCTCCTTCATCTTGACTTCTTCGTGGGCGTTGTTGTTCTGGTTCTCCTTTTCCTCTTCGTCGGGTTCTTGTTCTTCCAACTTGATTTTCTTCGCTGGTGGCTCCTCTTCCTCCTGCTTTACCTCCTCTTGTTCCTCCTCCTCCTCCTCCTCCTCCTCCTCTTCCTCGTCGTCATCGTCATCGTCGTCGTCATCTTCTCTCTTTTTGATATCGCAGAGTTTATTCTCCACGTGCCTCATGCCCTTGTGCTCTAGCTTCCACGGTTCGGCCGACTCCATCCCCTCGACAAAGACCCCTCCGGCGTGCGCAAAGTGCCAGTACCTCCTCCGGTAGCGGTCCTGGCCCAGGTCGTTCACCCTCAGGCAGTTGCTTATGTGGACCAAGTCGTCCCTGCTCTTGGCCGCTTGCCTCGTCGCTCGGTCAACCTTCCTGTTCAGCTCCTCCTGGGTCAGCTTCTCCAGCTCCTCCTCGTTCATGTCCTCCTCGTTCTCCAGGTCGTCCAGGTCTTCCTCCTCCGACTCCGGTTCCGGTTCCGGTTCCGGCTCAGGGGGCTCCTCCTCCACCTCTGGCTCTGGCTCCGGCTCCGGGGGCGCCTTCCTCTTCTTTTTCTTGGTGTACTTTGACTTTGGGTACTTTCTCGGCCGCCCGCGCTTGCCCTTCTTTTTCTTCTTGACTGGAGTGGCGGTGGCAGACTCGCTGGGTGCACTCTCGGACATTGCGTCCTCCTCTTCCTCTTCCTCCACCTCCACTTCCTCCTCCTCCTCCTCCTCTTCCTCCTGAGTCGCCTTCTCTACGTCACCCGCGTTGGAGGCCAGCTCGCTCCCCTTGTCCGTCGCCGCGTCGTCGCCTCCCGCGTGACTCTGACTCGCGGAGTGGTCGGCAGACACGTCCGGCTTGCTCGGAGTCATCATCTGGCTGAGCCTGAACTTGCGCGCCTGCATGTGCCGCAACTTCCTCAACCTCGTCTCAGCGACCAGGCGGACCTTCTTGGCCTTGTACACCTTCTCCACGTTGGACTCGATCTGATGCATCACCGACTTATTGAAAAGCAGCTCGTTGCACACGAAGGCTAGGATCTCTGACTTCTCCGTCGGGTTCAGGCACAGGAAGGGCCGGTCCTTGACCCACTGCGCCATTTGCCAGGCGCGGGTCTTGTGGAGGAGACCGTTGAACTCCTCCATCTTCTTCTGGCAGAATGGAATCTCCCTGGACCGGTCCTTTATCGAGTGCGTTTCCGGCGGGACCACCCCGTGCAGGTTCTTCACCTCGACCTGCCCCCTGGCTGTCAGGTAAATCTTCAGAATTTCCGAGACGTTGGTGTTGGTGATGTCGGCCTGTCTGAGGTTCTGTCCGAGGAGAGTAAGGTGCTTGTGTGGGGTGGGAATGCCGGGATCGTCGATGGCACACACCAGCAGGTGAATGACCACGGACAGAAGTTCCTCCTCAGCCTCCGGATCGTTCAGCATAGCCGCCTGGAGATCGCTCATGGACGGTAGCGAATCCATATCTGAAAAAATAAATCGTTAAACCATGCATGATTGGACCCAGAGGCACTCTTATGTACTACACAGAAACCAAAGTCTCCTTACTTACCAAATCCCAGCCGCTCCCCAAAGTTGTGGAGGAACTCGTAGACCATGAGGGTGTTTGCGAATGCCTCTCCGCTGAGGAGCAGCTCCGGGATTCTGTTGATTTCCGGCAGCGCGTGTCTCCTCCCCTCCTCGCTGTCGTCCTCCTGCGGGAGGCTCATGTCCTCCACCGGCTTCCGCATCTCGGCGATGATCTCGTTCTCCAGCTTCTTCTGCTCCACCCTCCGCTCCCGCTCCCTCTCCTTCTCCACCCGCGCATCCTCCCTCCGCCTCTCGCGCTCATCGTTCCGCTTCTTACCTTCCAGCTGTTTCATCAGAATCATGTGCTGGCGGCGGCGCTCACGCTCCTGCAAAAATTAATATTTCGGAAATTTAAATGTCGCACAAATTGCGGCAACATAACAAAAGAAAAAAAACGGGTATGACAATGGTCCCGTCAAGGGATCAGGTTAAGAGAGGAGTGAAAACTTCACGAAAAAGCGGTTATAGTATGCATATGATGATGGTCTTTGGGAAGAGGAGGTTGGTCTGTTGGTAGGTAGCTGATTCTCAGTTGATGCGAAAGGGTTTTTCTTGTCACATACAGTCATGACTCATCAGTCTCTCTGTCCCAATCACACCCCGCACGAGGATCCACTTTCTCTCAACTGGACAAGGAAGTTTACAAAACTTGGAAAAGACATGCCATCCATCATATCCGTCGTTACCATGGCAGCCTGGTAGAGGCTTCCCATATCAGGCGTCGCGCCAGACTTTCAAGTGAAGGAAAAAAGAGAAGAAAGAAGATCAAAAATTAGGATGCTTTCGTCTTTGGGACGAAAGAAGGCGCATGACATCCATCACACGGGAGGGGCAGCAACTCTCACCTGCTCCTTGAAGAGAGCGGCCTGCTGTCTCTTCAGCTCCCTCTCCTGCAGTCTCTTGAGGTTCTCCTCCTGCCTCAGCCTCTGCTGCTCCTCCTGCCGCCTCCTCTTGGCCTCCGCCTGCTCCCTCTGTTTTGCCTCCCTCTCGCGACGCGCCTGCTCGAGTTTCTCCAGCCTCTCTGCCTCGCGGATGTAGCGCAAGGCCTCCTTCTGCAACCTCAGTTCCTCCTCCCTCTGCGCCTGCTGTTCCCTCAGCTGGATCTCGGCCTGCAGGCGCGCCAGGATCTTCTGTTCGGGGGTCATCGTCGGCAGCAGGTTGGAGAGGGCCGCTGCAGCCGCGGCCGCGGCCGCCGCGGCGGTGGCCGACGACGTCGGCGTCGTGGCCGGCAGGGGAGACGACGACGATGGCGGCGCTGAAGAGGACAGGTTGGCCTTCTTGGCCGGTGGGGGCTGCTGGCCGCCTGCAGTGCTGGCGGACGTGGCCGGAGAAGACGAGGAGGGAAGTGAGCGCTTCAGGGGCTTCCAACCATTCTCTCGCCTGCAAGCAGATTAGACTTTATCGAAAGACCTCGGCTAAAAGAAAACTGCTAACGTCCGAACCTGATCTTGTCCACATCGTCAAGCATCTCCTGCTCGTTGAGCCTGAGGTACTTCTCCTCCCCGTCCTCGCCCCTCTGCCCCGTCGGCTTGAGGAACTCTCCGATAAAGATCTTGGTGCTAAAGCTGAAGTGCTCTCTAGTCAGGTTAGACATGCCGTTCTTCTCCAGGTGCTTTGGGAATAAAATAACAGTGTATAAGCGGCAAGGATCAAACGGATGTCGATCGCCCCTTTGGGAACAAGAATGTTGCCCAAGAAGTATACTGTAACGCTACCAAAACGGAGGAGCAGAAAGCAAATTCTTACCCTGACAATGTCGGGATACTGCTTGAACTTCTTCCCACATGGCGCGTAGTAGACCACGTCCCCGCGCACCCCCGACTTGGAGTACTCGCGCACCAGTGTCTCCCTGCGCCAACCACACTCCAGAGGGATCCTGAGCTCCGCCGTCTCCACAGTCGCGTAGCGACCGAGGGAAGCGCGGGTGGCTGCAAAAGCAAGCGAGTGGAAGATTTTTTTAGAGGTCGTCATATAGTTGTTCTTGTAGTATCTGCAATAATTATGCCTTCACCAAAGGAAGAAAAAACGGTGTAGTTAATTTAAAAGAAAAAGAGCTGCATCGTGATAGCTGTGCAGCCAAACTATGTAAGTAGTACAGTGAAAGAAAAAAGATAGTGAGTGGAAGACGTACAAGCATGGTTAGTAGAAGAAGATTTAGAGGTCTTTCCATCCTCCTTCGAGTTAGTAGCAGAGGCGGCAGGGGTGGAAGATGACGACGCCGACGACGACGCCGACGTCGGCGTCTGCGCCGGCGCTGAGGCCGAAGCGGACGCCGCCGCGGCGGACGCGGCCAACGCCGCCATCGCCGCCGCCATTGGGACCGGCTGCTGCGGCAGCATGGCCGCAGTCACGCCATTCTCCATCACGCCTCCTCCTCCTCCAGTGATCGCTGTAATACCGTGGTCGTGCTCGTCCTCCGCAGACGCCCTCGACTGGCGCAGCAGGTTGGCGGCCTCCTCGTCGCTCAGGTTGCGGATCTCTGGAGTATCGCTCACCGTCTTGATCTTCAGTCCGCTAACCGAACCTCCGTTTATCCCATTGTCGAAAGATCTAAAAAGATGAAATGAACTATCTAACGTTAGTATAATGCCAGAAACCATATCTATCAATTTTCTTTTCAATCTTACGTATCGGGTTTAAGACTCTTGAAGAGCGGCTCGATAGTCAATTCCGGATTTCCGGTGGCCCTCTCCGCCAACTCCAGTTCTTCTGGCGTGAGCTTTCCGAACTGCCCGCCACTCTTGGCCTGCTCCAGCAGAGACGCCACCGTGTTCTTCTTGGCCGCCGCCTTTCGCGACTTGGGCTGCTTCCACGACACTCCCTGGTCGGAGGATGATCCCGCGCCGGAGGCGGCCGCCGCGGCGGCGGCGATCGCAAGCAACTTGGAGGTCTCCGTTGACCCGAGGACGCTGCTCTGCTGCTGCTGCTGCTCCTGTTGCTCCTTGAGCCGGTTCATTAGGAGCGCCGCCTGCATTAGTTCGGAGGTGGCAGAGGAGGAAGCGGCGGTCTTGCCGGTGGACTCGCTCAGCCTGCTCTCCAGAGCAGCCGCCAGCTGCTGCTGTCTGATCTGTTCGGCCAGAAAGACCCCGCTCAGCGCCTGTGACGCATAGTAGTCCGAGGGGATCTTTTCGGCGGACGTGCTGGTAATGGTGGCGGCACTTGTGGGCCTGACGCTCAGGCTAAGGCTGCTGCCGATGTCGCCGCCCGAGGAAGAGGAGGGAAAGTCCCTGGCAGTGATGGAGACGGAGGGGCTGCAGGACCTCCCGTTGGCGCCTCCCAGCGGGGAGGAGGAGGTGGCCCCGGCGCCGGCGACGGCGTTGACGGGGACCTTGGTAATCTCCACTCGGTCCACCATTGGCCCCGAGGACGGAATGTGGTTGTCTGGGTCCATCGGCTTGCGACCAGGCTTCTTCCTCTCGATGGTTAAACCTGTGTAGCACAAAAATCGACTCGTAAAAAGATAAAAGCTCTTAACACGCACATTTCCGCGCTCATTTCTCTCCGCCTCACCTGGAGGAATGGATGGAGTGGAGTCCCTGGAGGATCCGACTGAACTCTCTACACTGTCGGTCCCGACGCCGACACCACCGACTCTCTGTGCCGCTGCGGCGCCCAGCAGTGCCCCGAGCGCACCGAGGCCACCAGCTGTGCCGTACGAAGCGGCAGATGCGGAGGAAGGGACCGTCAGGGGAGAGGGCGAGGATGGGGTCGGGTCCAGAGAGATCGTCTTCTTCCGGCCTCTGTTGGTGGTGCCTGGCACCTTGGGACCGGTGGACGACGAGGTGTACTTGATAATCTCAGTGTCGGAGGGCAACCGAAGTGAGTCCAACATTGCCGTGGAGGGTCCCGCGGCGGCCGCGGCCGCGGCCGCCGCGGCCCTGGCGCTGGCCGCGGAAGCCTTCCTGCCCTTGGAACCCTTGGACTTGCTCTTGGTGCCCTGCGTTAGCATCTCGTAGTTGGGCAGGACCCCCTGCGACGCCAGTGCCGCGTACGCAGCGGGATCTCTTGCCGCCGCCTGCAGCCGCGTCAGGTAGTCCTGCGCCGCCAGCTGAGACGCCATGGCGTACCAGGCCGCGCTCGCCTGGTTCATGGCGGGAGACGTCGACGTCGACGCCGACCCCGACGCCGATGCCGATGCGGTTCCCCCGGCCGAGTCGCCCGCGGAGGATCCGTTCTGGCTTCCGGACGTTGTCCCCGCCGCCGCAGCCGCCGCGGCGGCCGCCGCAAGCCCTGAGAACGATCCAAGCGCCCCGAGGCCGCTCAGTCCTCCGTATTGCATCCCGTACAGAGCTGCAAAAACCATGAAAAAACGTGTCCCCTTGACAAGAGAGAGTAAAGAATTATTTTGTAGCTAGGACTTACATAGTAGTGTTGACGGGTCATAGGCTGCTGCGGCGGGGTCTCCTGCCTTGGAGGCTCCCTTCTTGTCAGCCATGCCTCTGGTTGTTATTTTCCCTCCTCCCTTACTCACTCCAACATGACATTAGTCACCATTCTTTTTTCTCGGGTGGGGGTGTACTATTCTGGAGAGGGAGAAATGACGGGGAGTCCTGAAAAGGAGCAAAACAGAGGAAAACAGTTTATGGAAAACTGCTAAAATCATGAAATGCTTATTGACGTTCACGCAGAGAGAAGAGACACCAGAACATTATCTATCCATCATCAGCCGTGGCGGGTCCAAATGCCACATGGAAAAAAAAAGGAAAGAAGGGGACATCGATAACTCAACGTTGGTACGTAACGTACCTAACGTTCAATACTGGCCAGTGGTGCCTCTTCCCCTTCTCTCCTACTCTTCCAGCTGCTCTTGCCATTTTACTGAGCACCTACCAAGCAGGCAGAGGCAGCAACCTGCGTAAATCAAGAAAAAAAATCAACTCAATCAAAGGCATTCTTTTCTTCGAATTTTTTAATCCTTTTTTTCAACTATGACTAAAAATGGTTCAAATAATCTCTCTTAGGGGTCAGCAGAACTCCCGTTAATTGCCAAGCTAAATATGAATGCGAAAAAGTGCCTCGTTGAGGAAAAGATGGGAGGAGGTAGGAAAGAAAGAAGTCTTTTACTAAAATTTGCCTTTCCCACACCAGCTGGGAAGGAGGAGTAGTAGAAGGGGGCAGGTATGAATGCAAGCTGGGCAAAAGGAGAGAAGCGCGAGGGGAGGGACGGAGCATATGTGGTGCAGCACTCCACCTTCGCCTTCTTTCTACGACGGTAGAGGAAGAGGGGGAAGGAGAAAAAGTTCTTCTTTTTCGTGGCAGCAGCAGCAGCAGCAGTACGAAGTTCGTACGAAGAGCAAGAGGAGGGAGAAGGAAGGGATTAAGAAGAGATGGAATGGAAGTGAGGGAGGAGGGAGAGGGGGCAAAAAAAGGAAAAGGAAAGAAGGCACAATCGCAGTCGCCATCTCCTTTTCTTTCTTTGAGTGGATGAGCGGAGGAGGAGGAGGAGGAGGGAGGAAAGAGGGCTGCAGCCACTAGTAGTAGTAGGTCTTCCCTGGAAATGTTGCTCTGGGCTACCAAACCAAAACGCTGCTGCCAGCTCGGTTCGGTTAGGGGAATCTCTCTCTCTCTCATTGCGCCGGGAGAGGCGTTCGAAAATGCACCAAGTAAAGGTTTTTTGCAACCTTTGAAAATGCCCCCCAGTACGAAGGAAAAGAGAGGAGAAAAAACAACTTTACTTCAGTTGGTGACAGAACGCTTTCCACAATTTAGTTTTGCGAAAAAAATCTCTGTACACGCAATACTGACATGCAAAAGTGCATCTGACGCACGACTCTACCATGCAACAATTACTGCAGGGTGCGATCTAGGCCAACCCCAGCAGACACATCGTTGCTCTCGTTGCCACAAACCAGACATTTTCCAGTTTTTACTTGGGCATACTTTACGTATGTTGCATATTTTGAACATACTGTACAAGCTCCTTTTGGGTAAAAAAAATCGTCCTAAGCGTGACGATTAGTCATTTTTCCTGCACATGTCTTTACAGAATTTTGCCTCTTTTTTGGGAAATGGGTGTCTGGTAGGAAAGTGTTGTTCGTTGCACCCTCAAACCCTAGTCCGCCTAAATATCGTCAAATAGCAGTAGGGCCCTTGTTTCTCAGCAGGATTTCCATCTCATCATCATCCTTGGGAAGAAAAAAACTTTTTTCCATAGAAAAATGCTTGTGAGTCACAAGACTTCTTCCTCTTATAAGGCTAAGGGGGTGAGCCAGTCTTCGTCATATCTCTTCCTTCTTCCCTCATCCCTGGTCTTCATTTGCTTTCCTTATAAAAAAAAAATCGACCAGCAAGAGAGGGAGGAATGGTATGACTGTATGAGTCACAGACGAGGAAGTCAACTATAGTGCACCCACAATAGGCACAGCGTTGGTCGACAGTTAGAATAGCAAATAGTATTGCAAGATTTTTTTGCCAAATTTTGTGGAAAATCGCTTTCGACATTTATCTGAGAGACTCCGCACAGAAAATTTCTGTGCTTCCTACAACTGCTCGCCGGGGGCGCTGGAGGACAGATACGAAAAAAGAAAGGAAAGGTGGAGGGGAAGAAGGGAGGAAAGGCACGCACAAAAACTACACTGTAGCTAAATGTCGCTATTTATAATTTATCCCTAGCGGACGAAGGGAAACTCTCTCTGCCCCTCTCCCTCCCTCCCTCCCTCCCCCTCGCTGTTTGGACAAATTTTCTACTGTAGTGTGGGAGAGAAAGAAGAAAGGAAAGGGAGTCACAACTTTCTTGTGAATTCCTGCCCGCTGCAACTAAAAAGCCAAATCAATTCTGCAACGGTCCGACCAAATGTCACATTTTATAACAGTGATGCAAGGACACACTTGGACGCTTGGATCGACACTCAGACTTGCCCTTTCGGTGTTCTCGTTCACCTTCTGACTTCCACTCCCATGTTTGGCTTCCGACTCAAAAGCTCTCCTCCCTCCCTCCAGCACCTTTCCCAGCAGCAATTCACCTCATCGAAAAGGCAAAAGATGGGAAAAGGGAGGAAGAGAGAAAAAAACAGCAGCAGACTTCTGCAGTGGAGAAGTGGAAAGAGGATTTTTCCCCCTCTCTCCCTTCCCCCTCCTCCTGTTCCTCTCCATCCAACTGCATCCCGTCCTCTTCCCTCCCCCTCCTGACTGCCATGTACAAGGAGAAGGAGAATAGGGCGAAAATCGATATCTTTCGGCGACGCCTCCCCCCTCCCACCAACTCGAAACATCGCTCTCCCACTCCCAACAGGGACAAAAAAAA
>JAAUYM010150267.1_pt1 | contig 10642 bp, 9 predicted proteins | sample 7278001 | NCBI WGS metagenome assembly JAAUYM01 (sample SAMN14350224, study PRJNA611818) | marine sediment metagenome | isolation source: surface marine sediment (1.8m) | place: French Polynesia: Moorea | collected 2018-08
AAAGCGCAATTATGAGGTCAATTGGGCAGTTTCTCTAGTAATTTAACAGCTTGTTAACAATTCCTCAAGTTACAATATTGAAGCAGATGTTTCTTTACCTTCGTTCTACCCAACCTGTAACTCCGTAAGGAACCTGGCTGAAGTTTGACCCCCGACTAAAAGCACGGGGGCATTAAAACCCCGGAAAACCTTGCCAGACTTAGTAGTCTACCTACTACGTTTTATCGATGATTTCTGACCTGCTATGCTGATTAGAAAGGTCAGGAGGTCTTGCAATGGTTCAGGCACTGCCAAAACCTGTCACATTTGAAGAGTTCATTGCCGATTATCCAAACAATGGGGGACGGTATGAGCTAGTTGAGGGCGAGGTTGTTGAAGTGCGTCCCAGAGGCAAGCACGAATTGATTGCTGGATTTCTCAGTGCTCAGATAATTTTGGAGATCTACAGCAAAAATTTACCCTACGAGATTCCCAACACCTGTGTGGTTAAACCGAATCGCCCTGCTGGGGGATATCTCCCTGATATAGTCGTGCTCGATCTCAATCAGCTCGACGATCAGCCAATGTGGGAGAAAGCTTCGACCATTACCAAAGGCACCTCAACTAAATTGGTGATTGAAGTTGTCAGCACCAACTGGCGAGATGACTACACCCTGAAACTTGGAGATTATGAGGCACTTGGCATTCCTGAATACTGGATTATTGACTACAAAGCGCTTGGTGCGGAACGTTATATTGGCTCTCCTAAGCAGCCAACAATCACAATTTGCACCTTAGTTGATGGGGAATACAAGATAAAGCTTTACCGTGATGAGCAGGTTCTAGAGTCCACAGCGTTCCCTGAGTTGCGTTTGAGTGCGAATCAGATCTTCACGATGAAGCGCTGATGTGGAATGTGTACTGGAAACTTTTGCTCCTCTCACTGTAATTTTCCCAGTCGGGAGCCGATTCAACAACTTCTTGGGAGGGGGTTGGGCGAAATTATATACATAATATACATTTAATTTGCATAATAGACAGGGCTGAAATATTTGATTAGTGAATTAGAGATTGTCCGAATTTGTCCGATTTCTAAAGAGCGGAAGATGAAAGACTTGAAACAAATCATAAGCAGCTACTCCAGCAAAGACCTGGAACAGAGAAAAAGTTGGTATTCTCCCGCAGCAGAGGCTTACAACAAGACAAGACCCGGCTATCCCAAGGATGTGATTCATCGGGTTGTCGAGGTTGCCCAACTTTCCTCTAACTCAAAAATTCTTGAAGTAGGATGTGGTCCTGCAACTGCAACGGTAGCCTTCGCTCAATTGGGTTGCTCAATGGTCTGCTTAGAACCAAATCCAGATTTTTGCCAGTTAGCCCAACAACATTGCGAACCCTATTCCAATGTAGAGATTCGGAATACCTCGTTTGAAGAGTGGACGCTAGAGGCTGAGAAATTCGATGCTGTCCTGGCAGCGACGGCTTTTCATTGGATCCCGCCAGAAGTAGGATATCCGAAAGCAGCGGATGCCTTAGGAGATAATGGCTACCTAATTTTGTTGTGGAATACCGGACTTGAGCCTCAAGATGAAGTGTGCCAGGTGTTGCAGGAAGTCTATAAAGTACACGCTCCGACTCTTGTCCCCTATGAAGGGAGGAAAACTTACGAAGATCATCTCAAAGGTTTTGGGCAAATTATTAGAGACTCAGGTCGATTCAAAGATTTAGTATTTGAACAGCTTGTGCATCAAGTGACCTACAACATTGATGATTATCTGATGCTTTTGAACACTTACTCGCCATACTTAGAACTAAACCCACAGATTAAGGATTCCTTATTTGAAAGGCTGAGGCAAAAGATAGAGCGGGATTTTGGAGGCAGTATTCAACTTTCATATCTCTCTGCTTTCCACATTGCCCGAAAATATTAGGGACAAGTGAAAATCTATAGAGTCGAGATTATGAAAAAGTTGATCAACCAGCCTGAAGACTTTGTGCGCGAAACTCTAGAAGGCATGGCAGCAGCTCATCCCAATTTGCTTAAAGTGCATTTTGCGCCTAATTTTGTCTGTCGAGCTGATGCGCCCGTACAAGGCAAAGTAGCAATTATTTCCGGTGGAGGCAGCGGTCACGAACCGATGCACGCTGGTTTTGTCGGAATGGGGATGCTCGATGCTGCCTGTCCTGGGGAGGTTTTCACTTCGCCAACTCCTGACCAAATGCTGGAAGCAGCCAAAAAGGTAGACGGTAAAGCTGGCGTTCTCTATATCGTCAAGAACTACAGTGGCGATGTCATGAATTTCGAGATGGCAATGGAGTTAGCCCGTGCAGAGGGCATGCGGGTACTGAGTATCTTAGTTGACGATGACGTGGCAGTGAAGGACAGCCTCTACACCCAGGGACGGCGAGGTGTGGGCACTACAGTGCTGGCGGAAAAAATTTGCGGCGCGGCTGCCGAACAGGGCTATGACTTGCAGCAAGTGGCAGATTTGTGTCGAAGGGTGAATCTGAATGGGCGAAGCATGGGAGTGGCTTTAACCTCCTGCACTGTCCCGGCGAAAGGAACGCCCACTTTTGCCCTTGGCGATCGGGAAATGGAAATCGGGATTGGCATTCACGGCGAACCGGGGCGGGAGCGAGTGCCTGTCAAATCAGCGGATGAAATTACTGAGATGCTGGCAGTTTCAATTCTTGAAGATTCCCCTTACAGCCGCACCGTACAGGAGTGGAATGAAGACCAAGGGGAATGGACAGAGGTGGAACTGACTGACCCAGCATTTAAGAAGGGCGATCGCCTCCTGGCTTTCGTGAACAGTATGGGGGGAACTCCGGTTTCCGAACTGTATATTGTCTATCGCCAACTCGCACAAATCTGCCAGAAACAGGGACTCCAGATTGTGCGCAACTTGATTGGTCCTTACATCACTTCCCTGGAAATGCAAGGTTGCTCAATTACCTTGCTCAAGTTAGACGATCAGATGATTCGGCTGTGGGATGCTCCTGTCAAAACGCCGAGCCTGCGTTGGGGAATTTGAGCGAGAGTAGGATTCGAGCGCCAATCCGGGTTAGCCTCCCTGTTGCCAATATTTGCAGACAGCATAGGCAAGGGTCACCACACCTGTGACAATTGCTGATTCATCCACCTCAAATTCTGGATGATGAAGAGGATAGTTAGACCGATCTCGATAGCCGACACCGAGTCGGAACATACTGCCAGGGGCGTGTTCTAAGAAAAGGGCAAAATCTTCCGCTCCCAGAGAGGGTTCCGGGAGAATTTCCACGCGATCGCTGCCCCAAGCTTCTCTGCTGGCTTCCTCCAATATCTGAGTCAAGGCGAGATCGTTGTCTACCGAAGGCACTCCCCGGCGGTAGTTCATCTCATAACTAGCGCCGTAGGCTTGACAGACATTGGCGACAAGGCTTTCAATCCACTGGGGCAAATTGGCGTGGGTTTCCCGATGGAGCGAGCGCACGGTTCCCGCCATCCGCACCTGATCGGCAATGACATTGGGGGCTCTGCCACCGCTAATCTGCCCAATTGTCAAGACTATCGGGCGCAAAGGATTCTGGGTGCGGCTAATCGCCTGCTGCAGAGTAGTGATCACCTGAGAGGCAATCCAAATCGCGTCAATTGCCTCATGGGGGCGCGCGCCGTGTCCTGATTCCCCCTGGATGAAGATTTCTAGATCATCTGCCGCCGCGGTCAAAACGCCATAGCGAATCCCGACAGAACGGGCAGAAATAGATGGGAAAACGTGAACTCCAAAAATAGCACTCACGTCCCGCATTGCCCCGTCTTGTACCATCCAGCCAGCACCTTGGGCAATTTCTTCGGCGGGTTGGAATAAAAAGCGGACATTTCCTGGCAAGAATTCTCCCAACTGCGACAGAATCATTGCCGTTCCCAATCCCACTGTCGTGTGAACGTCATGACCACAGGCGTGCATAATTCCCGGTTTGCAGGAGGCAAAATCGAGCTGTGTGCGTTCTTGAATTGGCAAGGCATCCATATCGGTGCGAATTGCCAGGATGCGTGGGTCGGTGCCTTGACCTTTGAGATCGCCGACCACGCCAGTTTTTCCCACTGCTTCTTGCACACGGAGACCACAGGAAGATAATACGCCAGCAACGTAGGCAGCAGTTTGATATTCTTGCCCACTCAATTCTGGGTGTGCGTGGATGTGACGGCGGATTTCAATCAGTCGAGGGGCTAGGGTTTCAGCTAAATCTTTAATTCGGGTGAGCATTAGTAACCCAAGTTGCTAGATTTTTAGATCATACCAATACAAAGAAGAATAAAAAGGGGATTTTCAAAGCAAATTCCCATGAGCGCTTAATCAAATTGCTCGCCACAGATGCATCTGTGGCGAGCCCTAAACTTAAAATAAATTATTTAAAAGTGGAGCCGAGCAGAGTCGAACTGCTGTCCAAACTGGGTATTTGCTCTCCGATCATTCACAGGTTTAGCCCTTCTGACCCTCAGAGCGGGAACCATCTCTTATCCCGGATGGCGGGATGCTCTGGTAAAGTCTTTACCTAATCGTCAACCAGAGGTAACGAGAAGGCGCATCCGTTGGGGTTAATCTCCTAGCCTTTAACGGAGTCAGACTAAAGGAGCAATCGCAATCTCCTTAGGAGATTTTAGGCAATAGCTGGTTGAGCTACTTTTACGCGATTGAAACGTACGATTTGATTTTTCGCAGTTACATTTTGTTTGAGCCTTTGATTTACGAGAGGAGACTCACTCTCGACCTGCATCACGGGGTAGCTTTCGCCAACCTGTCGAAACCGTTACGGCCCCATGAGTCTACTCTCTATTATAATTAGAAACTCTAAAAGTGACAACGTTACAAAACGTTTAGTAGTCCTGCTATCAGTGTATTTGGAAGAGCGATCGCTTTAAACTATGTGGAGAGATCGATCCACTGAGCAAATCTTTGTAACATCAAGCCTATGTTTCCCATTACTCGCCCTCGCCGCCTTCGCCAACATTCCCAATTGCGCCGCATGGTGCGCGAAACGGTCGTCACGGCGAATGATTTAATTTATCCTCTGTTTGCAGTACCAGGAGAATCAGTTGCCCAGGAAGTCAAATCCATGCCGGGGGTTTACCAACTATCAGTTGATAAAATCGTCGCAGAAGCAAAAGAAGTCTACGACCTGGGCATTCCCGCTATTATTCTCTTTGGCATCCCAGAAGATAAAGACATCGAAGCTACAGGTGCATGGCACGATTGCGGCATTGTCCAAAGGGCAGCTACTGCCGTCAAGGAAGCGGTGCCGGATTTAATTGTCATTGTCGATACTTGTCTGTGCGAGTATACTAGCCACGGTCACTGCGGTTATCTAGAAGTCGGTGACTTGACGGGGCGAGTTTTGAACGATCCCACCCTGGAGTTACTGAAGAAAACAGCAGTATCTCAAGCTAAAGCAGGTGCCGATATTATTGCTCCTTCCGGGATGATGGACGGTTTTGTCCAGGCAATTCGGGAGGGATTAGATGAAGCCGGCTTTCAGGATACGCCGATTCTTTCCTATGCGGCTAAATACGCTTCCTCTTACTACGGTCCGTTTCGGGATGCGGCGGAGTCAGCCCCCCAATTCGGCGATCGCCGCACTTACCAAATGGACCCTGCCAATGGTCGAGAAGCCCTTAAGGAAGTGGAAATGGACATCGTTGAAGGGGCAGATATGTTAATGGTCAAACCAGCCTTAGCTTATATGGATATCATCTGGCGGGTTAAGGAAATTACCGATTTACCTGTGGCTGCTTACAATGTTTCCGGGGAATATTCGATGGTTAAAGCTGCTGCCCTCAATGGCTGGATTGACGAGAAGCGAGTGACCCTGGAGACATTGACTAGCTTCAAGCGTGCGGGGGCTGATTTGATTTTGACTTACCATGCCAAGGATGCTGTTCGTTGGCTGCAAGAAGATTGACAAAGGGACAAGGGGGACAAGGGACAATACTGCTCGGTTAAGAAAAATTATCGGTTTGAGACAAGCAGGGGAGGCAGAGGAAGCTCCCGGAGCAGGGGGAGGAGAAAAAAGCTTATCCGAGCAGTATTGGCATTCAACCGAGAATCGCTAAATTTAGACAACAAGTGGCTCTCCGTAGATAAAATTATCCATTGCCACCACGTCGTGGCAATCGCGAACAACCTCTTTTTTTATCCAAAGTCCAATTCCTCTCTCATCAACGGAAAATTTACACCTGGGTTTTTTTTAAAGTCTTCTACTGCTCCAGATTATCGTAAAAGCCGATATCGCTAATAGTCAGAGTGCGATCGCTGTTGGCTCATGAAATTAGTAAAGGTGCGACAACGGGCTCAATTTCGCTGCGAATACTGTTACTACCCCGAACTTGCTATTGATCTCCGCGTTTCCACGTCTCTGCGTCAATCATCTGTAGCCAACTTAAATGAAAACGGTATAAATTGGGCAGAGTCGGCGATCGCCTTCTGCCGAGTAACTCCTGGACGTCCTCATTCTAGTTAGCGATCGCCAAAGTTTGCGATTTACCCGGATTTGATAGGAAGGTTAGCCAGCCAGCGCTTAGCGCCAGTCGCCCGACGAATATCCCGCCAAATCTGAGTAGCAGCCAAGGCACCATCTGCTGCCGCGACGACGACTTGATTGAGCCCCACCTTCAGGTCTCCGATCGCAAAAATCCGAGGATGGGAGGTGCGAGCCATTTTGTCAGTGACCAGATTTCCCCCCTGACGCTCCAGATTTAGCCCCTCAAGGTAACTGGCATGATACTGGGAACCCATAGAAATTAATCCCGCTTCCAGCTCGACAACCGATCCATCCGCCAGTTCGACCCCCGTCATCTGATGGTTCTCGCCGAGAAACTGCTTAATCGGCTGTTCCACCAGGCGATAACCGTGCTCCTGGAGTTGCTGACGGAATTTGGGACTCACTTCAAACAGACCTTGGGTGAACAGGGTAATATAGGGGGTGAACCAACCGAGACTAAAGGCAACCCCGAGATTGCTTTCACTGCTCCCAAACACGCCAACTTTTTTGTCCGCCATCTCGTAGCCGTCGCAAATGAGGCAAACGTGCAGATTGTATCCCGCGTATTCATAGACATTCTGCATTTTTTCCAGAGTTGGCAAGTAGTCAATGATGCCACTGGCAGCAATCAGGTATTTGCAGCGAAACACCGAGTAAATGCTGTTTTGACGTCCGACCTTGACTCGAACTGCAAAGGTTTCCCCTTCATCCACCACCTCCTCTACATAACCATTGAGCAGATCTCCCTCCAAGGAGAGGTAGTGCTCCTTCCCCTGCCTCAGTAACGTCCGACCTGGAGTGTCTGACGGCAAGCCTATGTAATTGTGTAGCTCTTGCATCCAAAATGAGCGAGCCTTACCTTTGTCGATAATCAGGCTAGAGAGGAGGTAGCGCTGTAGGTAGATTCCGGCAGATAACCCCCCTGCTCCGCCGCCAACGACGATCGCATCGTAGACCTGGTCAACCCGTTCTTTTAAGTTTTGCTTGGAGAGTTGCATAGTTTCCTCATTGACCTAGTGCTTGTTTGACCTTCCCATCCCACCCCATCGCCTGCATCCACCCAGGATAGAGGGGTTGGGGAGCGGTCAGTGTATCGAGTTGTTCCACCTCCTGCGCTGAAAGCTTGAGTTCTGCCGCCCCCAAGTTGTCCTCCAGATGAGACATCTTGTTAGCGCCAACGATCGCCGAGGAGATAAAGGATTTAGTCAGAAGCCAGGCGATCGCCACCTGGGCAGGAGATGCTCCGTGGGTCTGAGCAATTTGCTTGAGTGCATCCACCACATCGTATCCTCTCTCCAAGTCTACTGGCGGGAACTGGAAATTTGCCCGCCGCGCCCCTTCCGGCACAGGATTTTCCCGCGTGTACTTGCCGCTGAGAAAGCCACTGGCAAGAGGACTCCACACCAGGACTCCGATTCCGGCTTCTCCGACAAACGGCACCACTTCATGCTCGAGATCCCGACCTACCAGGGAATAGTACATCTGAGCGGCAACAAACCGGGCATAGCCCCTGCTCTCTTGCAGTCCCACCATCCGTGCCGCCTTCCAAGCGGGAAAATTGCTGTAGCCGATGTATCGAACTTTTCCCTGTCGAACCAAGTCATCCAAGGCTCGAACGGTTTCCTCCATCGGCGTGAGGGGGTCAGGGATGTGAATTTGGTAAAGGTCGATATAGTCGGTTTCCAACCGCTTCAGGCTTGCCTCAGCCGAGGCGATAATGTGTCGGTAAGACAGACCCGTGTCTGTGAGGGCGTCACCTGTGCGAAATCCAACTTTTGTCGCAATTACAGCTTCATGGCGGCGCTGGCTCAGAGCTTTACCCAAAATGATTTCAGAATCTCCCCGCCTGTAGGCATCTGCTGTGTCGAACAGGTTGATTCCAGCCTCTAAGGCTCGCCCCACCATCTGGTCAGCAACTGTCTGATCGATGTTATTGGTGATCCCTGGCATTAGTTCACCAGTGCCAAAGGTCATGGCACCAAAGGCAAGGCGGGAGACGACCAATCCAGTAGAGCCGAGGGTTGTGTATTCCATGGTTATCTTCTGTTCCTTTGAGTGGCTAGTCCATTGTCAGTACGACTCGAAACCGGACTTTGTTAGTAATCATCCGTTCGTAAGCCTCGCTAACCCGTTCCAGGGGAAAGGTCTCAATCATGGGAAGAGCGCCACTCAGGGCACTGAAATTCAACGTCTCTTCCGAGTCCTTGGCGTGACCACTGGGCCAGCCCAGAATTGATTTGCGACCGATAATCAGTTGGAGTGGTGTGACCTCAATAGGGTCTCCTGAAGCAGCTACAATCAGAAGTTTGCCATCGACAGACAAACCGTCAACGATCCTGGCGATCGCTTGGCTATTGGGAGCGGTCGCCAAGACGATCCGAGCCCCGCCCATGTTTGAGAGTTCCTCCGCCACATTCACCGAAGCTGAATCCAGATAGTGGTGCGCTCCTAGTTTAAGGGCGAGGTCTTTTTTGTCCTGCCCACGGGAAATGGCTACCGTGCGGAATCCGAGCTTGCTGGCAAACTGAACTGCCAGGTGACCCAATCCCCCAATCCCCTGAATCGCCACGAGATCTCCACCTCTGGCTCCGGAGTTGCGGAGGGCGTTGTAGGTAGTGATTCCAGCACAAAGGAGAGGAGCGGCATCCACAGCTTTCAAGCGATCGGGCATGAGGGCAACCGCTTCTTGCGGAGCAACCATGTATTCTGCGTAGCCGCCGTCATGGGTGATACCCGTAATTTTCTGGTTCTGGCAGTTGACAAAATCCCCCACGCGGCAAGGCTCACAGGTAAAACAATGTCCGCCATGCCAGCCCACGCCAACCCGCTGTCCTTTCTCCCAAGCACTGACGCCCTCTCCCAATTCATCGATATATCCGGCAACTTCATGACCGGGTACGCGGGGATAGGTCATGCCAGGGAAGGCTCCTTCTTTGACGAAGGCATCACTGTGGCAAATCCCACAGGCTTCCACCTTGATTCGTACTTCTCCTGAACCTGGTTGGGGAATTTCTCGCTCGACTAATTCAAAATCACCGCCAGCTTTACTGATTTGGACTGCTTTCATCAGCATATTTTTTATTCTCCAGTCACTGTCATCTCTTTATTTGACCAAATGAGCTTCTAGGAACCAGAGGCGCTTGTCAATGGTACGCGAGATTTCTGTATAGAGATCGGCGGTATCCGCATCTCCTAACTGATCAGTTTGCTCGATCCCAGCGCGTAGGTGCTTGGCATAGAGAGCAAAGCGTTCAGCCAGAGCAGTTACGTGTTCGATGCCGTCTGCAATGTCAAAGGGATATTCTGGCAGCAGCGACTGAGTAGCTGCTGTACGGGCAGTTCCCAGCGCCGTCCCCCCAAGGGCAGTGATCCGTTCAGCCACCATGTCAATGTACTCCTCTAGTTCGGTAGCCATTTCATCGAAAAGTTCGTGGAGCTGATAGAAGTCCATCCCTTTAACATTCCAGTGAGCTTGCTTGACCTGAGTTTTTAGGTCAGTAGTGGTTGCCAACGTCTGAGAGAGAACTTCTACAACTTGAAATCGAACTTCGGCGGCGAGGTCGATCCGAGTGGGGTAAAAGCTTCGAGAGGATTTTGCTGTAACGGTTTGAGATCTTGGTTTTGAGGTTGTGGTGTTAGTCACGATCTGTATTTCCTTTGCGTTTATTTCTAGACTTAAGCGGACTCATTAATTATGAATTTATCTAAAAGCGTAGTCGTTATGAGTATGATTTGTCAAGAAGATTCTAAATCAAGGAATCAGTTACAAAACGATCCATCATTTTAATCACAAAAGTATTAACTTAAATTATACTCGATCACATCTTATCAAGTTTACATCTCATTTAGAAATGCTATATATTTGTTTCAAATAAGAATGAGACACTAGGCAGCACAATAATTTCGGATGATTTCATCTAGAGACGTGCCGGATTTGGCATACATTCTCGCTCTCTTTAATGCACTAAGATCATGCTCAATATCATTCAGGTCGGGAGAGTATTTCGGTAAAAATAGCACTTCATGTCCCGCTTCTTCTACTAGTTGTCTAATTATCGTCTTTCGGTTAATTGGCGCATTATCCATGATTAATACTGATGGTCTTGTAAAACTGGGAATTAAGAATAAGCTTAACCAGCTTTCA
>JAAUYM010026119.1_pt1 | contig 10639 bp, 7 predicted proteins | sample 7278001 | NCBI WGS metagenome assembly JAAUYM01 (sample SAMN14350224, study PRJNA611818) | marine sediment metagenome | isolation source: surface marine sediment (1.8m) | place: French Polynesia: Moorea | collected 2018-08
AATCGTCGCGAGCGTCTGGCGGTCTAGCATGCAGTTAACTCTCTGGACATACGAAGGCCCAACGCATATTGGCGCGATGCGTGTGGCGACATCCATGCAGGATGTTCACTATGTTTTACACGCGCCACAGGGCGACACTTACGCTGATTTATTATTTACGATGATTGAACGTCGGGATAAGCGTCCCCCCGTAACTTACACCACGTTCCAGGCGCGCGATCTTGGTGGCGATACGGCCGGTCTCGTAATTAACACCGTGCAGGAAGCCTACGATCGTTTTCAACCCAACGCGTTGCTGGTTGGTGAGTCATGTACAGCCGAGTTGATACAGGACCAACCGGGTGCGCTTGCATCAGGTATGTCGCTGCCAGTACCGGTTGTGCCTTTAGAGTTACCTGCTTATTCAAAGAAAGAAAACTGGGCAGCCAGTGAAACCCTGTATTACCTGGTGCGAACGCTACTTGCAGACCAGGTCAACACGCCTGTAGAAAAAGAACAACGTGAACGTCCCACGGCTAACTTGCTGGGTCCGTCTGCACTGGGCTTTCGTTGCCGTGATGATGTCAAAGAAATTACCGGTTTGCTTGCCAGTATTGGTGTCGACGTCAACGTGGTCGCTCCGGAAGATGCCAGTGTTGATGATCTTAAACGGATACCACAGGCAGATTTCAATATTTGCCTGTATCCCGAGATCGCTCGTACGACCTGTAAGTGGCTTGAACGTACATTCAAACAGCCAACAGTAAACACAGTACCGATTGGTGTTGGAGCAACGCTTGAATTTATCCGTGAAGTTGGTGCGATTACGGGCATCGACGTTACCGAGATATGTAATGAAAACAATTCGCGCATGCCGTGGTACTCGCGTTCTATTGATTCGACCTACCTGACAGGTAAACGCGTGTTTATCTTTGCTGATGCCACGCATGCACTGGCTGCAGCCCGTATTGCGAAAGAAGAACTTGGTTTCGATGTTGTCGGGCTTGGTACTTATAGCAGGGAATTCGCACGCGAAGTGCGTGCAGTTGCAGAAGAGTATGGTATTGAGGCGCTGATTACCGATGATTACCTTGAAGTTGAAAAGCAGGTCGCCGCCGCGGAACCTGAACTGGTGTTGGGTACGCAAATGGAGCGCCACATCGCCAAGCGACTCGGTATTCCCTGTGCCGTTATTTCGTCTCCGTTTCATGTGCAGGATTGCCCGGCAAGTTTTTCTCCGCAAATGGGTTTCGAAGGTGCCAATGTCATCTTCGATACATGGGTACATCCATTAATGATGGGCCTGGAAGAACACCTGCTAACCATGTTTCGTGATGATTTTGAATTTAATGACAGTAGCGCTGCATCACACCTTGGCAATGTTACCGAAATACGTAGCGATACCAGTCAGCAGGAACAGGAAGCGGTAACAACTAGTGATCAAGTTAACTGGGAAGCAGATGCCGAACAGGAACTAAAAAAGATTCCTTTCTTTGTTCGTGGCAAGGCCAGGAAAAATACCGAGGCATATGCGCAGGAAAAAGGAATACAACAAATTTCAATTGAGACACTTTACGATGCCAAAGCTCACTTCGGCCGTTAAAAAGACACCTGTAAAGGTAGTCATCGTTACGCTGGATAATCATCTGGCAAGTACAGTTGAACGCGCCAGCAAGACACTGGCAAAAGAGTTACCCGGTTTAAGATTATGTCTTCATGCTGCAGCTGAGTGGGGAAGCCAGCCGCAAACGCTTGCAAAGTGTCGTGAAGATATCGCAGATGCAGACATCATTATTGCCACGATGTTATTCATGGAAGAACATATAAAACCGGTTATCGATGCACTTCAGGCCAGGAAAGATGACTGCGATGCATTCGTTGGAGCGATGTCGGCAAAAGAAGTGATGGTACTTACACGGATTGGTGAGTTTGTCATGGGCGCACCACAGTCTGGCGCCATTGCTATGCTGAAAAAATTAAGTGGAAACCGTTCCCGCAGTAAAAATCAGGGTTCCGGTGCTGGTCAAATGGCAATGCTAAGAAGATTGCCACGCATACTGCGTTTTATTCCGGGTAAGGCGCAGGACGTACGAGCTTATTTTTTAACATTGCAATACTGGTTAGCAGCATCTGATGACAACGTTGCTAATATGGTACGTTTGCTTATTAATCGATATGCCTCCGGAGAACGCGCAAAACTACGCGACACGTTGAAGGTTTCTGACCCACACGTGTACCCGGATGTTGGCGTGTATCATCCGCGTATCAAAGAACGCATTACGGATTCACTAAAACCGCTGGCGAACATTAAGCGCAAGAATGACGGTTGTATTGGTTTACTGGTCATGCGCTCCTATCTGCTTGCCGGTAATACCCGTCATTACGATGCAGTGATTGAGGCGCTGGAAGCGCGCGGTCTTAAAGTCATACCTGCATTTTCAAGCGGCCTTGATTCAAGGCCGGCCATTGACAAGTATTTTATGAAAAACGGTAAGTGTGCTGTTGACGCCGTCGTATCTCTAACCGGTTTTTCCCTTGTTGGTGGTCCAGCCTATAACAACGCTCAGGCAGCCGAAGATATGTTGGCTAAACTGGACGTGCCGTATATAGCAGCGCAGGCCGTTGAATTCCAGAGTCTGGAAGAATGGCAGGAATCAGAACATGGCCTGATGCCGGTAGAGTCGACAATGATGGTAGCTATTCCTGAGATTGATGGTGCCACCGGTTCTTGCGTATTTGGTGGCCGTTCTAGTCAATCCGATCAGCCACGTGACATGCAGGCACATACCGAGCGCGTATCGACACTCGCGGATAGAGTGAAGCGTATTATCACAATGCGTAATACAAAGCGTGCCGATAGAAAACTGGCGGTTGTCATCTTTAATTTTCCACCAAATGCCGGTAAGACCGGTACCGCTGCCTATCTGTCTGTATACAGTTCGATCTATCACACCTTACAGAATCTGAAAAAAGAAGGTTACACAGTTGACCTTCCCGAAAGCGTGGATGCGTTACGTGACAGCATTTTAAAAGGCAATGCCTCTACCTATGGCACCGATGCAAACGTGCATGCAACCATTTCTGTAGATGATCACCTGCGACGTGAAAAGTGGCTTGATGAGATCGAGGCCCAGTGGGGCCCAGCGCCAGGCAAGCACCTGACAAACGGCCAGGACCTGTTCGTCCTGGGTAAAGAGTTCGGTAACGTACTTGTCGCTGTACAACCCTCGTTTGGTTATGAGGGTGACCCAATGCGTTTACTGTTCGAAAAAGGCTTTTCACCTACGCACGCTTTTTCCGCTTTCTATCGCTATCTGCGCGAAGACTATGCCACCAATGCCGTACTGCATTTTGGTACGCATGGCGCATTGGAATTCATGCCGGGTAAGCAGGTCGGTATGTCGGCAGACTGCTGGCCAGACCGTTTAATTGGCGATCTGCCCAACTTTTACCTGTATGCGGCTAACAATCCGTCTGAAGGCATTATTGCCAAACGGCGCGCAGCGGCAACGTTAATTAGTTATATGACACCGCCAATGAGTCAGGCCGGTCTCTATAAGGGCCTGCTCGATTTGAAAGAATCCGTACAGCACTGGCGTGGGCTTGACCCGGCAACGCCAGAGTCAGAGCGTCAACAGATATGCACACTGATCCAAACGCAGGCAGCTGAACTGGATATGGCGCAAACAGAACCGGCCTGGGAGCTTGGTCAGGCTGAGGAAATTATTCGACAGTTAAATACCGACATACTGGAGTTGGAACAGACATTAATACCACATGGCCTGCATGTTGTTGGTGAACATATGGATAACGCGCAGCGCAAGGATATGTTGATTTCTATTGCTACTGCGAATGAAGTCGAGCTGGAAGAAGACGTCGCTTCTCTATTGGCCGATGGAACCAGGGCAAAAGAAGCATTAAAGGTTTCCAGCCATGCCAGTGACAAGCAATACACTGAGCAGGTTGAACAGCTCGCAGAAACGGCAGAGTTACTTGCGAGTGAATATGAAACGCCCGCCATTATTAATGCGCTTGATGGTCATTTTATTCGGCCTGTTTCAGGCGGTGATGTATTACACAATCCTGATGTGTTGCCTACTGGCAGAAACCTGCATGGCTTTGATCCCTATCGTATGCCAAGCCAGTTTGCCGTTGCAGAGGGTGTGCGACAGTCAGCCCTGCTGCTTGAAAGACATATGAACGAAGGCAATAAGTTACCCGAGTCGATCGCCATGGTGTTATGGGGAACCGATAACATGAAAAATGAAGGTAACGGGATTGCACAGGCACTAGCGTTGATTGGTGCCAAGCCGCGTTTCGATAATTATGGTCGCCTCTGTGGGGCAGAACTAATACCTCTGGAAGAACTTAAGCGACCCCGCATCGATGTGATGATCACTACTTCCGGTATTTTCCGTGACCTGTTGCCGCTGCAAACAAGATTGTTGGCCGAGGCTGCTTATCTTGCTGCCAGTGCGGATGAGCCGGTTGAGAAAAACTATATCAGGAAGCACGCGCTTGCTTATCAGCAACAGCACGATTGCGATATGGAAACAGCAGCGTTACGCGTCTTTAGTAATGCCGAGGGTACATACGGCTCCAACATTAATCACATGATTGATAACGGTTGCTGGGATGATGAAGACGAACTTTGTGATACTTATCAAAATAGAAAATCTTTTGCTTACGGTCGTGCAGGCGCAGTGACCCAACAATCTGAGCTACTGCAAAGCGTTATGGGTGATGTCAATCTCACCTACCAGAATCTTGAGTCTGTTGAACTAGGCGTAACTACACTGGATCACTATTTCGATACCCTTGGCGGCATCAGTCGTTCAGTGAAGCGTGCACAGGGAGAAGAAGTGCCGGTTTATATTGGTGACCAAACGCGAGGCAAGGATGTGGTGCGCACGCTTTCTGAACAGGTCGATCTTGAAACACGCACCCGCATGCTAAACCCGAAATGGTACGAAGGCATGCTTAGTCATGGTTATGAGGGTGTCAGTCAAATTGAACAACACATTACGAATACCATGGGCTGGTCGGCTACGACGGGTCAGGTAGCTAACTGGGTCTATGAACAGATTACCGAAACCTATGTGCTTGATGAAAAAATGCGCGAGCGACTGGCTGAATTAAATCCGGCGGCTTCTGCCAAGGTAGCTAACCGCTTGCTGGAAGCGCATGAACGTGATTATTGGAAACCTGACGAGGAAATGCTGGAGGCCTTGCGTAAGGCTGGCGACATCCTCGAAGACAGGCTTGAAGGAATTGGACAAGAGGCAGCAGCATGATGACAACAACAAGAGTACCTGTGTCTTCTATTAAACGCCGACATCGTGATGACGGTGAGGGTAGTGTACAGGTGCAGATGGATCCAAATGTAAATATTGATACCGCAAAGGTTTTTGCCGTTTATGGCAAGGGCGGCATTGGCAAGAGCACAACCTCATCGAACCTGTCGGTTGCTTTTTCGAAATTGGGCAAGCGTGTACTACAGATTGGGTGCGATCCGAAACACGATTCAACGTTTACGTTGACCAAGAGCCTGGTGCCAACTGTCATCGATACATTAGAACAGGTTGAATTTCACAGTGAAGAATTACAGCCAGAAGACTTTGTATACGAAGGCTATAACGGTGTGATGTGTGTCGAGGCCGGTGGTCCACCTGCGGGTACGGGTTGCGGCGGCTATGTGGTTGGTCAGACAGTAAAGCTGTTGAAAGAACACCACTTGTTGGAAGACACAGACGTGGTTATTTTTGATGTGCTGGGTGACGTTGTCTGCGGCGGGTTTGCCGCACCATTGCAACACGCAGAACGGGCGATGATTGTTACCGCTAACGATTTTGATTCTATATTCGCAATGAATCGAATTGTTGCTGCAATCCAGGCTAAATCAAAAAATTACAAGGTACGTCTTGGTGGCGTTATTGCCAACCGAAGCGCAGAGACGGATGAGATTGATCGATTTAACGAAAAAATTGGGTTGAACAGGATTGCTCACTTTCCGGATCTCGATGTTATTCGTCGCAGTCGACTAAAAAAATCCACACTGTTTGAAATGGAACACTCGCCAGAGCTGGAAGCGGTACAGAACGAGTACCTGCGCCTCGCGCAACAGCTTTGGGATGGTACCGATCCTCTGGTGCCAACGCCAATGAAAGACAGAGAAATATTTGATCTGTTGGGGTTTGATTAATGTCTGATATTACTTACCAGCAAAGACGTTCTGAACTGGAAGTCTATTTTGATAAAACTGCTGCCAAGGCGTGGCAGCGTTTAACGTCAGATGCGCCTGTTGGTCGTATTCGTGCGACTGTCCGTGCCGGTCGTGACGAAATGCGAAATACGCTACTGAGCTGGTTGCCAGACGATTTAACTGGAATGCGTTTGCTTGATGCCGGTTGTGGTACCGGTACATTTTCAATTCAGGCGGCGCGACGCGGGGCCGAAGTCATTGCTATCGATTTGTCTGAAACGCTGGTTAATCTCGCCAGGGAAAACTATGCAGGTAAAACCGGTACGGGCTCTATTGATTTTCGCGTCGGTGATTTTCTGGATGAATCACTTGGCGAATTTGATTACGTGATAGCAATGGATTCGCTTATTCACTATCGAACGGAAGATATTCTGGATACGTTGGCGTCGCTGGCGAAATGCACGCGTCAATCGATCCTGTTCACGTTTGCACCAAGCACGCCGATGCTAACTGTTATGCATGCTGTGGGTCGTTTTTTCCCGAAAGGTAATCGTGCGCCTGCGATTGAACCCGTAGGGCAGCGTTCACTTCATAAGGGGATCGGCAATCACGATAAATTAACAACATGGTCAGCACAGCGTTCGCATCGTGTTGCCGGCGGCTTTTATATTTCACAGGCGTTGGAACTGGTTAACAATGGCTAGACTGTCACAACTACTGTATCGATTGAGAATGGCAACGGGCACGCGCTTGTTACCATTTGCCGATGCTGTGTCACCGGAACTGCCATTCTTTAAGTTATTAAGGCTATCCATGTTCCAGGTCTCTGTCGGCATGGCAGTGGTCTTATTAAATGGAACGTTGAACAGGGTAATGATCGTTGAGCTTGACGTCAGCGCATCCCTGGTTGCGATCATGGTATCGCTACCGTTGCTGTTTGCCCCTTTTCGTGTACTGCTAGGTTTCCGTTCTGATAATCACGTGTCGGCCCTGGGCTGGAGAAGGGTACCCTATATCTGGTTTGGTTCGCTGTTGCAGTTTGGTGGCTTGGCGATCATGCCTTTCGCCCTGATTGTTTTGTCTGGCGATACCACCGCACCAGTGTGGGTAGCACAAGCTGCCGCCGCGTTAGCATTTTTACTAACAGGTATTGGACTACATACAACGCAAACTGCAGGCCTTGCGTTAGCAACAGATGTTGCGCCAGAGAAATCACGTCCACAGGTTGTTGCATTACTGTATGTCATGCTGCTGGTTGGCATGATGATCAGCGCCCTGGGTTTTGGCGCGTTACTATCTGATTTTAGTCAGGTGCGCTTGATACAAATTATCCAGGGTGCAGCCGTAGCGACCATGGTGTTAAACGTGATTGCTCTCTGGAAGCAGGAAGTCAGAAATCCTGAATTAACAGCCGAGAGTAAAAAGCGTCCAAATTTCTCCGAGGCATGGGCACAGTTCAGTGAGGGTAATCGAGCAGTGCGGTTTCTGGTCACGATCGGTTTAGGTACAGCAGCATTTAGCATGCAGGATATTTTGTTGGAACCTTACGGCGGACAAATATTAAACCTGTCAGTTAGTGCAACTACTGTACTTACCGCTTTACTGGCTGGCGGTACGTTGGTCGCATTTATGCTGGCCGCAAGGCTGTTAAAAAAAGGTGTCGATCCCTACAGGCTAGCAGCCGCTGGTGCATTGTTTGGTATCTTTGCTTTTGCCGCAGTTATCTTTGCAGAACCGCTATCGTCACCAACGGTATTTCGAGTCGGCACGACGTTAATTGGTTTTGGTGGCGGTTTGTTTGCTGTGGGCACTTTAATCGCTGCCATGAGTATGGATAAACATGGCAACTCTGGACTCGCTCTTGGTGCATGGGGTGCTGTACAGGCAACGGCTGCCGGCGGCGGCGTTGCATTAGGTGGTGCATTACGAGACATAGTCTCAACACTTGCAGAAAAGGGTATGTTAGGTCCCGCGCTTAACGATGCTGCGACGGGTTACAGTGTTGTTTATCACATAGAAATTTTATTGCTGTTCGCCACCCTGGTGGCTATTGGTCCGCTAGTTCGTACCGTTAATTTTTCTGATTATCAATCTAGTAAAAGGTTTGGCCTGGCGGAGTTTCCAACCAGCTAGCCGTCTATAAAGGAGGTATATGATGTCAAGTAACATAACAAGCTACGTAGATTTAGCGCAAATATTGTTGTATGTCTTTTGGATCTTCTTCTTCGGTTTGATTCTGCACTTAAGAACTGAAGACAAACGCGAGGGTTATCCAATGGCACCGGATCCTGCCAACCCGTCTGAAAAAAACAAGCGCCATATGGTTGGTTATCCGGATATTCCAAAACCAAAAGAGTTCAGGATGCCAGATGGCAGTGTGCGTTATGCGCCACACCCTGAGAGAGAACCTGAATTGCATGCCAAGCCGGTAAACAAATGGCCGGGCGCGCCACTGGCACCAACGGTTGATCCGATGGGAGCGGGTGTTGGTCCTGGTTCTTATGCCCTTCGTGAAGACAAGGCAGAAATGAACCTGGATGGTAAGCCAAGGATTGTGCCTCTACGAAACGATCCTGAATGGTATGTCGCCAAGGAAGATCCTGATCCGCGTGGCTTTGCCGTCGTTGGTTGTGACGGAAAGCAAGCCGGAAAAGTGGTTGATATGTGGGTCGACAGGGCAGAGCCAAAGATTCTGTACTTTGAAGTCGAATTACCTGGCTCGGGTGAAATGGCTGGTAAGCGTGTCATGCTGCCGTTTAACTTCAGTCGCATTGATGCTTACTACAAGCGCATCATGGTTAAGTCAATCAAGTCCAGTCAGTTTGCAAACGTACCGGGCATGAGTAATCCAGATCAGATTACAAACCTGGAAGAAGAAAAAATACTGGGCTACTACGGTGGCGGACACCTGTATGCGACACCTGACCGACAGGAACCATGGGTATGAGTGAAGAAAGCATTGACGAGAATGGGCAGGGTCTTCCAGAGACTCTGCCTGCGGAAGAAAAAGTGCTCTGGCAAGGTTCGCCTGAATGGCGAACATTTACGACTAAACTTTTTCATGTGCGTAAACTCGCGATCTATTTCGTCGCTATTCTTGTCATTCAGGCTGCTTATACCATCAGTAATGGTCAGACAACTACAGAGGTGTTGACTGCCGCAGCCGGACTGACGGTGTCTGCACTGGTAGCGATCGGGTTGTTCATGTTTATTGGTTGGATGATGTCGAGAGCGGCGCTGTATACCATCACTAACAAACGGCTGGTGATGTCAGTAGGTGCTGCTTTATCGATTGATATCAATATTCCCTTTCAACAGATTGATGCCGCTGCGGTGAAACTCAACGCCGACGGTAGCGGAGATATTCCGTTGACAGTCAACAATGATCAGCCTGTTTCCTATTTCCTTATGTGGCCACATGTTCGTCCGTGGAGGTTTAGCAAGCCTGAGCCCATGTTGAGAGGGATTTCAGGCGCAGCAGAAGTAGCAGAAATACTGTCGCAGGCTTTACAGTCAGATGCTGCCGGAATTGTACGAAAAGGCAGCGTCAATACTAGCAGGCCTGAAACACAAGTTTCAGCAAACAGTGAGGGTCATGCGCCATTATTAGCGTGACCAGGAGTAGGTTATGAGTAATAAAAATGAAGTACCACAAGCAGCATTAAATTTTGGTTTCCTGCTGATTATCACGTCCATCATAGTGGCAGCTTATTCAAGCATTACCGGTGAAGGCAGAACTGAAATACCTGTATCAGAAACAGTGGAACACCTGGATTTGTTTTTTGAGGATCGTGATGATGGTTCAGTCGATGTTGTGTCTGCCGTAGAAGGCAGGGTCCTCGAGAACCTACAAATTGACCAGGGTGGTTTTGTTCGCGTTGTAATGCGTGGCATGGTGCGCGAGCGTAAATCACGCAACATTGGTCCGGAAGTGCCTTTCAGATTAATCAAGCGCGCAGACGGTAAATTAATGATGACTGACCCGGTACTAAATAGCCAAATAGATTTGGAACCATTTGGTTCTAATAAGGATTCATTTGGGCGCTGGTTGGAAGCAGTGCCGAACAAATACACAACAGAATCACGATTTAGTTTGCAGCAGTCCTGAGTTGAGGTTGGAGAAAAGTTATGAATACAGCAGTTATGAGAGAAAACATTTCGGAAGAAACAACCGAAAAGGCGATGCAGGAGTCAATTATTTCTCCGCGTTTTTACACCACCGACTTTGATGCCTTCGACAAGATTGATATTAGCTCAGTAAGAGAAGAGTGGGACTTGATGATGGATGAGTATCGGCGTGATGAAAATGCCGGACACTTTGAACGCACCGAGGACTTCAAGGCCGATATTGAATCACTACCGCCTGAACTGCGAAAAGAATTTCTTGATTTTCTGGTAAGTTCAGTAACTTCAGAATTTTCCGGCTGTGTGTTGTATTCGGATATCAAGAAACAAGTG